>Ga0179593_1572965_pt1 | contig 15365 bp, 26 predicted proteins | sample CZODoug2_1_08_16_FD_185931 | JGI IMG/M metagenome (GOLD analysis project Ga0179593, IMG submission 185931) | Vadose zone soil fungal communities from Angelo Coast Range Reserve, California, USA - CZODoug2_1_08_16fungal (PacBio error correction) | ecosystem: Environmental > Terrestrial > Soil >... | reverse complement strand
TTTGGAACACAGTGATTCCTCTCTTGAGACAGGAGCTGGACGTGTTCTTTTTCCCCCCCACACCCACACCCGCTCGCCCCTCCCCCCCACAAAAGGCTGCATGATTTTTCTTCTAAAGTGCGCAGTCCCCCCTTTTCCCTCTGTCCGAACACTGTGTGATCCCCTCCCCCTTTTTGGCTACATTCCCCCCTTGATTTTCTTCCCGACGAATTTGGAGTTCTTCTCATATGGCATCCTCTCCTTTCCCTGCATGAATTCTTTCCATCCAGAAAGTTCTCATTTGGTCTAGTTTTTGAGGATGCCATAATGGTCTTCCCCCCCCATCAGGAAAACATTGTCTTTTTTTTTTTCCACAACATGTATTCCCACTTCCCCCCTTTTTTTCAACCCAACATCCTTACCTTTGTGCACCTGCCCATGGTCAGGATATTTATTTTTTCTTTTAATGAATTCAACGCGTTCCTTTCTTTTTCTCAGAAGCGGCTAACCACCCTTTTTTTCCCCACAATTAGTTCCCTCGTAATTTCTGCACTTCTTGATCGCTCAATGGAGTCCTCCTGAAGATGTTTGTGTTCCTTTTTTTCCCCCCCCACAGGTGCTACAGCACCCCCCCCCCCCCCCTTATTGCCACAGGGGCCATCCCAACCCCACTGTTCTTTGCATCAAGCGGCACAGCAGGCGGTGTCCGTTTCCTAGCCCGCCCCCCCCCCCCCCCCCCCCCCCCCAGCACTCCCCTCCTCGAGCGAGCGACGGCACCCCCTTCCAATGCAGTTTTTTGTCCCGAGATTGCACGCGTAACCCTTTCCCCCCCCAATGAACTCTTTGCTTGCGACAGTACAAGATGGAACTCCCTTTTTTTTTTCCAATGAGAGGACCAGTTTCCTTTCCCCAGAACAGAGCGTATTGATTCTTCCCCAACTTCAGACACAACTAGGCGTAACTACAAGTAGTGATTTCCCAAAGCATGGCTAGGGGGACTTCTCTTAGGCAGCCCCCTTTTCTTTTTCCTTCCCAACCCATAATCTAGTCACCAGTTCCCCCCCCATTTATTAGCAGCTAGGGATCTTTCCCCCTTCCTCTCCTCCGCTTTGATTGTCTTTTTTTTTTTTTTCCTTCAGATGCTATCCCTTGTATTTCTAATATTTTGGTCCCCTCATGAGATCAATTGGTTCCCTTCAAGCACGTCTCTGTGGGCTCCCTTTCTTTTTTTCATCAGTCCCCCCTCTCCTCTTTTTTCCAATACTTGTAGGCGATACTACTCTTTTTGTCATATCGATCTGAATTGTTCCCCCCCCTATGTCCTTTCCCTTTTTCCTTCTCGTGAATTCGCTTCTTTGGGGAGTCCTTCACTTCTCATTTGCGTCCCCTTATTGCCAATAATTAATGCTCTTTTTTTTTGAAGCATTATCTGCCTCATCTTCCGTTCCCATGGACTGCAATCTCGAGCGCCCCCTTTTCCCCCGGTTTTACCGCCTTTTTTGTTCAGATTTTCCTTTCATTTTTCCCATACAGTGCCTCCTCCTTCTTTTTGGTCTTGCTTCAGAGGGCTCTGCCCCTTCACCGCCTTTTCCTATTCATTCGCTTTCCAAGCCAGTGATATGATTCTTGAAACCTTGTTGTGTTTGTTTCTTTTTTTTTTTTTTTCTTTTGTTCGTCCTTCTTTTTCCCCCATCTCTCTCTTCTTTTGTGTTTCCGAGATCAAGCCGCCCCCCCCCCCCCGCTTTCGCTAATTGTTGTATGTCCGTTTTTATGTTCCAAATATGGTTTTTTTTTAATTTCTTCCCCCCCTTGATTCAATGACAACCGTTTTTCCCCTTTTTTTTTCCCTAATATCATGGCAACCCTGCCGCGCCTTTACAGTCGTTTTATCTTGAATTGTTTGATCCCCTTTCCTTCCTTTGGAATTACATGTTTATTGGATCTCCAAATGTTCCTTTTTTTTCCCCTTAGCCTCATTTTCTTCCAATCCCCCATCATATTTTGCATATTCCCTCCTTTTCAATGCTGATCCTTTTTTTTTTTTCTTCTCGACAGAGGATCCATCTTTCTTTCTTCCCCTCTTCTTTGCGCGCCTTCATGTAGCAGTCTCCTATCCAGTTCTTTCCTTTTTCAAGGCTGTGCGCCTTCTTTTTTTCAGCCCACTGTGTTGAAGGAGTTATCCATTTTTTTCTTGTGTTAGGATGTGGTTCCCCCTTTTATGGCTCCCCTCAGAAAGCGTTATTTAATTACTTTTTGTTACTCCCTGGGGCCACTGTAATTGTTTTTTTCTTGCTGTTGATTCACACTACCCAACCGGTGTCTGGTATCCGAGGTCTCTTTTTTTTTTTTTTTTCCTCCTTACATGTAAGGGGTTTGGGGGGGGTTGTGATTTTTCTTTTCCGTTGTTTCTGGAAGAAGGTAGGTGTTTTTCTTTTCAGTAATGGTCCCCCACGTTGTTACCTGAAAATGTCTGGTTACACCCTCCCCCCCCCCTTCGCTATCAGTTCCTTTTTTTACACTACAGATGCAGGGCTTCTTTTCCCCCTCTTTTTAGTTCTCTGCGGCCGACTATTTTTTTTTCACGTTTATGACTTATGCGAGGTTTTCCTGATGGGCCCCCAGCCCCCCTTTCCCTTTTCTTTGACCGTCAGACTTTCCACTTTCCCCAACGAAACCCTTTTTTTTCCCCCTACCAGTCACTTGCACGACACGAAAACACTTCTTTTGATTGTAAAGCGTTTTGTTTTTTTCCCAAGGAAATTTTTTTTTCTCCGTACTCAGGAGCTTCTTTCTGTAGAGGAGGTTGGGTAGCTTGTTCCCTTTTGAAAAAGTGATGCCTTTTTTTTTCTTTTTCCCGGGAAGACCCCCAAAATTCCCACTTTTGAGAAAGGGAAAAGGTCCCTTTTTTTTTCTGATTTTTTTTTTTTTTTTTTTTTTTTTTGTTTTTCCTTTCTGTTAGGGCAACCCCCCCCCCCTTCTCTTCACCTGAACTTTATACCGTTAGTTTGGCTCCCACAAGGAAATATCTTTTTTTGCTCTTATAGATCTCTCTCTTTTTCCTCTCTGAGAGATTCTATAAGTCCCCCCCTTTTTTCTTCTTTCCTTGTTGCCCCCTCAGGTGAAAAGCTTAGGGTGGTTATGTGTGGTTCCCCCTTCCCCCCCTTTCTGCGGCTCTCCACATCCTTTTTTCCTTTCCAAACCATTTTTCCTTCCCCCCCCCCCTGACCTCACTATTTTTTTTTCCGGGGGAATCCCACACCCCTTTTCTACTCACCAGCTCGCTCCGGTCGTTTCTTCACAAGCACGTTTCTCCCCCCCCCCACGCTTACCTTTTTCTTCTCCTTTTTCCTGGTAGTTAAACTATAGACAGGCTCAGTGCAAAACAGTAACTTTCTGTCACGAGCACTTTTCCTCTTTTTGGCATCTTTTTTTTGGACTTCCCGGGGTTTACGTTGAAGAGTAGTTTTTTTTCGCAAGAGATTTTTCTTCCCTGCATCTGGATGTTACCCTTCTTTTTTTTTTTTCAGCGAGTTTCATTTGTTGTTATTCTTTTTCCGTTCCACACCTAAAAACCTCCTTATCCCACTCCCCCTCCACATTCCTCTCTCCCCAAACCCCCCTTTACATTTCTTTTCAACCCCCCCGAAACCATATCACCTCGGCCTTTTTTTCCCAAACCTTGGGGTAGTGACCCTTCCCCCCCCAGGCTCCACCAAATGGGTCTCCCCCCTTCCCCCCCCCCCCAGGCGGACCCCCCCCATTATCGATGAAAAAAAACCTTTCCTTTCCTAAGAAATAGGCCTGTACCACCCCCCAGCCTCGCCATGGGAGCCCCCTTTTTTTTTTCTCCAAAGGGGAGGCTTCCCTTTCGGCCCCCCCGCCCTCACAGGAAGATTCTTCTTTTGAAAACGGCCTGCTACCTTTTTCCACAGACGAATTTGATGATTCTTTTTTTTCCCCCATATGGATCCCCTTATCTTTTTTACCAGCATTGATCGGTTTCCCCCCAAGTATGATGGATGTTTTTTTTTCCTTCCCTTTTGAGGATGCCCCTTTTCCGCCTTCAAAACATTTGGAGATTCCCCTTCCCCATGTATTCCAAATTTTTCCTCCCCTTTTTTCCCAAAACAGGCAGTCTTCCCCTCGCCCTTCAAATGCGTCCCCATTTTTTCCACCATTGGATTTATGACTTCCCTTTTTTTTTTGAACAAGGGGCTGCGAGAGCGGGCACTCCTTTCTTTTTCCACCGGGGCCCCCCCCCCCCCCCCCCCATCACCAAGAGGCGATGCGGCCCTTTCCCCCGCACGAAGAGAAGGATGTTTTCCGGAACACGACCAACCCCCCTTTTCCCCTTCCACAAACCACCACCTTCAATACAAACAAACTTTTCTGCAGAAGGTTTTTTTTTTTCCGGGTGGAAAAAAACCCTCTTCCCCCCCGACCCCCTCCCTTTCTAGGTCGGGAACCACCCTGCAGGAAAATTTTTGCCCATGGGGGCCCGATCCCTGACCTAAGGTTTTTTTTCCACCCTCTAAGGGGCCCTTACACAACATCTCCCCTCAGAGGTCAAAGCACTTTTTTTTTTTCCTCCAAGTGAAGACTCACCCCCCCCCTTTTGAAGGACTTCGTTAGTTTTTTTCCTGACAATGGACACTATGGACACACTTCAAGTAGTTTGGATCTCTTTCTTTTTTCTGGGGGAATGATGAACCCTTTTTTCTCCCCTCGACGTTGTCCATCAACTCCTCCGTACCAGTCAAAATTCCCCTCTTTTAGTAGGTCAGCTTATTTTTTCCTCCTCCTCCGTGTTGTTTTTCTTATGCTACGCCCTTTTTTATAAATATTTTTGGAAGTTCCCCTTGGGTTTGGGAAATTCCCCCTTCTCTGGGATTCGCTGTTCCCCCTAAGCAATCTTTGTACTCCCGGTACTTTACTACTTTTTTCATTGTCTGAATTGTCCATCTCCCTTCCTTCCCTGATTTTGTGGAGTATTCAACTTTTTCCCCAAATCCTTCTTGGACTCCCCCCTTTTACTTTTGTTAAGCCCCTCTCCATTGGCCCTCTTTTAGTTCATAAATATCGGGGCAAATGTTTTTTCATTTGAGGCAGGGTACAACTTTCGAATAGCTCTCCCCCTTCCTTTGGGGTTTTTTGGCTTTTTTTCCCCCCCAAAATGAAAAGACTTCTTGTCCCCTTGGCTCAAGCCATTGTTTGTTATGGTTTTCTTGTGTGGCAACCTTTTTCCTCAGAACGTTGTGGTTTGGTAGTTTTCCCTTCTTTATTATGTGCGTGCTTGTCTCTGGACGATCAAGCCGCCCTTTTCCCCCAGTTCCTTTTCCTTTATTTACTCTTGTTCCACCTCCGCCTGCAGCGGCCCCCTTTTGAAATTCATAAATCAATCCCTTAAACCATTGTGCCGCACTTCCCTTGTTCATTCTGCTGTTTCTAGTAATTTTTCCCCGTTGTCCAAATGTTTTCATGATTTTGTCCTTTTCCTCCTCAAAAAAAACTCTTTCCCCCCTACTTTTTTGATTGCCACCTCTCCTTTTTTTTTCCTCCCTTGATTTCTGATAATATGATCTTGGACCCTTCGTCTTTCGGCCCTCCCTTTTTTTCAAAGCATCCCCTTTTTTTGAATTTCTTTTTGAACCTGGTCCCTTTGTATAAGCCCCTTTCCCCTTTTGGGCGAGGCTGTTTTTTTTTTTGTTGTGGTAACAGGCCTATTTCTCTCTCTTCCGTCTCATCCCGTGTCATGTTTTACTTTCCTTCTCCCTTTGGACAACTTGGTAATTGTTGCTCCCTTTTTTTTTTGCTGTTTGTTTTCCCCTTGCCCCTTTCTTCCATGGGTATCAGATAGGTGTTTTTTTTTTTTTGGTGGGGCTTTCTTTTAAGGGTTTATTGTGGGGTGGTGTTTTCCCAAAGGGGAAAAAGGGTCTTCCCTTCCCGGTTTGTATTTTTTTGTTTTTAGAGTTGGTTTTGGAAAACGTTTTGTTGGTTTTTGTTCTTGTTCAAGGAAAATGTCTGTTACAGTGAAACTCTTCTTCACTGAAAAGGATTTTACCCTTTTTTTTTTTTCGGGATACCCTCCGACCCACAACTACACGGAGGCTTTTCCCCCCAGTGTAGCCGCTTTTTGGGAGTATAAGGCCCCCCAGCACTTCCTTTCCCCCTTCATTCTCGTGACCCCCCGTTACTGTGCCCTCCTCTCTTTTTAAGTGGAAAAATCCTTCCTACACAAGAAAAACTTAAAGTAGTCTTTTTCCCTCCAGGCGTGGTGATCCTTCCCCCTTTCTTTTTTGAGTTTTTCAGATCCTATCCTGAGGGAGGCCTTTTTCTGGGTAGACTTTTTTTTTTTGTGTGGGAGAAGGGATGTACGGGTAAGTTCCACTTTTGGGTCCGACCTTCCAACTTCCAAAAGCTTTATAATGGTTTCCTTTTGGGAGAGCTTTGAGTTCTTCTGTTATGTTCCCTCCACCCCCCCTCCTTCACTTTTCTCTTCAAGGCGGGCTCCCCACAGACCATCCCCTGAGGAAAGGAGGGGGATCTTACTAGCTCCTCTTCCGTTTTGTTGGCTGACTCCAAATCTTTCATCGCTAAGCTCTCCCCTAGTATACCCTGCAGGTGGACATTTCCCTAACAGAGACACTCCCCACCTCTTCTCCTTCCCCCTTCATTCCCCCAACAATTTTTTTACCCTGACCACCTGAACGGTCTTTTCCTATTTCCCAGGAAATCCCACACACCCCCCCTCTCTACATTTCCGGCTCTTTTTTCCCTCCACAAGAACGTTTCCTTTTTTTTTTCTCTTCTCCTCTTTAGTTTCTTGTCGTGCCCCCCTTCTTCCACTATAGGACAGGGCCCTTTTCTTTCACCCCCGGCAGTTTCCCAGAAGAATTCCCTTTTTTTTGGGCATATTCGGTGATCCTACACTGGGGACTCTCCCCCTTGGTAGTCTGTTTCCTCAACACCCCTCCCAAGTCTGAGGCATTTCTTAAGTGTAAACAGGCCTTTCCTTCTTTTCGCGGGAGTTTCACTTCACCCCCCCCCTCCTTTTCCTTACCCCCCATCCCTTAACTGTCACAACTCCCCCCCACCGCACCTCCCCCACCACCACACCCTTACATCCCCTCCCTCCCCACCCTATTCAACCCTGGATACAATGCCCTTTTGGGTAGTGAACAACAGCAGGCCTATTTTCCCCCCCTTTCGACCAAGTGGCCAGGAAGGAACCACCTTTCCCCTTTGAGATGAGAACATTCCTTCTGCTTTGGACACCCCCCCCCCACCGCCTCAAACCTGCAAAAGGGGTCTTTCTCCCCCTAAAAGTGGGCAGTCCCCCCTTCTGGTCCGAACTGGATGCCTTTTTTTCCCCCCATGTCATGCCTTGGCGAACTTCTGAGGATTCCAAGATCATATGTTACCTTGAGGAAACAGCCTTTTCCTTTTGCAGGGGAGTTTTTCCCCCTTTGGATGGTCTTTTGTAGTCTTCTGCCAAGGAGGCTTCCTTGAACCCCCAAACCATTTGGGAGGATCCCCCCCTTATTCCAAACTACCTACCCCCCTTGCACGATGGACCTTTCACTCTTTCCCCCTTTTTTTTGTTCATGGTATATGTAGGAACCCCCACGGTCATGAAAACCAGGTTTTTTTTTTTGGAGAGCTTTCCCACCACTTTTTTCCACCCCGCCATGAAGGAAGGGTACCCTTCTGCGGGGCTTTGATCGTTCTCCCCCCACGCAACAGAAGAGTCCTTTTTTCCCCCCTGGAACCACGCCCCCCACAGGCACAAACACAACCCCTTTCCCTTCAAACAACAACTGGCTTGGATTTCCTCTTGGACAGCAGGAGGTGCAGGTTTTTTCTTTTCCCCCCGAAGCCATGCCCCCTGCCCCCTCGAGCGAAGGCGACCCTCCTTCCCCAAATGCAGTTTCTTCCCTTTGCCCGAGATGCAGGTTCCTCCCGGGCATTGTTTTTACTATATGTTTCTTTCTTGACACAAAGGACAAGTTTTTTTTCCTTGTCAGGAAGGATTTTTCCCTTTTTTGAAGGACTCCCCCACCTCCCTTTTTTTTCCCTTTCACTCCGTTTCCATGTCACCCCCCCCCCCTGACACACTATGGACACCCTCCCCGTAGTGATGTAGGCCATCTCCCTTGACTGATGAAAATCAGCTTGTCTTTTCTTCCTGATTAATTTCCCCACTTGATTCCCCACAGTCAAAAAAGGGAGGGTCCCTTTCCGCTAGGATAAGACATCTCTCTCCTTTTGTTGTTGGAGAGAGATGCTACCTTCTTTCCCTTCCCCCATATTTTTCTCCCTTTTTGGCACCTTTCCTCCTCCAATTGGTTTGGGAATTACAATTCTTTTTCTGCCAATGCTGATTTCCTCTCCATCTTTGTAACTATTGCCCCCCCCTCGGTACTACTCCTCAATAGTTGTCATTGTTTCCTTTTTCATCTACCTAAGGGGTCCTTTATAGGTGAAGTGGGGGCTTTCCCCCTTGCTCTCATTCCCATCATTTTTTTTCCTATGTGTGGTCTTTGTGTAGCAATCTTTCCCCCCTTCGGGATCTAGGCCCTGAACGCCAATCTCGGGCCCCCCTGGTTTACTGCATTTTCCCTTTCAGTCCATCGCTATATTAAAATTACATGGACATTGCTTTCTTGGCTTACGGGTTTCCACCCTTTCTGCCAGAATTTGGATTCCAACTCTTTTCTTTTCCACTGTGGTAACTTTTTCCCAAATGTGGTTTTGGTAGTTGTTTCCTTTCCAAACATATTATTATTCTGTGTTTTTTTTTTTTCTTGTCTCCATTCCCCCTTTTTTTCCCTTCCTCTTTTGTTACCCAAGCTTTGTAGGGCCGTGCCTTTCCTGCAACGCCCCCCTTTTTTTCCTTTCATAAATTCAAGGGGTGTTTCCCTCCCCCCATGTCCCAATTTAAAGTATTGCACCCCTTGTCACTTGGACCATTAGCGTCCCTTTTTTGTCCTCCTCCTTTTTGGATCTTTTCTTGTTTCAAGGACCATTTCCTCAAAAAACTCTTTTCCCTTTTGATTCCACCTCCTTTTTTTTCCCCTCCCTGTCTTCTTTCATCCATATGATCTTGGACATCCCCTTTTGCGGGCCCTGCATGTCTTTTTTCAAATGCCCTTCTGGACATCTTCCCCTGACTTGGTTTTCTTCATCTCTTTGTCTCTTTTTTTTTTTTTTTCTCCATGGGGGCGCGGCTTTTTGGTGTTTTTTGTTTTCCAGGCGTTCAGCATCCTTTTCTTCCATCTCCAGCAATGTTTCCCCCCTCTGGCCACTTGTTAATTGTTGCCTTTTCCCCCTTCTTTGCGTTTTGTGTCCCCCTTGTAAGGTTGTGCCCATTGTTTTTTGTGAAGGGTTTCTGTGGGTTTTTTTTCTTTAAGGGTTTTTTGGTGTGGAGGAACATTCTTTGTGCGGGTGGAGTTCTCCGGTAGGGGAAGTGGGTCTCCCTTTTTTTTTTTTTTTTTCTTTTAGGTGGTTAAAATGTCTGTTACACCCCCCTTTCCCCAAAATCGCTCCTTCTGACTTGAAAGGGTTTCCTTCTTGCCGGTCCCTCCCTCGATTTCTGAAACAGACTAACCTTTTCTCTACTCTTCACGTTACCCCCCCTCCGGGTTTTTTTTTCCTCAGACTCCGAACTTTCCTTTGGTAGGCCCTCTCAACGTACTGTGCCCCTTTTGTCGTCTATCTTTCCTTCCCCCGTTCCCCCTAGATCTAAAGGAAAGAGATTGTTTTTTCCCGGGAAAAAAACTTTTTTTGAGGTTGGCGAGTCCTCGGCTTTTCTTTTGATTTTTTTAGAGGTTGGTTTTTGAGGATTCCTGAACCCGTGGTACCGTGTCCGTTCAGGTGTCCTCTCTTCAAAAAGGAAACCTTTTTTTTTGGGTGTAATGGTGTTTTTTTTTGGTAGAAGAGTTGTTGTGGGAGAGGCTTTCAAAGGGGTTCTTTGTCCCCCCACCAAACCGAATCTTCCCTTTTTTTTATTTATATCCCTTGCCCCACAAGAACTGCCCTTTTTTTTCTTTTTCTTAATAAGATCTCTCTCTTTTCTTGTGTTGAGAAGAAGATTCTCTCCCTCCTGCTAAGCTATTTTGGAACGTTTTTCAAAGGTGAAAGCTCGGTTGGTCTCCTCAAAACTCAATTCCCTTTTCTTTCCCCACCCCATTACCTTTGTCCTTCCCCTTTTTCCTTCGCGAACCTCCGGCCCTATTTCCTTTCCTCCCACACACCAACTCTTCCCCCCCTTGGGCTCGACTCCGGAGGACCCCTCACGTTTCCCTTTCCGCTCACCCCTTTCTTCCTTTTTCCCTTTAGTTCTTGTCGTGTTTTGTGACTTATAGGACAGCCTTTTTTGAGTGCACAGTACCCCCCTTTTTTTTCACAGAGGTCCCTTCTGCTGGGGGGCCCTTTCTTGATCCCTCTGCGACCCCTGTTTTTTCTTTTTCTGCCCCGGGGTAGTCTGTTTTTTCTTGGAAACTACAAGTTGCCCTTTCCCTCATTGAGTTCACATGTATTTCCCCTGATAGCCCGAGTGTCCCCCCTTTTGGTAACCCCCTTTCCACGAAACCCTTTTGCCCCTACTTTCCAGACGTCTCCAACTTCCCCCTTCCCCCCCCACCACCACACCCTTACATTCCGCCCCCCCCCTTCCCCCCCTATCAACTGGATACAATGTTGTCCTTTTTTGTAGTGAACCCCCCGGCTGGCCCCCCCTGGAGCAACAATACAAACCCCAGTTGAAATTAAAATTAATTTTTCGTGAAGACCAGGGGACCCCCTCCCATAGGTTGTTGTTCCCATCCCTCGCCCAATGGAGTAACTCTTGAGACAAAGGGGGATGCCCTCCCCCCCGCACTTCAACAGGGACCTTTCCCTGGATGCATTTTTCTTTCCAACCCCTGATTTTTTTCTGGCCAGAAAAACCCCTGTCTGGAGGTTTTCTTTTTTCATATGGATACTCTCATATCTCCCCCCCCCCCCGCATTGACCTTTAGGTGGCAATCACTGGAGAAACGATTCTTTCCTGCTCCTGAAAACACTCCCCCCCTTTGTCGCTTTCCCTGATGGCCCTTTTTCTTTCAAATTAACTACGCTTTCCAACAAGGCAAGATGAACATTTTTTTCCCCCCCCTTTGCGCACATGGTTCCTTCCCCCCCCCTTGATTTATTTTTTTTCCCACAGGGGATGACGAGAGCCCCCACAGGCAATACAACAATTTTTCCCTCCTAGGCGATGAGGAGTGATCTTTCCCCCTCCCCGCACCTCCTCTCCGATTTTTGTTGGCCTTGAACACGGCCCCCGGGGTGATACAGGCCCAACCCCTTTGCAACAGGGCCCCACCTTTTCAGCCATTCGTGTTTTCAAGGCCCCGTTTGTGGAAAAAAAACCCCCTCCCCAGACCCAATGCCAGGCGGTTTCGTGGGAGGCGACCCTTTTCCCAAATGCCTGCATTCCCGAGATGGCCGGTTCTGGCAAATGAAACTATTGATCCTTTTCCACAAGGGACCCCTTTCAAGAGGTTCCCCTTTTCAGATCTTCCAAAGTGAAGACTCCCCCACTTTTTTCAGGGACTTAAGGTAGATCCCTTCAGGGCATTTTCTTTTCCCCCAGTAGTATACTACCAGTTCTAGTACAACCTTGGAAAATAGCTGGTTTTCTTAATTCCCAAACCCCCCCCCCCCTTTTTCTGTCACCAGGTTTTTCCCCAAACTTGATTTTTTCAAAAATATTTTATTAGGTCCTGCTCCTCTGTTACTCCGCTTCCGTTGTCGAGCATAATAGCTGACCCCCCCCCCCCTCTTTTTTTTTCTCCCTCTTTTTTGCTATTTGATTCAATTGGTTTCCTTAAGAACGTTCCCCGCTGATGTTCAATCAGTCCTTTTTTTCTCCCTTTGTACTATCTTTCATTTTTTCCTACTACTGTGGTCCATCTTTAGAATTTCCATGTCCCTCCCTTTTTAAAACCTGTTTTTTCTTTCCGTTTTTGGGCTCCCAATTGGCTCTCCTTTTTTCTTTTGGAAACTCTTCTCCTTTTGTGTTGTACCCATTACTTCCCTTCCAATTATGGCGGTTCTTAGGCCCCCCCCCTTTTTCTCGGTCTCGTTTTTTGTTTACTGCATTTTCCCTTTTTCCCTACTTCCCTCACAATTCCATGGAATTTTTCTGGGCTAGGGTTTTCGCCCGCCTGGGCTGTCCCTTCCTTTTTTCCCCACTCCAGGTTGTTTTGGTCTTTTTTTCACCTGTTGTTTTTTTGCAATGTAGCACCCTTTATGAACACAAAAACATTTTTTTTTTTCGTGCTGGTCTTCCCCCTCTAAGATCATAGAATAGTCCTTAATTGTTGTAGTGAGTGCTTTTTCTAACTCTTTTTAGCCCCCCTTGTTAAATGGGACTCCCCCCTCAAGGTGTGTTTCTTCCACCATGTTGCCGCAATGTTTACCCTTTTTTTCCTCTGCTGTTTTTTTCCCTTGGCCTTCCTACCCCTGTGTTGTATCATCATTTGTTTTTTTGTTTCAAGGAGATCCCTTCCCCCCCCCAAAACTCGTTCATCCCTCCCCCCCTTCTTGCCCCTCCCTTCACCCTACCCTTCGTTTTTCGGGCGAGGATCCATATTGATTTTTGCCCTTTAATCCTCAAATTTCTCTTGCTGCTTTAGCCGGGGCCGTTTCAAATGCCCTTTTCGGGACTCTTCCCTGTGTTTTTTTTTTTTTTTCGGCATCCATCTCTTCCCCCTGTTGCAGGTTCTCCCATTGGTTTGTTTTTTTGTTTGGGTGGTCCCCCCCCCGTTCCCGTTTCCGGCGGTCCAGGCTCCTTCCCCCCGCAATGTTTTAATTAATTCATCTTTGGGCCACTTGTAAATTGTTGTCCTCCCCTTCTTTTTTTTTTTGTGGCTTCTGCTGTTTTTTCTCCCTTTTTTAATCAGATTTTTTTTTTTTCTGTGGGTTGTTTTGGCCAAAGGGGTTGTGGGTGCTTCCCTGAGGAGGAATTTTGGAGTTGGAGAACAGTGGGATCCCTCCGAAGAAAACTTTTTCCTTGGGAAAGGAACCCCCCCCCCCCAAGTGCTGTGCCACCGGGCTGACTGAAAGGCCCGTTTACACTCAGGATTTCCTTTTCCCTAAGAATGTAGGTTTTCTCCCCTACCACGGGTTTTTTTTTACTCTTCCCCCCCTTTCCTCGATTGAGTATCCGCCCCCCCCCATGCACTCCTTTTTCTCTTTCCTCAGAATCAAAAACTCCCCCTCAAACGGAACCCTTCTTGTCTATAGTGGGAACCTTTCACTTTTCCCCCACCAGCTTTCTCAAAGAAAGAGATGTAAGCGTGGCGACCCAAGAAATCAAAAACAAAAACGTGTGTCCCACGGGCTTGGTGAGTGGTTTTTTGTCCTCCGGGATTTTCTGGAGAGGAGGGTTGGGTTCTTTTTTTTTTCTTCCTGCCCCCAACCGGCCGGGTTACGTTGTCCGGTCAGGTTTTTCCGAACCCAAAAAGGTTTTTTTCAAAGTCCACTGGTAATGGTGTAGATCCTCCGTTTTCCCGGGAAATGAGGTCTCTGTTTTCCCCCCCCCCTTTATACCCCCCCCCCCGAGTTCTTCCTAGTTCAGAGGCAAAAGGCGGGCTCCACACCCTTTTCTTGCAGGAGGGGGATCTTATAGTTCCCTTTCCGTTTTTTTTTTTTCTCGAGATCTATTACTTTTCCCTTACTTGTTGGGAGCACGCTTGTCTTTTTTTTTTGAAGCTTTCGGTTGGTTATAGTTGTTTCCCTCCCCTTCCCTTTCTGTTTCCCAACCCCCCCCTTTTTCCATTCCAAAACCCTTCCTTCGGACACCTGAACGACCTCCAGGAAATCCCACCCCCCCCCAACCCCCTCTCTAACACTGGGTCTTCACCTCGACAAACTCCTCCCCTTTTTTTTCCGCTCACCCACGTCCCTTTAGTTTCTTGTCGGGCCTTTCTTTCCCACTATATAACCTTTGCCAATTTTCAACAGTTAAACGTTGAGTTTTCGAGAATTCCTACACTTCCCCTGGGGGGCATCTCCCCCCCCCCACCCTCGCCTCCCACTGTAGTAGAACCCCGGTTCAAGAGAACTACAAATTTTCCTGCATATGGTGTTTCCCCTTTTTTCCCGCGTACTTGTTCTTTTCCACGGGCACGGGGGGTCCCATTTTGCCTTCCAAACACGTATGTTCCCCCCCCCCCCACCTCCCCGTCCACTTCCCCCCTTTCCTCCAACACCACCCCCCTTCCCCCACACACCAACAGAAACCTATCCCCCCTTCCACAATTGGGCACAACCTTGTTTTTTTCCCCCCCCCCCCCCGCAGCATGACCTTTTTGTTTAACAAATACAAGTGGTCCCCCCCCCCCAGTGAATTAATTTTAAAACCCCCCCCTACCAGGAGGATGGACGGCTTTCCCCCCTTTCCCCACACCCCCCCCCCCCCCGGCTCCCTTTGCAACGGGGGCTGAGCCCCCCGTGCAGTTCCCACCTTTTTTTTAAAGATTGTCCGAAACCTTTTTCCCCCCCGGACTTTTGCTTCCCCTTGTACCCGGCCTGTACGATGTGAGGATCGGATACGCTCCTATCCCCTCTTGATTTTTCCCTGATGGTGTCCCCCTTTCTGATGGGAGGGAGATTCTCCCAAGGAAGCTCCTTTTTTTTTTCCCTTTTCAAACATTGTCGAACATTATTCCAAAATTACTCCTGCCCCAACAGAAGGATGACATGTGCATTTTTTCCCAAAGGGTTAAGGACCCCCCCCTTATTTATGACTCCCCCCGCCCCAAGGGGGCTGCGACCCCAAATTTGGAACACCCCTTTCCTTCAGGACTGGCGACCCTTTTCGGTCTTTCCCTCACCCCCCAAGGCACGCACACCCCTTTTTTTTTTTTGGGTGCATACAGTCCCGGGACCAAACCAAAGGGTGTTTTCCAAACACACCCCCTTGTGCCCAACAAACAACTGGCCCTTCTTTCCCGGCGACCAGCAGGCGGCCCCCCTAGGCCCGAAGCCCCTTTTTCCCCTTGGACGTGTTTCGGTGGCACCTTTGGTCTGCTTCACATTCCCCCCCGGGGGACACATGGCCCGCTTTTTCATGCCTAGATTTCCCTTCTGAACTTCTTTTCCGATCTGCAGGAACAAGATGAACGTCCCTCTTCCCCTGAGAGGCAAGTGCCCCCACTTTCACTCTCAGAACAAGTTTTAAAGGTAGCTGCCGAACCCCCCCCTGTATGGAACACATTCCCTTTTGATAAAAAAAACAAAAACCCTCTGGCTAGGGGGGACTGATGTTACCCCCCCCAGGCGGTCTTTTTTTCTCCCTTTTCTCTAAATTAGTCACCCGGTATTTGAGAAAAATATTT
>Ga0179593_1354543_pt1 | contig 15365 bp, 26 predicted proteins | sample CZODoug2_1_08_16_FD_185931 | JGI IMG/M metagenome (GOLD analysis project Ga0179593, IMG submission 185931) | Vadose zone soil fungal communities from Angelo Coast Range Reserve, California, USA - CZODoug2_1_08_16fungal (PacBio error correction) | ecosystem: Environmental > Terrestrial > Soil >... | reverse complement strand
GTTATTCGGTGCTTTATCAACCCCTTTTCTTTTTTTTTTTTCCTGTAAAACGACCCCTTCACGGCTCTGTCTGCTGACGTCTTTTTTAAGGGTTCTTTCTGATCCCCCCTCCCGCCTTTGGTTGCGTCACATCCCAAGGGGTTTTTCCCTTCCTTGAATCCGGGGACCCCCATTGACCAGTTTGAGTTGCTGCAATTCTTTCCCATTCTTTCCCTTCCTGCTTTTGCGCCAATTGTTTCTTTTTTTTTTTTTTTTCTTTTCCTTATCGGGTGGAACCCTTCCCTGATGTTTTAGCCCTCCTGCTTGAAAAACCTTTGGGTCCCCCCGCTTGCTTAGAATGGTTGATTCTTTCCCATCTTCCTTAACGCACCCGGCCCCCTCTTTTCCCTCTTTTAGTGGGCTCCCAACGTTGGTTTCCTTCACTGTTAGTTCCATTTGTGTTTTTTGCGTCCTTCCCCACATTTCCCATGTGAAAAGGTCACGGTTACGCTTTCTTCCTCCGGTATTTTCTTTTAATCAACCTGGTGTTCTCTTTCTTTCCCCTCAACCATTTTGCCTAACCGCTCTGGACCCTTCACATTTAAGGAAGTTTTGCCGGCCCCTTTTCAGGATTTGATGCAACTGATTCCCAGCAACTTCTTCCATCTCCTTTAGTTTCTTTCCTATGTCTTCTCCTGTGAATCTCGTACGGCCTTTCAAAACCCCAAGCCCAAGGCTTGCACTGTCTTGCCTTTCTCCCGGTGGGATTTTCACCCTGAACACTGCGTTTGCTCAAAACTTTCTAAAAACGGGCTTCCACTGGTTTTTTTTCCGTCTTTTTCCCCTCTCAGTTTTCTTTCTTTTTTTTTTCCTTTTTTTTCTCTGCCAAGGTGCTGAGATGTTGAAAAGTTTCAGTTGTTCTTAGGTATCAATTAGTTTTTTTTTTCTTTCACTTTCCTGTCTTCTTCCTTCTTGGATCTGGTGGTTTTTTCCGTTTTGTTTTTTTTCGTGGTGACAATTTTTTCTTTCTTCCTGATCTTGTCTCTCTGTTGTTTCCATATTTTCTCCCGCAATTATATCTCGAATCCAAGTCTTAAATCTTGGGGTCCTGCCCCCTCTACCCCCACTGTCTTCACCAGGGGTTGGACGCACCTTGCGTGAGCGGCTCCAACAGTCTTTCCCCATTTTTTTGTCTCAAACATTTTTATTTCCACCCTGTTTTGGCCACTTCCTCCTTCAGTTACCTTTTTGCTTGCTATAACTAGGCGATTGTGGTAAAGTTTCCCCCCCCCCCCCCCCTTGTTTAGCGAGCCACCTTTGACTTGGGATTGTTGGTCCTGTTGACCCCACTTGTTTTACCAACCCCCCCCCCGAGTTTCTTGCCCCATTTGTCTTCCTTTTTAAGTGAGTAACTTTTGTCGTGACCACTGCGGATCTTATCCGCCCCCTTTTCTATCATGTTTTTTGTTGAGTCTTTGCCACCCACTTTTCTTCCTGCCACTTACGGCTGGAGGCCCGACCACTTTAGTGTTCCCTTTTTGGTATCCTTTTATATTTCGTTTGTAACAAACCCCCCTGAGACCTAATCCAGCATCTCCCAATGATCTTTTTCTGCCTCTCCCTTTGACCTTTTTCTAATTTGTGTTGCTTGATTTTAGAACTTCGTTTTTTTTCCCTTTTTTCCCTTTCCCCTCCATTTAGCTGGGCACATCCCTTCCTTCCTGAGGATTTTTTTTCTCTTTGGTTTTCTCATCTCCACCACCCCCTCACCGAGTTTACGCTGCGACTCCTTACCCGCCAAACCCTTGGTTTTCTTGGTTTTTTTCCTTGACATTCCCTAGACGCTTTTAGCCCTTTTGTTTGCTGAGTTTTCATCCTGGTTATTTTCTTTGCCTTACACTAAACAAGATTTGAGCTTCCCTCACCCCGAACTTTCCTGCATACCACATACACTTAAACTGTTGTCTCCGGTTTTTCCTTAGCCCCCCTTCCCTAATTCACCCCTGTCCCTCCCCCAAAATTAGCATGGTCATTGTCTTTTTTTTCTACACACCGGCTTTCTTTCTCTTGACAAAGATTTTTTTTTCCCGTCTGGACCTTTTTTTTTGTGTTATTGTGTCTAGCTTGCCCACACACCGCGTTCCCCCCAGAACAATATGTTAACAGGGCGGGCTTTGAGCCCCCTTTTTTTTTTTTCGTCCTTTTGAACTGCTTTCGTTGCAGGTCACTCTTGGTTGTTTTTCTTCCCTGGAGCGTTTTTTCGTCTTTTCTTCTATTACATTGCGCCAACCAGACCGTCCCCCCCCCCTTTTCGTGTCCCTTCCGCTTTTTCGAGTATAAAACCTTTTTTAAAAGAAAGTCCGTTCTGACCCCACCCCCCCTCGTTTTTCCGTTTCTTCTGCCTTTTTTCTACTCCCCTAGTGCCGTCATAGTTTTTCCCATTGTAAAACCACCTCCTTATCCCCCCTCTCCAAGATCTTGTTCACTGCCCCCCCCCCTGATACCCTTCTTGCCAAGTTCCCCTCCCCACCCATGTCGTTCTTTTCAGTAGCTTTTTGTGTGTTTCTTCCGTTCGCCCGAACTGGTCTTCGGTTTGCGCTCTTGTACAATTTCATAGTGTTTTGCGCATCAATCCTGTCCAGTTTTCCTTTTTTGACAAAACCCCGTTTAATGTTCTAGATCGATCCCCCCTACCCTGATTCCGTTGCCTCACCTCCCCCGCTTCTTGCCAAATTTGGATTCTCTGATTGGTCTTTCCCCCCCATTCGTTCCCCTTTTTTTCGCGTTTTTTTGATGCGACCTCTTTCTGTATTTTCTTTCGTTTTGCTTCACGCCCCGTTTCCCGGCCACTTGCATTCTTTTCGTAGTGACAAACAAAGTTTGTGTTTTTTCCCCCTAATCACAGGTCGGGGGCTTGGTCACCTTTACTCCCGCTCCGCTCACACTTGGCCCATCTCTCCTAGTTGCTGGGTGACTTTCATATCAGGTGGGTCTCCTTTCCCCTTATTGTCGAGGTTCCTGTGGTTTCACAACCCCTGCCCGTGAAACCTTCTGCGACATTTCCTTGGCCGCCGTCTTCTCCTCTCTCTCCTGTTTTTTTGAGTGGGTTTTTTTCTATTTCTTATAGGATTCCCGTGAGGTCTCTTGGTTTCAATGTTACTTTTTTCCCCTTTTTTTTACCCATGTTTTCCAATATCCGCCCCAAGCCCCTGGGCCTGTCTCCTCCCCGCACCTCCAGCGACGAGGGCCTGCGAGAGTTAGTTTTGTTTACCTTCCCCCCTTCCCCGCCGTTTGGAGATTCACCCCGCAACGCGGCCTTTACCTTCATTTCAGATTTGCCTTTCATTTCCCCCTTTTTTTGTGATTTCCCGAAATTTAGGCCGATTTGGCCCCCTTCGTCTTTGATTCCCCCCGAAAATTCGCTTTGAGGGGTACTTGTTCGACCCTCGATAGGGCTTTCACTGGTTGTCGCTTTATTTGTTGTTCTCTGGTCGATAGTGAGTCCTCTCCGTTCCGCTGCCATGTTTTTTAAGATGTATGACTTTGATGAACCCCTGACCTACTTTAACTTTTCCCCACACTTACTTGGCACCGGCCTGACCCCTTTTGAACCCAAGTTCGACCCTCCCCTCACCCACCCACCCCCCCTTTTGACCCCTTCACTTCCGTCAATGTTCTAACTCCTTGTTGTTTTTTTTTCTTTTTACTTCCCTTTCTGAGGTCCTTCCCCTTTTTCTTATCAAGGTCGCTTGAGGGTTTTTCCTTTTCGTGTGTTTTAACTTTCCTCCGGAGGCCCATATTGAACCCCCCATTTGACAGCAACCGCCCAACAGACGTTGTTGGTCTACGCATCCCCTTGTGTTTACCGTTTTTCCAATCCCTTTTCCCTGGACAGTCTAGAGTTGCGCATCCCTTTTTGTATTTTTTTGCTCGACGTCTGTGAGCCCTTCGTTTTCCCCCAATTCAAGTTGCCTGCTGGTTCCCCATGATCTAAAGAATGGCCCCAGTCCCCCACCCGAAACTTCATGCGATCCAGACCAGGAGGGACACGCTGGGCCTTTTCACCCAATGTTTATAAAACCCGGCCTTTTCAGCCATGGGCTCGTGGAGTGTGTTTGCCCAAGCTTCCATTTCCCACACCCAGCGTGATTGACCCCCCCCCTCCGTCCCCCTCCTTGCCCTATTTATGTTCTTTTAAATGAGTCGAGCCCAATGATCATGGCAAAGTGGGTTCCCACCAGGCATAAATTCTCTTGAGCACTTTCCTTTGTGATTGGCTCCCGTTTCTTCACTTGGCCTGGCGCAAGCCGTAGGGTGGCGCGGTACCCGTTTGTATTTTGGGACGCGGGCTTTCACAAATCTTTGTCGATTTGTTGTTTTTTCCGATCTCTTTTTGCCAAAGCTCATTTCCTTTCTACCAATCCTCCTTGGTCTTGGTTTGTCCTCCTTGCGTGTGAACAAACGGCCCCCCTTTGTTTGTTTTTATTTACTGTCTGATGCATCTTCCTCCGATTTGCTGTCATTTTTTGCCCCTCCCCACCAGTTTTCGCAAACCCCCACTCTCCTGTCTGGTCCTGCTTGGTGCCCCGGATTCATGGCTGTACCCGGAGTCCAACCCGATCCCGCGCCGTTGTACCCCAACCCCCTAAACGTAGTTGCGTGACCTGCTTCCTGACCTCCTCCATTTTCCGAGTTTAGGGAGCTGCGTTTCTGTTTCCGGCCCCCCTGCCAAAACCCGTTTCCCCCCACCTCAACTTTTCCCACATCGGTTTTTTTTTCAACTTGACCCCCCATCCGTTTCCCTGACTTAAACCCTCCCCACGTGATTTGTTCTTCCTTCCCGTTTTTCTTTTTGAAACCCTTATTTGGTAGCATCTCTGATTTTCTGTTCCCGGCATGTGTCACCCGACCAGCTCCTTCACCATTTAATGTTACGAGACTTAGGTCCCTTTTACACTTTTTTCCCCCCGAGCCCAAACACCCATCCAATCACTTTTTTTCTTTCTGCCCCCAACCAGGTTTTTTTGGGGTAAATTTTTTCCCCCCCCTGACTGCTTCGTAAGTCACGAGCCGAAATGCATGATTTGGACGTTTTGCCCCACCCCCCCCTCTTTCCCTCCACACTTCTTTTTTAAAAAATTGTTTCTTCCTTTTGGAGGTGCTTGTGGGCCACCCGTGTCCTCCCCTTTTTTAACTCCCAAAAAGTTGTTTCTCTTTTGGTCGTGCTTCCTTCTTTGCTTCTTTCGTATATGATATGTCCTTGTTCAAACAACCTCTGTGCCCTCCTTAAGGGCGTTCGTCTTACCCCACCACACCCGGCCCCATTCTGCGCCAGTCTTCCCCCCCTTTTCCGTTGCCCCCCAATTTCAACCTACTTGTTTCTTTTCCCTTGCCCCGGTCAAACACCCCTCCCCCTTTTGCTCTAAAAAGTCTTTAAGAACACCCCCGCCCTACAACTTCTTTTTCTCCTTTCCCCCCAACCCCTCTGTGATGGACGTTTTGTAGACGTTTACTAACGCTCGGTTCTTACTCCCCCCCCAACCGAGTGTACTTTTATCCACTCCACAAGAACCTTCCGCGAACGCTATTCTGCTTTCTTTATTTGCTGTGTGTAATGAAATCTCCCCATTCTCCCTCCTCCCAAGAAAGACAAACGGGCGTTACGGAATTTTTTGTCCAGGTCTCATTTTCCGCCCTAATTTTTCCCCAAGTTTCCTGGTCCTGGATGACTTACACGCCTGGAGGCCTCTGAGGCTCTTGTCTTTTCCTTACCAAGCTCCATTGTGAACTTACCCTGTTTTTACCCGTTCCGATGTTCACCGGGCCCAGTTTTACGATTTTTACCTGTTTTTCTCCCAACGACAATAACTCCCTCTCCTTTTGTCCCCGTGGCCGTGCATCGAAAGGTTGTGCCCCGCACACTCACGCCTTTTCTTTCCCCTTTTTTGATTTTCCTCATTTGGCTCACCCCGAACGAGCCCCGAAAAGATATTTTTTTCCCCACGTCCACCTCTGAACCCATGTTACGCTGTTTAAGCCCTTTGCCGCACACTTCTTTCATGGAAAATTCTGAGACACATTTTTTTTCCAAACTACCCGAGTCCCCTTTTGATGAAGACACACGGATCCCCCCTGAAAGTTCTTTTACTTACCCGGCCCGTGCGTTTTTTTTTTGTTGTTTGTTTACTGCACCTCCGCTTCAAACCACGTGCTCGCAGCTCTAGGTTGTTTTGTTATTTTGACCCAGACTTACTCAGTCCGAAGGACGAAATTCCGTCCCCTCCCTTTTTTTTTTGTTTTTTTTTTTTTTTTTTTGGGTGAGCGTAGCTTGGCTGAACTTTGAGACACCCCTGTTATTCCCCCTTCTGCCACCTTAGCGTCTTCCCCGATTTTTTAAAGCTGCCTTTGCCTTTTGATACCACGCAAGTTCCTTTCCCTTTCCCCAAGCCCCTCTCCTTGGATTTTTTTTTTGACTCGTCCCCTTGTTCGTTTTTCTCCATTTTCTCCCCCCCCTCGTGATGGAACTTTTTGAACGCTTGTGTGAGTTTTTTTTTTTTTTCGTCCACCCAACTTTTCTTCCCAGCGGTGAAACCTCTTTTTTTTGTTTCCGTCCCTTTTCCAATGCCTTCAAGCTTGGATTCACGGCGTGGGTCGTTCAACCCCCTTGTCACCGCCCCCGTGTCGTTTCAAAGACGTGATTTGCGCTTCCCCCCCCCAAGTTTGTCGTTTTTGTTTCCAACTTAAGTGAAATCGGCTTCCAAATTTTTGTTGCCCACCCCCCCCTACCCTAGGTAAAGGTCCCCTTTTTTCCCCCTTCCGACATCTCATTGGTAATACCTTTCCTGATGTTTTCTTTCCCGTCAAAACCCTTCCTCATGTTTCTCGGATTCCTTTAACGGCACTGGTTTGTTTGCCTTTTGTCTTCTTTCTTTGACAAGATTTTTCACACACCTCCGTACGTCTGCTCTCGTTTCCTTCTGGTTAGGTACAATAGGTACCCCCTGCGATTCCCCCCCCCAACCTGCTTACAAAAGCAACTATATCTTCGCTTGCTTTTTTTTCTCGTTTGGTCAGTCAATGACAAGTCTTTTGATCATCCCTTTCCCGGGTGTCTTTATGTGTGTTGTTGCTACACGCTCGAGTCCTTTGTTTTGTTACTTTTCTGTTTTTTCCCTTTTCTGTGGACAGCCCAACGGCAGTTTTTTCCGTTCTCCCGTCTTTACCTTTGTCAGCCCTTTCTTTTCTTTTTTACCTTCTTGAACAAAATTCGCGTTTTTTCGACATTGCGTATTATATTGGAGCTTCTTTTATCTTTCCGGTTTTTTTTTACAATTCAGCCTCCTTCTGGCTTGAATATGTTTTGACTCTTTTCGTCATGCTCCCCTATCACTTCTTTCACCCCGAATTCCCTAGAGGCCTAGCATTCCCCACCCTGCCAGGGTTCCTTTCCCCATTTCTTGTTTCCCAACTTGGTGTGACCTCTCCACCAGTCGAAAGTTTTTTTTTCGAAATTTTTCCCCTTCTTTTTTTTTTTTTATGTAGTGACAATATTATTTGTCTTGCCACTTCCTCTTCCGTTCTTCTTTCTTCTAACGTCGGGCTCTTTTTCCCCCTTTTTTCCCCCCCCACGTGTGGTTGGGTGGGCCTCTGCCAACTTTGAGATTTGTTGTTCTTTGTTGCCCCACTTTTTCCATCCTACAGGTCCGACAATTACTTACTCCTTCATCCGGGTCTTTTCCCTGCCCGGTGTTGCCGTCAACGACACTTAGCATCACCCCTTCTTTGTTTTTCCTCTTCCCGGCCCCCCCACGGTTTTTTACATTTTTGTCCGATTTGTTTTTCACCCCCCTCTTTGTAATTTTGTTACCCTTTGCTACCTTTTGGCTGTTTTTTGCCCCAGCCCAAACAATTCCCCCTCCCCCCTCCGACTGCTTTTTTTTTTTTTTTTTTTAAGTTCACTGGTGCCCTTCCCTACCCTTGGTTGCTTGCAGCAATTTTCTTTTGTTCCCTTTGGTAATATTTGGGTACCTCCCCATTTTGCTTGTTCCCTCCCGGGCAAGTCAGGAGTTTTTTGTTTTTTTTTTTGTTGATGTACAGCCTTGTAACACTTTCCCCCAGTCACCTTCCTGTTTGATTGCTGAACCCTTCCCCACTTCATTCCTTTCCCCTTGGGACGTTGTCGATGCCTTTCCCGCTTTTTTTAGTCTTCTTAGCCTGAGTCGCTGATTCTCAACGTCGTTCTTCACCATCGACCCCTTTTGACCTGTTCCCTACCAATCCACTTCGCAACACCTCCTGCTTTACCTTCTTCTCCGCCACAGGGATACAACACTTTCCCCTTTGCCCTTGTTCCCCCCCCCCCGAGCATTCTTTGCCTTTTGTTCCAACCCATTTCTGCTGTCTTTCTCCTCTTCGTGACACCAGGCTCGTTTTGACGGGCGACACCGCTTTTTTTCTTGTGCTCGGGTGACCCACCCCCTCCCTTTCCAAATTTGTAAATGCGTGTTGAGTAATGTGAGGGAAATTTGAACACCCGTACTTGATCTTCTTCCCCAGACTTTTTGCTTGAAGCGATTTTTTTTTTGGTTTTTACGCACGTTTTTTTTTTCTTTGAGTGCCCTTCCGGTGCGAAATTCGCCAAATCCCCCCCCCCCCCTTTTGTCCTCTTTTCTCATCTTTGATCCCAAGCGTTTGTAACCTAACTTCCGTAGTCCGTACGTCCCCCACCAACATTTTAGGCGGTCTTTTGGTCGTGTGGTTCTTCTAGATGTCTAGTCCAAAGAGTGCCTTGTTGTTCCCCTGTTTTTACCCACCCAACGGGTTACGGTTTCGCCTTCTCTCGACCTTCTATCCCCTTGTCTACAATTTCGTTTTTGTTCAAGTTTTTTCCCTCCAACGTTCCTCCCTGTGCTTTGGGTTTTTCTATTTGTGGTTCCTTCTTTCACCTGCCAAATGCGGCGTTTGTGTCCCCCTCCTCACTTTCCCCTTCAATATTTCTTTTTTGCTCTATCGGCCAGCTGCACACACCCTTTCTCTGGAACCCTCATCCTCAGTTTGATCCCACACATCCTCCGACACGTTTTCGTGTCAGGCCCCTCGCTGATTACCTGACCCCCCCCTATTGGATTCGCTGTTTTGGGCAGGATCATCCTTCGTGTTTCTCTTTCCCAGCCTTCCCCTTTTTGAGCCACCCTGTTTTAATCCTTTTTCCCCCGTTGCCCGATGAAGTAGCCCGACAGGTCCTTTGCTTGCTATTTTGACCAAGCAACTTTGTCGGCTCTTTTGGCCCCTTTCGCACGGACGGCCACGGAGTAGTTGTGTGTGGGTGTCATCCCGGCGGCAGTACCCTCTTGGCGTCGATTTCTTAACCCGTCCCCCCCTCAAATTTCCCTTGCTGACCCCTTCCTGGCCGTCCGTCCTCTTTATCTTTTCCTCTCCATCGTTTTTTTTTTTTGATCTGCGCTTTCGGCGGCCAGCCAGGAGGGTCGCAGGTTGTTATTTTGCCGTTTCCAAGGTTTTTTTCTTCCCCCTGTCTGTGCACCGCTTTTTGCGGATGATTCCAAGCACTAAGCTCAGAGGCCCTTTCCGCTTGGCTGGTTTTGTCTTTTCCCGTGTCAAGCCCGCGAGGTCGCGGACCCCCCCTCCGCTTGTTTACCTTAATTCGTTAAGGTGTGATGGTCATTTTTTCTTGTTGATTCCCTCAGCCCCAGGAGATGGGGCTAACGAGTCATGCTTTCCCCCTTGCCCGCCTCTCATCCACGTTCCAGTTGTTTTGTTTTCTCACATAGTGCACTGTTGCTCTTTTGATGGTTTTTATCTGTAGTGTAGTTTTTCAATTCCTTTTTTGTTCAGTTTTGCCGGGACTCGACGTGTCCCCCCACCCTTCCCTCTGGTGGACCGAAACGTTCCCGCCGCCCAGTTGTAGTCGTACAATCCCAAACCCTCGACCCTCACTCAAACTGCTAACCTTTGTGGTTTTCCTTACGTTGCCCCTCAGAGGTGTCCCCAATTGTTGTTTTCGGCCCCCCCAATTTCTGTGATTTGCACGATTTAGGGTGTTGGTTTTGGACCTTTCCGCTGCTCTGATGCCCAACATTGCCCTCACATCGTTGAGAAGCACCGCCCACCCCAAGCGAGCAAGTTGGTGGTGTTTTGTTTTTGCACCCGTTTAGTTCCATGATTTACCCACTCCCCCAGATGCGGTTCGACAGGTTTTTCTCTTTTGTCCTTCTTTTCCGCCATCCGCATCACAGTCGACAGAACTTGCTAAAAACCCAACCGGTCCCCCCGCCTCTTAACTGCACTGTCTTACCATCATGTTCCCACCGCGTCCCTTTGCCCCCCCGGGTTCCCAGCGTTTGAGAATTACCCCATCCCAGAGGCTTGGGCCATCCCTTATTTACTTTGCTGTCCCCCGACCCCCACCCCAGAGGGGCTCAAAGCGTTTTTGACCCCCTTATTTTGCCATGTTTTTTTCTCCACGGTTTTCATTGGGGCTCTGTCTCAACTGGTTTTTTTTTTCTTTCTTCCTTCGTCTTTCCATGTTTGGCGGTCCTTTTCATGGTTTTTTGGCAGTCGTTGTTTTTCCCCCTTCTGGGTCCGATGTGTCATACTCTGTTTTTTCTGACCCAACTCTTCCTACGGGCAAGCAGTCTTCTTTGCCTTTTCCTTCATAGGACAACATGTCAAAGGGTTGTGTTTTTTTTTTCCGTTTTGCCCTTATTTCCCCACATTTGATGTGGTTTGTATTCGCTTCACAGCCCCCTGCGAAAACTTTCGTCCGGCCTGGGCCGTGTTATTTTTCAGCTTCCAATTTTTCCTTCCGACCCCAAAGAACCCGCGTTATTCACCCACAACAATGATGCTGCCCTTCTCCTCCATCCTTTCGAAGATTGAGATTTTTTCTGGTGAGGTTATGTTTCCTCCCCCCCCCTTTACAACTTTACAAACAAAAAAAAAAACATGGAAGTAGTTATTTTGGCCCCCCCTTTCCTTCCCTTACAGGAAGGAAAGTCCCGGTTTTGGTCTTTCACTTTTCCCCTCTCCACTTCTTTATGTTGCGGCTGTGCCTACGGTCGGTGTTCAAACAGTTCCTTAACCTTTTTCCAATTCCTTTTTCTATGTCCCACTCGCCCCTTTTCTTCAACGTCTTCAAAACCTTCCCTTTCCTTGGTTGCTCGCCAAAACCCCGTTTTTTTTGGCACTGTTTCCCCTCTGCCTCGGTCTTGTTTTTCCCTCCCGACCTGCAGTCGCTTTTGCACCCCTCGTTCACTCAACGACTTTTAACACTTATGTTAGCCTTGTGTTCCCCTCCCCATCCGTGTTGAAGACACTTTTTGCAATCCCACCGGTCCTCTCTTTTTTGTTTTTTCGTCCCTCTGTTGGTTTCCCTAATATTGCATTCCTTCCGTCTTTTTTTCCCCACCAGATAAGCGCGATAGGTCTTTTCCTTGTCCCAACACCCCGCCTTTCCCCAAGTAGTCAGTCCGCCGGCAAATTGTTCAAAACCCCTCCTTTTTTTCCTACCCTCCATGACAATTGCCACTCTGTTGTTTCTCTTCCCATTACAACCCCCAACCTTCCTACACCAACGTCTTATGTGTGTTTCCCCCACACCCCCCCTACTGTTCCTGGTTTTAAACTTTGCTTATCGTCGTTCTTTTTTCCCCACCCTGCGAAACTTTTCAAGGACAAATTGCGACAGTCCCCTTCTTCTTTGTCGTTGTTCCGGCGGATTTTGGTACCCCGTGCGCCTTCTCTTTTGATCACACTCCCTACAAAAACGTCCTTTCTTGATTCTTGGTAATTTAACATCCCCCAGTTTCTCTCAACCCACCGCCGGTGCCCCTTCAGTCTACTACGCGTCGTGTCCTTGCTTTTTTTCGTTAAGACCACATTCTCACATGTGCCTGCTTCCCGACCCGTTTTTTTTTTTGACGTTCCCGGTGCCAGTTTTCCCCCGATTTGTTTTTTTTTCTCCCCCAACCCCTGCCATATCTGGATTTGCGTTTACTTTGTCGGACCGTTACGGCAACGCCCAATTGGCTTTGACCCCCCCTCCCTCTTTACGACAGGTTTTTCGCCCTCTTTTTCCCTCAGTTTGCCTTTCTACGCCAGTCCTAAGTTCTGGCAAAACCCTCGTCCCCCCAACTGCCGCCCCCTGCTTTTTTCGTTTTTCGGCCACTTTGTCGCCCCCTTCGGTTGGCATCCGGACTGTGAGAATTTAATTTTACCCCGCTTCTCTTTTCCCCTCCCAACACCGCGGCTTTAGACTCCTTTTTTGGGCTGTCTCCCTTGAGGGTTTGGTTTTTTTCTTTTTATCGCAAGGGTACCCCAAAACGCCTCTTTTTTCTGGATCTTCATTTTTTCTTGTGAAACTTTTGTGATAAGGTTTTTAATTCATTCGTCTGATCAGTTCCTTCTCTTTCCTTTCCTTTCTCTTGTTGTTGTTTGACTCTCTCTGGTTTCTTCTGGCTTCATTACCCCCTTTCTTTTCCAATAACGCAAGGCTCCTTGTTTTCTCTACCCTTTTTTTCCTGTCTGAATTTTGCCATTTTTTTTTTGAGACCCCCGCATGGCCAGTTGCGTACCTCCCACTTTACTTCATGATCCCGGGCGGACCCCCCCCTCTGCCTTTTAGTTGTTGCACATTTCCTCCCCTTTTCTTGTTTTTGTGCGCACTTTTTAAACGCTGGTGTAGGTTGGGTGCGGTCACCCTTTCACCCCACCTTTCCGTTTTGGTTTCTTCTCGACCACCCCCACCTCCTTGCTGATGGTTTTTTGACCACATGTTTCCTTGACGGACTTTCACTCTGTTTTGGCTCATTTTCTTGTTCTTGGCAATAGTAACCAGACCTTCTCTACAACCACTGGCCTTGTATGTTTCTTCTCGCCATTTTGCGTCTTTGGCTTCCGTTTTCCCGTTTACGTTGATTCCCCCCCCCATCGGGTGTCCCAAAATGCAACCTTAGTCCCCCACTTTCCCGGTCTTTTTTACTTTTTTTTGGCGGTCGGTCATCCATTTTTTCCTTGCCGTGGTGATTAAAGACCCACACATTGCTAACCGATGGCGGGGGGTATTCAATTGGTCCCCCCCGCCTTTTAGGCTTCCCCGGCGCGTCACCTGCTAGTTCAACACCTTCGTTCCCCCCCCCCTTCTTTTTTTTTCTTTTTCCTTTGTCGACTGACTCCTTCGGTACACCTTGACGGGCAACCCACGCAAAGATTTCTGCTTTTTCGCTTTCCTTTTTCTTGTGTTATAGGTTGTGGGTACAATAACTTCCCTCTTTGTTTCTTTCCAAATTTCTTTCAAAATCGGTTGTGTTCCCGTTCCCGTGAAAAGCGTTTTATCTATTGTTTTTTTTTAGAGACCCATACGTTCCCCCTCAGTATAAATCTTTTAAACTTTTTTTTTACTTGCCTTGCGCCCTCTTTTGGCCCCTGGTTTTCCGGTCTTTGGGTACAATGCCGACTCTAGCGTCTCATACCCTTTGTTTGTACCAGTTTTTGCATTATGTTTTTTCAACTTCCTGCATGCCCCCCCACCGTGTAACGCTTTGTTGTCACGTCACAACCCTCATCCGGGTTTCAGTTTCCCGGTTCCCCTTTTCTTGTTCTTTTCCTCCCAAAGCCGACCCCCGTTTTTTTTTTTCTAAATTTTTTTTTTTTTTTAACCCGTTGACTGGTTGAAAAACGTCCCTGCTTATTGGATCGTCAATATACTTCGTCGTATTTTTTTGTGTTTTTTTTTGACACATTCCCCCACCCCACCGGTTGGGTAGAGCCCCATGTTTCTTTTTTTTGTTTCTGTTTGACACACTTTTCAAATTTTCCAGAGCTTTTTTTTTCCATTTCGCAAGTTAATGCTTTTCAGGGGCTGTGTTAACCCTCCTTGTCTTACTTTTCCCATGATCGCCCACTCATTTTTCTGTTTTCTGAACACTTCTTTTTCTTATTCGTTTCGATATTGTTGACCCTTTTCCACCCTTCATTTTGTGCCCTTGTTATCCCCTGGTTTCCACCATTTAAAAAATCTCTACCCTTTCCTCTCCCCATGACCTGTCTACTCAGGGGCAACTCCTTTTTTTGTGTAATTTGTTCAGCCTGGGTTTTATTTCGTTCACCCATTTCTGGTGCCCCCATTCCCGGTGTAAAGCTCTAGGCTTTTGATTTTTTAGATTTTGGTTTGCCCCACCTCCCTTGTTCACCTTCTTTTTGTGTAAGTCTTGAGTTTCTTTGACAACCCTCACCTTTGGTTGTTTTTTTTTTCAGTGGAAGAGGACCTTCGTCTTTCTTTGGCCTGCCTACTTTTTTTCCTATCGAGTATATTCTCACGTGCCAGCTTGTTTCTTCCCTTCTAAAGCCACTCTGTCACCCCCCCACTGGAGTCCGTTTTTCTTCGTTCCTAACAAACTCCTTCCCATCTAACTCACTTGCTCAATCTCGGGCAATGCATTTTCCCCTCCGCTTTCGATTATTTTTTTTACCGAGCTTCACCTTTTTCCTCCCCCCCTCACTGTTTTTTCCTCCTCTTCAACCCGTGCTTTCCTCCGTTAGTTTTGTTTCCCCCATTTATTCCTGGTACCAAGTTTCCAGATGAGTGTCCTTTCGATTTTTTTGTTTCTTTACCCGTTTGCCGTCCTTTTTCCTTTTTTGAGCTTTCGGTGCGAACCAGTGTAGTTGTGCCCTCACCCTGTTCGCACCTTGGGTCTTTGATTTTCCTTTTCCCACTCCGGTTCCTTCTTTTTTCATTCCAACAAACCAATTGGTTCGGGCATGGTTTTTTTGTTACGTTGATGTCGTGTAGTGCACCCCTTTTCAAAGATGCTTCCCCACTTCCTCTTTTTTCGCTTACTAATCTTTTTGGCGTTTACTTTGCCCCCTTGTCGTTTCTTAGTTGTGACCCAGTCACACACACATGCTTAGTCTGCCTTCTCGTCTTGGGTGCTCTTCCTGCGTTGGCCAGGGCCTTGTGTCGTTCCTTTTTTCCCAAGGTTCATGATGTCAGTTGCCGCATATCTTGTCTTCTGCAAAACCCATTGTCCTGAACCCCCGACTCCGCTCCACCGATTCCCCCAAGCTCCGGCTGCGTATTCGCAACAAACCATTTTTTTGACTCTCGTATTGTCTTTTCCACGTCCCCTTTCCTTCCAGCGGTCTTCTCCTTCCTGGATTCTCGTGGCTGCTCCGTGACCGGTCCTCTTTGCCTGTTTTAACCGTTTCTCCGCGCCTTGGAGGCCACAATGGACTCTTCGGTCTTGGCAACCGGTTTTTTTTTTCTGTTTTCACTTTCCTTTCTTGGGTTTGAATAATTTCAGTTGCCCTCTGCGTCGAGTGGTTACCTTCCCCCCCCCACGCCCCTACTGCGCCCTTCCTGTTCCCAGCAG
>Ga0179593_1636537_pt1 | contig 15367 bp, 23 predicted proteins | sample CZODoug2_1_08_16_FD_185931 | JGI IMG/M metagenome (GOLD analysis project Ga0179593, IMG submission 185931) | Vadose zone soil fungal communities from Angelo Coast Range Reserve, California, USA - CZODoug2_1_08_16fungal (PacBio error correction) | ecosystem: Environmental > Terrestrial > Soil >... | reverse complement strand
CCTTTTACTTGTCTTCCCCCCTACATCTCCTTTACGCCTCAAACCATCTGTGTACCCTTGGGTTATTTAGAGCGTACGATTTTTGAGGCGTTATTCCGAATTGGTCGCTTCGTATTCTTTCCCGCAAACCCTCGTTCTTCGGCCAGTGGGAGCTCTCAAGTTATACCGGATTAGATGACGGCCCCCCCGACTCCTACTTTCCGTTCTTACGTTTGTTTCTCGTAAATGTACCCCTCCCGTTGCCGTCCATTTCTCTTGAGCTTTCTTTTTAAAGAGGCACTTTTCGACTAAGGCTTCCAAATACCCATTTAGTGAGTTACTTTTCCAAACTCCTTCAGATCCCCCCCCCCTCCCCCTTGGTTCATCTCCCTCCCCCTCCCGGCGTCTTCAGTACCATCGAGGCCTTTTAACAGAGCCCAACCCCCCCCCTGCCCCCTTTTCTACCTCAGGCCCCCTCTGGGAAGTTCCGAAAAAGAAAAATCTTAAGAGAGTAATGGTACGACCCTCCAGTACTCCAAGATGGTTCTTCCCAACTACTTCCCTTCTGTTACGTATTTCGGAATGACTTCATTGTCTTTCCAGGTTCGACTCCGAGATTGTCACCACTTACGATTCTCTCTACCCCCCCCCGTTTCCCCCTTCGAAAGACCTTCTCCTCGAAGATCTTCGGCGGACGTTCCCCCAGCTACGCGTACAGATACCCCCGACCCCCTTCTCGTGAACTTGGACATTCCCCCCCGACCGTTACGATTCCTACACACCATGCTACAAATATTCGCCTGACTTCGTCGCACCTATACCACCCCCTATTTTTCTTTTCTCTCCTTTGTACCCCCCTCCCCCCCAAAGTTCCGTTACAAAAAAGCGACCCCTGACTTTGCCGCAGTTCTTTACCCCCCCCCCCCCTTTTAACCCCTTACCAGCCGCCCCCCGGCGTGTTGGCGACCATTTACCTAGGTGATCCAGTCGCGGAAACATTCCTTCCCCCCCCTTATATTTTCCTTTGTGCTTTCTAGAACAATTTTTCCCAAGTCACCTCGTTCACCAACCCCGCACGCCGTTACCTACCCTAGGTCGGCTTCAACCGTGGTTTCAGATTTCCGACTTTTTAAAGCCTCTTGCGTCACGCATCTCCTGTTCTTTTTTCCGCCCTCCGCAAGACTTAAGTGACGAGCGGGAAAAATGTATCTTTTTTCGGGTTTATACCGGACGTTTGACCCCCTCGGTCCCCCCCCTTTATTCGCTTTTTCTCCGTCACGCCCTTCTCCCTGTTTACATTTTCTACTACGAGTGATTCCCAAGTTAAAATCGGTGGGCTCCTCGTCTATCCCCTTTCTTTTTGTACTCCCCCCTCGTGCCAGTTTTCGTCCGCAAACACACACAACACTCCGTTTCCAACTACACAAGTAATAGATCTAGACGGAAAACAAATAAGGAACTGTGCCCTTCGATACCCGATCTATATTTTCCTCTTTTGTTTTCGCACTTCCCTTCCCTCCCTTACCCTGTCGGTACTTCTTATACTGGACCGTTTGTTTTGCCACGTGCTATTTGCGTTACAATGAACATGAATTGTCCTGTACCAGAGCACTCACCGTCCCCCAGAACGTCGTATTTCCCCCCCCCCCTTTTAGTGTGCATGGGCGATCACCTTTCCGAGAGATGGTAGAATTGGGTAGTTATGCTTTTTCGTCTCCCCGTCTCCCGCGTCCTTGGTCTCTTTTAAACTCTTTCTCCTTTATGTGGCTTCCCCAAGTTTTTCTTGGTTCTGTGAGCGAATTCGAGACAGGAGAATGAGGCCCCTTAATGGTAACTATCGCAATCTTTACCCCCACGGTTTGCTACCTGTATTTATGTATATTTGGGGCTGTTTTTTTTAGGGATTGCAGCCCCATTCAGCTCCTCCTTTTGGCCTCTGTCTTTCTCCTTCCCCACGCCCCTTCTGTACTCCCTCCCCCTCTTTGTAGTTACGTTGATGGTACTTTTAAACACCAAGTCTTTTTCCCCATTTCCCCGTCCAAGTCTCCATCTTTTTTCTCCGTTTTTTTTTAGTACTTTCCTTCCCTCTCATCTCCCCGTAGGTGGTTTATAGATTATGACGCGTCACTCCCCCGAGTAGGGAGAAGAGTGATCCGGGCATACTTTTTTTGACTCTGCACTTCCCTTATACTTCCCCTTCTTTTCCTTCTCCCCCCTTCCTCTCCCCCCCTATTTCACCCTCCTCTCTTGGGCTCTCTCTGCTATTCACCCCCCTTTTCTTCAAACCCTTCAAACAGCTCCCTTCTTATGTTCTCTTCCTCTTTTTTTTATTTAGAGAGTCCGGCAGGCCAGAAGCACCTGAGATAGTCTGCGCTTTATTTTTCTCTTATTCCAGCTATGCTCTTGGGGTCCTCGAGCTGTCAGTTTTCTCAATGTTTTTTCCCCCTTTTTCCAGACCTATTCTTCAGAAAAATAATAGTACACTTAGGTAAATCAAGTTTTGATTTCCCATTGATTGGCCCCTTCACTACCCCTTCGCCTGGTTTACTTCCCGGAGTCCTTCTAGTAAGTCCGTTGGGAGGATTGAAGTTGGCTGTCCTTCATCCCCGTCTTGACGAGCCTTCTCGTTCTTCTATTTCCTTCTTTACTCTTCTCCCCCATTGTCCCCCCCCTAGTAGCCCTAGGTGTATGAACTTTCTCGTAGTCTAGTGGTCCGCTCCGAGACGTATCTTCCGTCTCGTTCCAACGTTTCCGTACTTCTGCGCTCGTTCTGACGGAGTGAGTCCTCTTGTTCCTTTTCCCATAATACCTCTTCTCGTCCCCCCCTTTGCGCCCTTTTTCCCTCTCCACTTGCTTTCCCCTTTTAATATCTACCCCTCCTCCTAGGAAGGTGTAGCTACCCTGGAAGCTTGAGAGATATGGACCTCTCTTTTTCCCAATCTCCCCCAGCCGTGGTTTCCTTCTTCTCTTTCGAACCCCTTCATAATCCTCCCATTCTTCCCCCCCCACCCCTACGTTTTTTTTTCTCGAGAGCTTGGTGACTGGTTTCCGAAAGATAAGCCATTCGAAAACACGTTCCCTTTGGTCCCTTTTCTCTGCAATCTTTTCCCCCCTTTTTACACAGCCCCCTTCCTGCAGGGGAGCTTTCCATTACTCCATTTCACTCCGCTCAGGATCGACGTGGCTTCTCACCGTTTTCTCTTTCTTTTGGCCTTCCCTTTAGATAGACCCCCCTATGTATGTGTATCCTACCCCGTCCTTACGCATACTTCTTAGTGGTTCCCTTTTTTCCTTCCATTATGCCTTTATCAGGTTGCCCCTTTAGTCTCCCCTTTTCTTCTTGACACTTATGGTCCATCCGTATGTGGACCTTGACAATAGGTGAAATATCCTACTCGACGCTCACCCGTTCTTTTTTTACTCCCTTTGACCTTTCCCCCCAGTTCCCCCCCCCCTATCCGTTTTGTTTCCCGTGGATCCGCTCCGGCGCCCTTCAATGTCCAACCCACATGCCCCTATTTCTCCCTCCTTTCTTTTCTCCCCAGATGATTTCCCCGTCGCTCAGAGGGCAGATTGGACACGCGTGCCCCTCTCGGACTGCCACCTTCCTCGTGTTTATCCCACCTTTCTTCTATTTTCCCCCCCTTCCTAAGCGATCCCCCCCCCCGTTTTTTCCATAATGACAACGTCTTCTCTTTTCCACACCGGAACGGCGATTATAGATCCCATTTTCGTCTTTCGCGGCTCCCCCCTCCTTTCTTTTCGATTTCGCTCCGGGCCCGTCCATCGGTCAGCTATTCAATCCCGCTTCCACTTCGCGCCCACATCAGTCATGGTTTCCTCAGTTTTATCTAGATTCGTATCTTCCTTTGTGACCCCTTCCCCCATCCCTCTCGAGACGTCCGCCCCCATCCTTTCAACGGCTAATCGCACCTGTACCACAGCTCCGAGGTACTGTGCAAGAATCTTATTCCACTCCAACCCCTACTCTATCTCCCGGTCTGTTAGCGTTCCACTCCCCCCTCGCAGCCCGCCCCTCTTTACGACCTCCCTTAGTCGTTGTGCAGCCTGATATGTGTCCGTGCACCCACACACGATTACCGTTGGGTGTTTTCCCGCACGTTACCCCCATCCATATTTCCCTCCCTCCCGCTTTTTCCTCGCCCGTGATTCCCCCAGTGCTCCTTCCCCGGTTCCCCTCTCCGCGGCCACGATGTATCCATGGGCACCATTTTTCAAAACGGGTAATCGCGAGCACAGGCATGTTTTTTTTTACCCCCAATTCCTTTTGCCATTTTTTTCCTTCAGAGACACGCCCCACCGCACCCTCCCCGCCCCCTGTCAGTCCTGACTCTCACTGATATTCCAAAGGATGTACCAAACCCCTCCTGCTGTGACTACCCCCGCCAACGGTTCAGACCCGGTTATTGTGACCCCCTTTTAATTTTACGGTGTCCCAGTCTACCCCTTTTTTTCTCGATTTGGTACCCTCCTCCCTTTTCAATCACTTCTTTTCTCTGCGGGCCCCCCCCCATTCTGTGCCCCAGGGTTAGGAGGTCTTTCGTTTGACCCGACCCATTTGCAAAGTGACTGCATTCGTTTAACGTTCTCATAAACGTACCGACTTTTTCCCTGGTTGTTTCCCTCTGCCTCTTTTTTCATGAAGCCCCTAAAGCCCTGTGAAACACCGGTATGGAACTGCTTCCCTGTCATCCTGATGGAACTACACGCGTGGCTTCTCCCTTTCAGTCTTCTGCTCCTTATTATTTCGCATTTTCCCCTCACCCCACGGACTTTTCCTTCCGTTCTTATGTTGTGCGATGCCGATCCGCACCAGACCCCAAGCGCACAATTTTCTTCCCTTCCTCAGCATTCTCCCTTCTTGCCGGTCCCCCCTTCTGTTGGCCTCTTTCTGTTCTCCTGTTTCCGCCTCGGTTGGAGCCAGAGATTGAATCAGGTACTGCGCGCGTATCGGTGGCTTTCCGATCTTTTTCTGGCCTTTTATGTACTCCCGCTCCTATTGCGCTCTTTCACATCCCATCCTCTGCTTCTGTACGTCCCTCCTGCTCCTCTCAGTCGTCGAGCAATTCCCTTGTTTACAGACTAGGTCCTGAGTCACCCTCGCCTCGAGCAGAGCATTGTTCTTGTTGTCGCTGTCTCATTTGCTTGCTTTCCACGTGTGGTCCACCCCGCGCGCAACTAGCGTCGACACTTTCTCTCGTCCAACGCCTTTTCTCCTGCTCGAGAGCACTTTTTTCCCCCGCTCTAGTCCCACACGGAGATTTATTCTTAGGTACTTGGCGCTTCTGCGAGTGACAAGGAACGTCGGCGGGACCGGCTGTAACTGACAACTTCTTCCTGCCTTGAAATCCTTCTCCCGCTCACCTCTTTTTAGCCCCTATGTCTCATAGTTTTCTGTACCTGGGCGGCCTGTCACGCTGTTTTCCGAGTACACACGCGTGGGACTTTTCTCCAAGCTCATTCTGCCGTCCCGTCGCTTGATTTTTCCCCACCTTTTCTTACCTTCTGGTTTTCCCCTTTCTTCTCTGCGTGGGGCCTCCTTTTCTTCCACCTGAGTTCGTTTTTGTTGGAGGTGGTTCCGTTGGCCGGCTCGCCGACGCCTCTTTTTGGCCAGTCCACCATCGTTAAACTGGTACCCCTTACGGCGTTCTTTCGCACCCGACGTTTTCTTTCCAATCCTGTTTTCTGTGGTCCGTCGATTCGGTGCTGGGGAGTCGGTTTCTTCATTCCGAGCGCTACTTTTCGGCGCGTGACAGATCTGATTCTTATACCCCCACCAGCTTTTGCGCCGGTCTCTCTTATTCCCTTTTTCATTTTTTCCCCTCGGTAGACCTCGTCCATTTCGTACCCATCTCCGGAACGTTCAGCCCAAGTTGACAGCAGACAAGTGCCTGATGTCCTGAGTCTGTCTCTTTCCTTCTTTGGTCCTCCCCTCCCCTCCTATATCTCCTCCCTTCTCAACTTGGGTCTCACCCCCAGGAAGTAGTCCCTCTGTGGATTATTCGAGACCTTTCCCCCTAAGCAGCGGTGTGTTTCCTAAGAATGCGTTTACCCGCGCCTCTCTTCCCCCTTTCTCCCCTTTTCCCAATTTCCCCTTTCCTCGTCGTTTCCCCTCCCATATGATTCTTTACGGCACAATAGACTGCGACCAAATGACATTCACTGCGGCTTGAACTGGTCTTTTCCCTTTCTGTTCCTTCCCACCGTTTTTTTTAAGTTTTTCCGCTTTTAATTTTCCCCCTTCATGGCGATGTTTGACTGCATTCCCCTCTGTTTCTTTTTTCGCTTTTTTCGGATCTTCCCCCCTTTCTTAGGTAACCCCCTTCTTTCAGCGTCTCGAAGTATTCCGAAGTCCGCGCCTGAGCCTCTGGATATGATCTCCTTTGTGTTCCCTCCTCTTTCCTTCCGATTCCGGTCTTTCTTCGTGTCTATGTCCCCCTATCGCATAAAAGGTCAGTAAGCCGGATACGACTCCCCCCTGGTCACCTTCTGTGAGTCTCTTTTCTTGTTTTTTTTAATATTTCCCCTCAGGAGCCCGTTTTGAAAAGACGACTTGCGAGATCTGTCCGATATAAAGATCCCTATGCCAGAACTTTTTTCCCCGTTTGGACACATATTTTTTCCGAACCCACATCCCCCTGAAATCCTATCTATTTAGACATAAGTTGTGGTGTGTTTCATTCTTCTTTTCTTTTCACTCCCCCTACAATCTTTACTTCGCCCCAGTATTTACTCTGTTGGTATTTCTTGTCTCGATTTACAGATCTCTCCCCGTTTCCGGGTGGTATGCTTCCTCCTTTCTTCTTGTGATTTCCCCTCAGCCCCCTTTTGCCCTGTAGAACTTCGCCCTTTTCTACTCCCCAAGGTTTTTCTCCTTTTTACGACGTTTGATTATGTGCCGGATAGGACACTTTTCCCCCCCCCGTGATATCTTTCTCCGAATTTGCACCGTCCTTCTCACGGTTCCCCTTTAGTGAACACCTTTTATACCTTGATTCCCCTTCCGTGGCAAAGCTTTCGACGCGTCTTTCTTTCCCTCTGGCGTCTGTAGACTACCCCCATTTGCTTCCCCTTCCCCCTCCTCCTTTTGAACCGGTCCCTTGGCCTTCCTCGGACCTTCTCCTTTACACCGACACTTCCCGGACCCTGAAACCGTTTCCTTTCCTTTCCCAAGCTTTTTCGTTTCCATCTTGACAGCCCCCCCCTCGACCGCCTGGTAGGCCAGAAAAACGAACGGCCCAGACGTCCTTACCGCCGCACCCCCACCAGATGGGATGCTTTCCCTTTCGATTTCTTTCTCTTCCCGCTTTACCCATCACGAGGTCTTTCACAAACTTGTAATTTGGTCCCTTCACTTTTCCGAGATGACTGTATTTTTTGACCCTCTCGGTTTTTTTGCAACTTATCGCGAATTCCCCTCCTTCTACGATACCCCCCCAAGGCGGATTCGCGGTCAGGCACCTAGGCCCCTCCCCCCGTTGTCTCTTTCCACCTGATCTCCCCTGCGCAGTCACTTATCAGTCAACGCCCCTTCCCGGCGACCCTAAAGCCTTGGTCTCCATTTGGGAATATTTTTCGAGTCCCCCCTTTTCTATTTTCAATAGTTCCCCTACCTTCTTTTTCCCGCCCACTATTAGGTCCCCCCTAGTGAAGAACTGTACGAGACACATTCGGTGAAGAACCGCTACTAAGCCCTCCTCTCCCGCGCGTTTTCCCTCCGAGCCCCCTCCCCGACATCTTTTTTACTGATGACTGTCCCCCCAACTCTGGTTCACCGTTGTGTGCGATGTTTTGGATACCGGAGTTTTTTTACGCAACGGTACTGTTTCACGGACGTAGTTTCCAATGTTTTTATCTTCTTCTTCTACGCAGCGCAAACTTTTCTTTGCCTTCTCAATCACATTTCCAATTTAACTCGGTTCCATATCACAGATGACCTCGACATCCCCCCCCTCCCTTCACCCTTGGGCAGCTCTTTGTTTCCAAATCCCCCCCACTCCCCGTATCCCTTCCCCATCACCTCTCCCCCCTCCCTGCGAGCCCCCCCCGTGGGTCAGAACTTCCTTTGTTGACTACTTTTCTCTGTTTGGTCTCCTGCGCCCTGCTTCTTCCTCCTTGGCCTCCCTCTTCTTTGTCTATTTAGACCCGACCGGCCAAGGTGGACTTCACATTCCGTGGACGACACGCACTGTGCTACTCCTCTTACACCCTTCTTTTCCCCTTCTGTCCTTTTCTGTAGTAGCCTTCTTTACTTGTCTCTTCCCTGACCTTACGTCGACTTTAGCCTCGGACAGCTCGGAACCGTCTTGTACATCGCGTAACGCCGCCCCCCCTGCACCTTACCTACTGTTCATGGCTCATCGGAGACTATCTTTTCCCCCTTCACCCTTCTCCCTTCTTCTCCCCCCCCCAATCCCTTCCCTTCCCCCTTTTTTTTCGAGTATTTCCTGATTGACTTCTAGATTTGCGTTGAGCGGCCTGTGGTTTCCGTGTCCGCTCGATGCCTTTTTGGCTACGTGCCTTCCGCCATGACATGCCTTTTTCCTCTCCTTTTTTCAGAAGTTATCAACGACCTTCTTTACTTCTTCTGTCCTTTAGATCAGTCCCCTTTCCTCGAAGTGGTCGTCCCCGATCGTAGACCCTGTCCTCAGGGTACACATCGTTTCGCAGCAGGACACTTGTTGACATACCTTGTTGTTAGCGTGCTGTAAGCTCGTTGCCCATCCTTTCCTTGTTTCATCTTTTTCCCCTCTTGTTCTCCGGCCGTTTCCCAAGTTCCTTATTGTTGGGCGCGCAAGCGTCTTTGAAGGAGCATGCTTTTATTCGTTCCTCAAGGTAACCTATCCTCTTTCTTTCTTCCCCCTTTTTCTCGCCCTCTTGTTTACTTTCTTTAGGTCATCGGCGGTGCGGGTGCCTCGGGGATTTGCTCCTGGAGCGACCCAAGCGATCTCCAGTCGCTCTTCCCCCAGCTTTCGTTTCGCTGGTTCCTGGATCACCGCGGTAAATTGTCTCGCAGAAGGCCTTCTGCCTGCATTGGGTTCAACCCCCCATCTTTTTTTCCCACCCAGTTTTCCCTAGGGGCCTTTGTAGTCTTTTTTTTTCCGGATTTGTGGCACGTCCATTTACCGATCATAGTAAAAGTATTTAATATTCCCCCTCGTCACTTCCCCCTTCTTGGGCGAATATTTTTCTCCCTGTTTTTTTTTTTTTTTTTTTTCATTTTTTTCTTTCTTTTTTTTTTGATAGCTTCCTTGTGATTGTTACCCCTTGTCCTTAATACTTCCTTTGCTTTTCAATTTTCCTCTTACCTTCTTTTTAGCGGCTTTCCTTCCTAATCGCTCTTCGTCTTTCCCGCCAAACTTTTTCTTATAGATGTAGAAGCGAGCTCTTTATAGACCCGGACCGGTTTTTTTGCCCCCGCCTCTTTTCCTTTTTTTCCCTTGATTTTCCGCCGCCACCCCGGGCAGTCCCCCTTTTTTTGATCGACCCTTCTTTTGCATGTTACGGAAAGCATGACCATGACGCTTATCCTTTCGTCGTCTGCCCGGGCGTTTTCCTTCCTTTTCCCCCCTTTTGCTGCTTCATGTCGTCTTGATTTCCCCCGTGGGTAGGTATGCTAGGAGATGTCAACGATCTGGTCCACAATATTATTTTCCCTTCTGTCATCCCCCTTCTCCTCGTTTTTTTTCCCTGATCCCCTTTCTCGGAGGGAGACGATGATACGGCTTCCGTAACCGTAATGTCTCCCCCCTGAGTTTCGGATACAGTATGTGTCATCAGCTTTCCCCCGTCCTCCTTTTTATCAAATTGCTTGACAGGGACGAAGCGAAGGTGATTCCAGTCCCCTTTTCAATACTCCCCGGTGCGTCCCCTGCGCTTGAGACTCTGACGCTATCCATCCCCTCCCGGTCACCCCTGTTTTTTCCCCGTGGCAAGGAATAGGCTTTTAGCACCCCCCTTCCCCAAGCCCCCCTCTCTCCTCATTGATTCTTCTGGTTTTTGGTGAACGGTTATACTCAAGCACTGCAACGGTTAAACCAAGGATGGGGCCTTTGGAGTATCTCTGTTAAATTCTCGTCACAAGTTTACCCTAAGACTGAGTTTATTTCAACTTGAAATTCATGACCCCTCAAGTCTAACCTTGGAGCTTCTCAGGGTTCCTCTACTCTTTTGTTCCCTCCTTTCACTCAATCCACCTACTCCCTGCGTATCACGAGGATTGCGGCCTTTTTTCCTTGTGCCTTGCCTCTCCCGAACCGGCTTTAGCGGCCAAGGAGACTCGTCGATGAACCTTCGATCGATCTTGACCCCCTTATTCCCCCCCCCCCCTTCTTCCCCATCTCCTTCCCATACGACATTTTTGTTTTCAAGACCCTTTGAAATTGCCCTTAGACAGCAACAAATCGCCCCATCGGCTTCCGCCCTTCACGCCGGTCCCCCCCCAGCCACACCCGTTTCCTTTTCCCCTATGCAATCTTTTTTGGACGTAAAATCAAGATGCATGACCACAACTTACTTACCTGTTTGTACCCGATGTCTTCTCCAGGTGATTGGATCCCTGGCGACGGGCCCCTAAAAGGTCCGATTTTCCCCCCCAACGATACACTCTTTTAGACTGGTCCTTTAGTACCCTCAACTTGCACGGCGGCCTTTCAGGAGTACGCGAACTTTCGTAGAATCTCCCCAACATTCAAGTGTCCACATGGGAACTTCTTTCTTTACCCCCGACTCCCTTTTCACACTCTACGACGACTTCAGCCCCCCCACCACCTACTCCTTTTATCGAGGAATCTGTACGTGAACAACACTCCAAAGTGTCCCCCCACCAAAGTTTAGACGACATTGTCCTTTTCCACGTATGTTCCAACGTTCACCCCCCCCTCCTCCCGCGTCTACGACAACTGGGCGTACGCTTTCCATTCCAACCATAGTTTATCCCTCACCGGTCCAAAACACCCTTTGACTGGTTCTCTCTCTTGGGCGCGGAACAACACGGGAACTAAACCCGCTCCAACACGCATCCCACATCCCCCTCGGCCCTTCTTTCCTTTGGTTCAAAGACTCTTTCAGATAATGGAAAGACAAGTTATTAGACTTATCGGCTGCGCTTTAAAGTTCTTTCTCGAAACCTGACATCCCTTACCTACAAAATGTATTTTTCTGACGGTTACCCCTGTGACCCAGAGGGCAAGTGGACGAATAGCTTGGCGGACGTCGTAACTCCCGCCTCCAAGAACTTTTTACCTTTGCGGTCCGATGTGATCCAGTTCCAATAGGTGGTTTTTTTTCGGCATGGTTAAGAACTTCTTTTTGCTTATATGAAAACCCTGGACAAGGCATTCTCCGTACGTGGAACCCCCCCCCAGAGAGCCCTTCCACAACCAAGACCTATACAGGACCTTCCTCTTTCGCCTCCGGGTTGGTGTTTATTTTTATTGATCGATTGCCATTTCTCGGGGGGGGGTTCCTCCTGCTGCCATTGCTGCACATCCCCCTTGTCCTCTCGTTTGTGGTAACTAGACAAGCACACGTACAAACGTTTCTGTTCTGAGAAAGCAAACCTTTTGTCACTGGGCGATCGCGCTTACAGCGTCTTTTTCTTTTCCTTCAGTCCACTCTCCTTTCGTAACTTTCTTGTCGGTTCAACGCGTAGTAGAGGTTCATTTTCCCCCTCACAAAGTAACTTCTCTTGACGCGCACAGTCAGAGACTGTCCCCCGTATAATCTGTCCCGTTAAAAATTATCTCCACGTAATTGAACCCTCTTTTTCTCGCCGTTTTGTTTGATAGCGTTTTGAGTGCATTGCTTTGTCGCGACCCATCGCTTTTTTAGCAACAATCGTCCCAGCTAGTGTGGATTTGGTGAGTGAGGGTGACGAGTCTTTAGCCCTCCTACTTTCTTTTAGTATAGTTGATGTTAAATGGGTTACCCCTTTTTTCCCCACATACGTGGAGGTACACCCGTCCTTCTTAGAATTTTTTGTTCTTTCGAGTTGGGAGTGGTGGTTTACGGTTGTGTTTTCCCCCGAGTATTTCCCCCCCCCTTTCTTCGGGATTTCCAGTTTTCTCATGCCCAGGTTGTAGTAATCCCTCATTTCTTTTTTTGGCTGTCCCTAAAAAGTTACGACCCGACAAGGCTGAATGTTTCGCCTGACTGGTTCCCTCTTATTCTTCGCGTTTTTTTCCCCCTCAGAGGGAGCCCTCCCTTTGGAGAGATGCGCGAGCGAGAGAGTGGTTTTCTAGAAACGGACCACGTAGTTGTGCCCGCCGCGTGGGGTGGGTGTGAGGTGGGGGTCGGGGGGTGGGGGGGGGGGCGGGTCGGGGGTTGGGGTGGGGTCGGCGGGCTGGGCGGTGGGTGGTTTGGGGGGGGTGGGGGGGTTGGGGGGGGTTGGTGGGTGGGGGGGGGGGTGGGGTGGGGGGTGGGGGGGTGCTTTTGGGTGGGGGGGGGGTTGGGTGGGGGTCCTTTTGAAGCCGCCCAGCACAGGCCCCCCTTTCAGTGGGATAGTCCTTCTTGATGGTAAAGTCAATTGAAAGCAACTGAAGCTCGACTGTTTTTTCGCTAGATTTTTTAAAGGCTTTTTTTCTTACTTCTCTGTGCGATTACTCCGTGGATGTATTTTCATTTCACTTCAAGAGATTTTTCTTTTACCGAAGTAAACCCGTTCGGGGGTCGTATGCGTGTAGGAGTATACCTGATCTTTTATACCCCAAACCTTCTTGAGTATGTGTAACACCTTAGTCTCAGGCCGCGGTCGCTCGTTAGCATGATCTCCCCGGTTTCACATCCCCAGAAGCTCCAGTCCGAGTTCGGTCAGGAGTAGGTGCAATTCTCTTTTTCCCCCCTTCTCTCATCACATTAAGTTGAGAGTCCCCCCCGGGAGTCCTTCCTTTCCCGCCCGTTGGCTTCTTTCCCGCATAATTGAAAACTCTTCGGAAGGTGCGACCCTTGGAACTTTTTTTACTAGCTCCCCATCTTTTCCACTCCCTAGGAAGTCTCTTCTTTTACTTAACCCCATTTCCCCCCCCCAGACAGAAATATCTTATCCCTATTTTGTGTTCTTTTCTTTTTTTTCCCTTTTTACAGAAATTCTTCTCCAAACCTCCCCCCCACGGATTTTCTGATTTAAGAGTATATGCTCGCCTTCCCCAGCCTTCCGTAGTACCGGTCCAACTCGACGACCCCTCCTATGCACTCCGCCAAAAGTCCCGTTAGCACTTTCCGTTGGCTTCACCGCATTTGATTCCATTATAGTCCCTCCTTACACTCCTCATTGTATTCTAAACTCGACGTTGCGTCTCTTTTCCGGTCTTCGTAACTGATCCCTTCTCCTTGGAGGCACTTACGACTACTTTAGATAGCACACTCCGGCCATACGATTTCCCCCCGGATGCCCCCCCCCCTCTTTATACGCCCGCAACCTGTCCGTCTTTTTTCAGACATCGACGTTGACATGTTCGGACGCCCCATCCAAATTCCTCCCATACAATTTTCCTAGTCCCCTCCTTCCGAAATCCTTAGTCATGTCCATGCCACGGACGTTCCCCCCCTCCCGATGGTTCCACCAGTGAATGTTACCGGCACGTTGTACGATGATTGATGCAACTCTTTCGGTATCTTTATGGAAACGCAGGCTTCCCCATTTATTTTCAGAACCCCACACCTCTCTTTCACGAGGCTACACCCAGAAACGCCCTTTTTTTTTTTGCACTACTTTCCTTTTCTCTTTTCTGACTTCGATCCGCGGAAGGCTCAACTTAACGTTGTCTCGGTCTGACCTGGTCCTTTTGGAGACAATTTCACCCTCAAGGACACAATCCCAATCATCCTTGCGGATCCCCTAATCCCGGCGGGGCACTTCTCCCCAACACCATATGTCCGATATAAGCATCCTGTACTTACCCCCACCCCCCCCTTTTTCCCCCCCTCCCCCCTAGGGAGCTTGGATTTTTTCCTGCCATCTTTTTTCCCACACACCCTCCGGGTGTGAACCCCCCAAGGTAACCAGCAACGTTTCTTAAAAAGGCGGTCCTGCCCCTCAGTCGTTTCTCCCCAGCGGCACCCATACCGGGGTCCACACTCTGGTCCTAATCCCATCGCTTTCCCCCGATCCCCCCCTTCTTTTCGCCAAAGCCAGCGAGGACCCAACACGCCACAGGCCCGATTACTCACCTTTCTCATTCCCTTAAATTTCCGCAGTGCGGGCTCTGGTGAACTTACCTTAGAAGGCTTTCCCGCCTTCCTGTCCTCTTCCCGCTGCCCCATCCCTTCAATCTCCCCATGAATCATCTTTAGGTCTACGGAGTTTGTAAAGACCAGCGCCAAAGTGGGTCTTTCTCTTCCAGGGCTCTTACCCACGCCCCCCCTCTTGCGACCGTGGAGTATGTTATTCAGGTTAAACTTGGTGAATTGGTTTTTTTGGTTATCCGCCGAGAGCGGGCAGTGTCTCGCTCTACACACACCTATGCGTCCAATGTATTTTCCCCCGCAGTGGCCACTTCCGCCACACCCCACGACGTCTGCATCCGATCAAATCCCATAATCCCGTGTTGTGTTGTTAGTCTTTCTTCCTTTTCAATTTCTTCTTTTTAAGTGTACTTGTTCTTGGGCCACCGCTCTTCCTGCTTGGCCGCCTTCGGTGGTGTACTCGCAAGAAAAAGGCCAAAAGACCCGTTATGAAGGTCTTTCGTTTTTCCAAGCCCACCGGTCTTCCTGTCCTCCCTGCTTTCTCTCCCGTTGATTCTTCTTTTCCGCCTTCCTTTCTTTACTTTGCGTCAATTGTTTCCCTTTGTAGGGTCAAAAACTTCCGTAGACCTCCGAGCGCCACCCTTTTGGCCCTTCATTTTCCTTGCGCCGTTAACGCGACAGGTCTCGTTCCTCCCTTCTCAATACGTAAGGTCCCCCCACCTGTCGCCATGTTACTTATCCCCCCCCCTTTGCTCGCTCCCTTGTGCTTTTCTTTTATCGAGGTGTTGTTGGTCATCGTTTGCGACCTCCTTGTTCTCGGTCCACTCTCTCGCAGCCTAACCCGTAGATTGGACGCCTTTTGTGTTGCCGCTGGGATAATGAATCACCTAGGTTACCCTGACCGTCGCGGAATCCCCTTTTCGTTGCTCCTTCACATGGTGTTGAACAACTCTGGATTTTTTTACCCGCAAGGGCTCGAAATTTTTAGACGTTTTTAGGATTTTTCCCCCTTTTTCTTTTCCCTACCCTCGTTCGGTGGTGGTCTAATTCATGCCAGGTTCCTTCTTGTTTCTTCGGGTATTGACTTCCCTTCTTCCTTGATGGTGATGTTCAAGTTCATAAGACTGACAAGGCTTGAATTTTTTGCCGGCCGATGCGGGATCGACGCTTGCAGTCCTCTTAA
>Ga0179593_1378841_pt1 | contig 15367 bp, 16 predicted proteins | sample CZODoug2_1_08_16_FD_185931 | JGI IMG/M metagenome (GOLD analysis project Ga0179593, IMG submission 185931) | Vadose zone soil fungal communities from Angelo Coast Range Reserve, California, USA - CZODoug2_1_08_16fungal (PacBio error correction) | ecosystem: Environmental > Terrestrial > Soil >... | reverse complement strand
GACCTGTTAGACCTTAGGCTCGTCATTTCCTTCGCATGTTCTCTTGTGGCGGACCTCGTTAAAGAGTTTTTTTTTTTTGAGTTCCCGTTCGCAACTCTTTCCCCTCCCCTGTCGCCTTCCTTTTGGCTTGAGTAAATTTTTCCGGTGACCAAGAATTTTGCTGCCACACTATCATGTGTTGGCTGGCGGTCTGCGTTCCGTGAAAGCATAGTACCGTGAAGGCACCAGCACAACCCAGGCACCCTCCCTGTTCGGATCTTGCACAGGCCTTACAGGGAAGATGGAAAGTGTAAGTTCCGTGTTTTTTATTTTTTGGTAGCGCCGGTTGAGAAGAAGACATCCTGCCAGGCCCATGAACCCGTCGGCAGGGCCAGATTTTTTTCTTCTTACCCCCCCCCAAAACTCCGATTCGCTAAGCAGCGATACGCGGGGGCTACCATTTGAGAGCATAAGCGCAAGCCTTCCTTTTGCCTTCTTGTTCCTTCCTGGCGCCATACGCTAGGCTCGGACGGCGTGGCCCGTGTAGTCGCAGGCGCACTTCCAGTCCCCGGTTTGGCAAATCCTCGAGACCTCTTCTGCGTCTCCCCTTCCTTTGTATAGCTCCTCCTTTTTTTTTAGGGTTATATCTCACCGTCTTCCACAAGTAGCGGCTTCGAGGATTCCTGGTTTTCGTCTTTGAAGCGCACTCTGGATCTAGATGGATCTTTATGGTCGCCAGTCGGCTTTTCCTTCCTTTGACGTTAGGAACCTGTCGGTCTGAAACCGCTGGATTGTACCTCTCCGGTGTGGCTCCTTCCCGCAATTTCCCCGGTTGGAGTGACCCTTCGACTGGTGTATCCCCTCCCGGACGGCGACCGATCCCCTTTCAGGGTGGCTACTTTGACGCCCCTTTTTTCGATGCTCGTCGAATTGTGCGTCAGGGTCGTATTCAGCCGTGGCGACTGCCATGTTCTTTTTTTCTTTTTCCCTGGTAGCCACCGGCTTCCGACCCTAGCTGCCTTTATGTAGCCCGCTTTCGGCGTTAAGGATCTTATACCTCCGCGCGGATTCCTATCTAACGTGGAATATCTGCGTTTGAGGGAGACCGCCTACGTGAAAAGGACCTACTTAGCAGTACGGTCCTGGCCTCCCTTAGATCCCCTTCTCCCCTCCTCCCCCCGTACTTTGACTAAGCCAGTTCTCTCCTGGACGAAAGCTTGTGGTGGCTCTCTTCCTATGACCTCCTCCGTTTTTTTTTTCGATCTTATCTCCCCACCTTTTCTTGATTGTACCCCTCTACTCCTGGCGTTTATTTTGGGCGTAGGTTGTCTGCTGTAGCAGTTCGTTCCCTCTTCTTTTTACTTACCCTTCCGCTGGATGATTGTTTTAGAGTCGTCCAAGCGCGACTACTTCTCTACTCTCCCTTCGCTGCATCTTCAGTCTTTTTTCTCCGCTACGACTTTGCGAATCCCTTGTCAGCCGGCCTCTGTGTCTGCAGCATACCACCTCCACCAGTCCTTGAAATATTTTCTCGACCGGCGCATGTTAAAGTTATCCCGAGCATATAGAACAGTTTTTTCATCACGCGCCGGCCACCCTTCTTTGATTAAGGATCCTGTGTGCGGGCTTATCCGTGGTCATCTGCATTTTTTTCTCCTTGTCGCAAAATGTCTTTTTCTGCTTTTAGCTTATATCCACCTTTTGCTTTCCTTCCAGAAGGTCCTCCTAGAAGGTCGTAGTGTTCAGGGCTGGGACCCTGGCCCTCCTGGTAAAGGAAACGAGCTCCCTCTCTCCGCTTTGTTTTCTCTCTTCCACGACGCCCAACCTCTCTCCTTCCTTAAACCTTTTTCCAGATCTCACAAGAGCCACTCACGAGTCTAGGCTATCCCGGCCTGATTGAGATAAGGCTAGGGCTTAGAGCGCTCAACGTGTTTCCCCTCCTTTTGGCTCTCTTAAATGGAAATCCTTTCGCCTATCTTTTGCGGGCAGAACTACTCCTATCGGAAGAAGTTTCCCTGCTTCTGTTCCGTTGTCGTGCCCAGCTTCTCTCGTTGCGCGATCTGTTTTAGATTTGCGGCATGGAGGTTTGCTGTCCTTTGCATGGGTATTGCTTAGCTTCGACAGCACCCCCCAAATCACGGTCACGATTTCCCTCTTCGGTGAGTGTCCTTTGTACTTCTTATACTCAGTGGGTGTTTCTTTGTTCTTTAGTGGTTCTTTAATGGAAACCGATTGATACTAGCAGCCAGCTTCCCAAAAGAGCCTGGTTCCATGCTGTTACCGGAGGACCCCTTTCCCTCCCCCACCGTCTGAGTCCTTTGCTCTCACTTCCTAGTTGAACTCTCCCCCCCCCCCTTCCCCCCTCTTTCTCCCTTTTGAACCCCAGCAGTTAGAAACTGCGCCGAGTTCTCCCTTCTGCGGATAAACCCCGACTCCCTCCCAACCAATTCAGTTCGTGCCTCATTTCCGGCCTAGAATACCTTGACCTCTTCCATGGTCCTGATGACCACCGACAGATTCGGCTGGTGAGATGATACTTAGATGTTTTCCCCCTCCCCGCAATGTTTTTCCTTTTCTTTAGACGGCACTCTCGATCCCTGCCGAGCTGTTCCCACAACCTCATAACAGAAGAACCGAACCCTCCCCCAGCCTTCCCCCTTCTCTTCACTGACCCCACACCATTAACCCGCATTCCGTTCCACCCGTCCACACTTGCAGACTAATCCCAACGAAAGACTGCAACAGGGCTTGTTCCACAGAACACTCCACTTTTTTTCTACCCTTCTTCTTCTAGTCCCTTTGCCGTCCAATTATCATTTCTTCTCTTGTGAGAGGCCTATCCTCTGGCCGGCCCCTAAAACCCCTACGGCCTTGTTCCTCCCCAACCAAGCAAAGCAAATCTTTCACTCCGCATCCCTTTTTTCAGGGAAATCGCTTTTGCGAACGGGCTTTCTCTAAAGTACTCACCTTTTGGCATGTCGGCTTTCTCCTAGTCCCACTCCTCACCCGTCCCCTCTGTCATCCTCTCTGGATCTCACCGATGCCGTTAGAAGGTCAACCACTTGTCTCCTGCTTTCGACTTTGACCTAACCCTTCGTGTAGACTTATTCCCTTACGGTCTGGAGGTGGTCTTTTTTTCCTACGGTATGTGCACTTCTTGTGAGCTCTTGTTTTTTCCTGATCCCGCGACGCTAAGTTTTTTCTCTAAGAGGACGACCGGCTTCTGCAGAGTTCCTTTGTTACCTGAACGCATTGTTTTCTGTTTTTGGGTAGATTGGAGTTTGAAAGCGTAACTCAACCAGCCCTTCCTTTGAACAGAGAACACATTTTTCCCCCGGACCCCACAGATATTATCCTTTTTTTCCTAAACCCTGGACCGCGGATTTGACACTAGCTCCTCGACCAGTAACCCTCCCCCCCCCCCCGAAATTTTTGTCCCGTCACCAGAAAAGTGACAGTCTTTTATCTCCCTCGTAAAGCCCCGCGCGTCGCAGGTTCCACCTACCAACCGAGACTTTTACTTGACACTTCTGTTTTCCTTGCGTTTTTTGTTCTTAGCCTGGTTTAATTAATTCACGACTGCTGCGAATAACGTCTGATCGCGGTTCTGTGCGCTTACCCCCCCTTCATTGGTCAACCGTTTGCAATGTATGTGCATGGTCACCTTCTGCCTGCTTAGAAGGTCTTGCCTTCTTCCCGGTCGGCTTCTTTTATTTTTCTTCTTCAGTTACAACTAGCCCCGTACCTTTGCCACCAACCTCCCGAAATTGATTGCTTACTCTACCCCTGCTTTGTTTGCGCCGCTTGATCCCCGTGGTGTTTCGGTGCATGTTCGGGCGTCCGGCGGAAGCGTCCTGTGGTGCCTTGTTGTAATCCTTTATGGCTGTCCGCCCCTTGTCTTCCACCGCTGTCGGTAGTTATCATGCTCCGGCCCCCGCCCACAAAACGTCCCTGTTACAGCGTGCCCGGCCCCCCACGTCCCGGAAATGCTTGTTTTTCCAGTTTGCAGCCAACCCGTGTGAGATCGAGGACTCACCTTCCTGATTTTTTAACCAAGACCGCCGTTGCAACCGGTTCGTGATGTTATGTGCCTCCGGGACGGGTTGCTTCCGTTTCCCCCCAGAAAAAGAGTTCTGGCCATCATTCTGATGTCTGCGACAGCTGAAGCTAGACCCTTGCTTTGGGGCTGCCCTTATTTATTTTCACCAACTTCCTGTTCCCCTGCGCGGTTCTCGAATTGGAATTCCCCGCGAGAGGGATTCCTCGTTTCGGATCCCCTAGCTCCCTATCCACTTTTGTGATGCCGGCTCCTTGTTGTCTTTTTTTTTTGCCTCCGGTCCCACACCTGTTGAACCCGTGCCGAGTGCTCTTTCCGCTTCTGCTTTAGGAACCGCTTCTGCGCCGGTTCCCGGTTGGTCGTTCATCTCTCTCTTTTGACCGGTTACACAGTGGACGGCCCTCAGGATGATTCCGCTGGCCTGTAGAGTGGACGTCTGTTCTTATTTTTTTCTCCTGCTTGGTGGAGCAATATAAAGCCAAAAACAAACAATGGCAGATCTGATGGGTGAAGCACTCCCAGATTTTTTGGTTTTTTCGTCCACTTTTTCCCCACCACAAGACGACGCCCTCATTGAAAAAGTAGTCACCCCCCGCCTATTGAATCTTCGTAAGAAGATGTTTAAGCCCCCTCCGGTCTTTTACTTTTCCGACAGGGGCCCCCACCCGATCAAACGTCAAGGCCGTTTTTTTCCTTCCGCAAGTAAGTCGAATCGCCCCCTCGGCCGACTGTTTCCTGTGGTGTCCAGTCTAAGACGATGCCAGATACCTAGCATTCCTTCCTCACATCACCAGGTACTCTGCGTCTTCGGGTTTCTCAACTTAGGTCAGCCAAGTTTGGCTGATTCAAGTGCCCTTCGAACCGAGTTTTTTTCCCCCGGTCATGTTGGGCCCTTCCCCCCATCTTTCTCGTACCCCCCACCCCAGAGGTCCTCGCTATTCAGCGCGCACCTCTTTTTGGATTTCTGACCCATTTCATGGTTCTGGCGTTTTTTGTCACCCCATAAGTCGCGTTCACCCTCTCCCTGAGTCGCTCCTCGTCTACGGTTCGCTCGCGGCAATTTTGTGTACCATAGGCGGCTTTCTAGCCCCCTTTCCTCCCCCACTGGTTTTTCACCCCTTTTACGTGGACCACACTTTTTCCTTTACCTTCTTTTTGTCCTGGTCGCTTCCACACGTTACGGTTGTGGGATTTTTTCTTCTCCTTATCCTAAGAGACCCAAGCTTCTCCAGGCCCCTCGGGATTCAGGCTTTTCCCTTTCTTCTTTTTATGAAAACCCTGTTGCCACCCCCGAGAGCACGGCGTAGAAGTCTTCCCGCGACAGCCCCCGGCCAGGCACCCTCCCCGTGATCCGACTTTCCGAAGCGTTATTCATATAGACTCAAGGGGCTGTTCTTTCTCAAATGGTTTTTGTCTTTTGTTACCATTCTCCTCCCCATCCGGCTCTGACTGGAATCCGTCAAGAAGAAGTGCAGTCTGACTTATATCACCGTTTTCCCTCCTTTCCACGCCTGTGGGTGTGTAAGGCGCCTGACGTTGTCGCGCCACGGCACACAAAGTCGCTGCAGCCAGATTCCCTCCATTCGGCCATTTTTCCCTCTATCACCCTACCTGAACGACTCCCTCAGTTTCTTTCCCTCCGTGCAGGTATTGCGGCTCCAAACCCTCTTTTTTTCCGCGTTTCCCGTTCATAGGGTGTTCCTCTGCCGCATGAGAAAGGTGTGCATGTTTAAGGACTTGTAGTATGAGTTTTTCCTCCGCGTTTTCACCCCCTTTTTTTAGTGCGCCTCCTACCACTTCCTTTTGGGCAGGTGGACCCGTGTTTTTTGTTTTGATTCCGGATTTTCGTGGACGTTCCTTTTTGCTGTTAAACAATCCCAATTGGACCCCCCCCCCCCAAAAACAAAATGCTTGCGTTGCAGACAGGCTCTTTTTTCCCTTCCCTCTGATCGGCGAGAGTGCTCTCCCGAATTATCTCTCACCCATATCATCGAAATCCCCCCTTCTCGTTCTCCCCCTTAGTCCCCGAAAGGTCTTGAAAGTAACCCGCAATCTGACCTTTTGCGCCTTAATCTCGTACCATCTCCCGGTTTTATTTAATTTGCCATTTAGTGATCAACAGTGGTTTCGAGGAACTCTTCCCTCCTGTGAGCGGCCCCTGTCGTCCTTCGCTAAGGTTAGGTCTTGTCTTGTTCTGGCCCTCTTCCAAGTTGCGTCGACGTAGTCCTACCCGAACATGCCTCAAGCGCTTTTTTTGCCGTTCCCAGGGCTCCACCTTTGCTTAAATTATGCCGGCTTGGAGGCTGTGCCTTTCTTCAAGTCTGCCGTCGTTTGTCTTTGGGCGTCAAGAATTTCGCCTGCTCCTCATGGAATATTTCTTCTCGTTCAATCGTTTACGTCCCCCACTCTTTGCTTGTTAGTAAACCCAGTTTGTTTTCTTTCCCCCCTTGCCTGTGAAGAGAGGTCGTGGAGTCGGCTCCAAGTGTCTGTTTGGACGTGGACGTTCCCGGCTTCCTTTTGTGTTTTTTCCTTTTGCGGCGGGCTATTTTCATTTTCTTAGTAGTTTTTTGATCGCGTTTGGTTTCTCTCCCTCGGCCATTGGACTCAGCCTTCCAAAGGTGTATTCTCCCCAGCTTGATGACTTTTTTTAGCTCCGGCAGAGACGACCTCCTTCCTAGTCCCTAGATGGGCTGTTTTTCATTGTCGTTTTTTTTCTTCTCCCCTAGGTGGATTGCGTCGTCCTCCGGTGGCCGAAAATGGAAGCGTATCTTTTCTTTGGTGATAGAGGTTCCCCTGCTGAAATAGGTCTCCCGCTCCGTAGTATGTTGGTTTGAGTCCCTCTTCTCACATCTAGTGGGTGTTTCTTCTTCAACGAGAATTCCTCTCCTTCTTCTGCAGTGGTCTTCACTGGCTTAACAGTCCTTTGTCTCCCACCTGATCCTGGTTTTGTTTTTTTTTCGTGGCAGGTGGCTTTTTTGTTGCGTCGTGGCCACTGATGCGTCCAATTAACTTCCGACAGTCCCATAAACAGCCCCCCTTCCCTTGACGAACTTCCGTTCACAGCCCACCCTTTCTCTGTCCATACACTAAGTGACGGTTTTGGTCATCGCGCTGGTCTACGTCCATTCCTGCCATTCCATTCACCCGCAGGAGTTTACCGTCTCTTCCACACATCCCGTTTCCGTACGCGTACGATGGTCTCCCCTGGCTAGAGAGCACTTCGTGCACTTGATCGGATCGCTCAACGTTTTTTTTTTTCCGTGAGCTTTTCCTACGTCTCCACTTTTTAGGGTGGAACATCGCTCCTCCCCTCGCCTTAGCTCCGGCCGGCTTCCTTACTCTTATTTTCTGGCCTTTTTCCTATATGGACTTTTCCACGCTGGTTCCCCCGTAGCAAGCCTGCGCAAGCGGTTCCGTTCTTTCTTTTACGTTTTTCACTGATTTGTCTTCTGATTACTTCCTTCTTTCAGTGGAAGCCTCTTCAACAAAACTTACTACCTTCTCTGCTTCCAGTACAAGTTGTTCTTTCACAGCCGGGGTGGATCTGATCCCTTTCCCCAGGCACCCGACCTTCTTGCTCTCCTTGTCTTTTGCTTTTCCCCGGATCCTGCCAAGAACGCCCATGTCGTAGAGTAACAATCGCATGGTCGGGTTTTCCGTTCAAGACTGTTCTAAGACTCTCGTCTATTTTTTTCTTTCGGTTTTAGTAAGCACCCGTGGTAATTCCATGGGATAGTTTCCTTCCTTCCCTCCCGGAGGCAGAGCTGCACTTCTTCTGCTAGGTAGGAGGTTAGATAACGCTAGCCCTCCGCGCATTGTTTTCTGTCTTTTTGACTGGACCTCTGTATTCGGGAGCTGCGCGACAAGGACATCCTTAGAGCCTTCCTTCCTCCCTCGAATACTGTCACCGCCTACAGAACCTGACGGACATTACTCGCCTGATCGAGTGTAACTCAGAAGTTGGTGGATCTCTTCTCGTTTCGTTTTTTTTTTTTAGACTATATCCACAAACGGTATTTTTTCTTCTGGTTGGGCTGTGTTTCTTTTCTTCTTTAGGAGGTGCTGCTTTCGGTTCTCAGGCATCTCCGGTCCTTCTCGTCCGTTTATGCATTGTCTCCTCTCGAACCCGCTTTGCTTTTTTTCATTTGCTCTGTTCTTTTATAAGAGTTCTAACGCGTACCGCGTTTTCCAGAAGTTGAAGATCGACGGTGGCTGCCGGACTCACCTTCCCCCCCCCCCCTTCCTTCGCCCCGGTGGCCGGAATCGACCCCCCCCCCACCCCCCAGGCGTTTAATCTTCCCCGTCGAAGTACTCTCGACCCTTTTCTTAAACGAGCCTACCCGTCGGTTCTCCGTCTTTTTTTGCTGGACTTATTGCCAGGGAAGTTTCGACTTCCGAAAGTCGTGGTGTTTCCTCGGCGACCCCCCCGTTAGAGTGGAACTTTTTTACTTTTTCTTCTGTCGTTTTGTGACTGTTCTTCCTTCTGAAAAGCCGACTGGCGCTGCACCTCTATCAGCGAAGAATAGTGCGTCCCTTACGACTTCCTCTTGTTATTTCTTTTCGCTGGACTCTTTTTCCCGTTTTACAGAGGCCCCAAACTCTTCTGGGATCCTGACTTATGATCCGTTCGAGGGGTCTTTTTGTTCCCAAGTTTTCCGAAGTTATTCTCTCTTTTGCCCCTTCATAGAACTTTTTGGTTTTTTTTTTTTTCCCGCTATCACGTCGAGTTGACTAGGCGCCGGGTTATCCATGGTATTCGTCTCCTTTCGCCTTGTTTTTTGGAGATTTATTTTGGAAGTAGGGTTTCATTACTTAAGATGAGTCATCCCTCGAGCCTCCTCTCAGTCCGGTACGTCATCCACAACTCCCTTTTTAATCCCCTCCTCTTTATTCATTCTTCCCCCTATCCCCCTTGTCTCCATCTTCCAATTTTCTGATCATCTCCTCCTTATCCCCAACCCTCCCCTCCCCCCCCCCCCCCCCCTCCCCCCCCCCCCCCCCCCCCTCCCCCCCCCCCCCCCCCCCCCCCCCCCCCCCCCCCCCCTCCCCCCCCCCCCCCCCCCCCCCCCCCCCCCCACCCCACCCCCCCCCCCCCCCCCCCCCCCCCCCCCCCCCCCCCCCCCCCCCCCCCCCCCCCCCCCCCCCCCCCCCCCCCCCCCCCCCCCCCACCCCCCCCCCCCCCCCCCCCCCCCACCCCCCCCCCCCCCCCCCCCCCCCCCCCCAACCCCCCCCCCCCCCCTTTTTAACTGGGCCTTTTTTTTTCTGTGCTTCTCCTGACGTTTGGGATGTGGAGTGTTCTCTTGGGCGTAATCGTCGCGTTTTCGTGAACTTCCTCTCTCCGCCAATAGAAACCAATTGATCAGTTTTTCGAACCTTGAAGGTTACCCTTTTGCCGCTTCGTCTAATTCGTCGGACAATCTACCCGTAGTCCACAAAAATTTTCTAGAACTTCGACCCCTCCCGTCTACGGAACTGTCTTCGTTCATCCCCGTCCTCTACGATCCCCACCTTCCTAAGAACATCCTTAATCGGAAGTACTTCGCACCGCCAGAATCCTCTGGTGACCTCTCGGCCATGATGGAAGCATTCCCCTTCCCTCGGAAGGTTTTTCGAGATTTTCGATGATTCCCCGATGCCGCTTTAAGAAGTCTTCTTTTCTTTCTAGAGGACTTTTTTCGCGTCTGGCGGACGAATTTTTTTCCCATTATCACCGTTTCCCCCCACCCCCAATGGACCGATCAAAACTCCACCAAACACCTTCACAAAGCGTCCCCATCACGGCCCATGTCCGTTCTCCGCAAAAGGCAAGGTTCCCCACCGGATGGTCCATCCACGCACGCACCTCTTTTTGTCAGGCAATAATCGCCTTTTTCCTCCCGATTCTTAGTAATAGGTTTTTGTGGAGTTTTGAGTTCCGGCTGTCCCGGTTCAAGCACCTGAACCCACTACTTTCGCGTAGGTGCAGCCCCCCCTTTGACGGCCATTTGTTTTTTCCTCCTTTTTTAATGACCTCCAGCGCTGTCGCTTCCCCGCGGGTCTCCTGAATCCGACGACCAGGTTCACTTTCTATCGGTTTCAGAGCCCAAATGACGAATGTCACCGCTGCTCCTCGCTAGGCCCGCGTTCCCCGTGCACTCTTTTTCTTTTTTTCCTGCTTCTCCCCCTGTTGGCGTCCTTTTTCCAGGAAAGACCCCAGTAGTCTCTCCCTCTCCTTCGACACTTTCGATTTCTCGGTATGGCCTCCGTGTTGACACACCCTTGGTGACTCGATGGTATTTTCTAGATCTCTTGTTTTCGTTACATTTCTGGGAGACGATACTCCTCTCCCTCTGATTCGCGCGTCCGTTCCAGCCTTATTTTTTTTTTGTTGGTTGCTTACTTATTTTGGTGTCCAGTTTTTTCTTTCACCGCTTCAACGAACTTAATTTCAAATACCCCCCCTCCCACTAGTCTCTCCCGGAGCCTGACAACGGTTCCCCCTTTTCGGCGCGCCTCCCTCGAAAGGTATCCACCTGCCAGTGCCATCGGTCTTCTTTCCGGATGGGAAAAGCCCTGCGCGTTTTCTCGCGAGGCTGCCCCGCCCATCTCGTGAATTTTGATCCCCTTTTTGTTGCCCTTCGGGACCTTATTTTTTTTATTTTCATTCCCTCGTTCAGAGACCTTAAGGATTGCCGAACTTTCTTGCCGTCCGTTTGATTTCTGTTTCAACCAAGTTCCTTCTTAAAAAAGTGTCCGGCTTCGCATGGTAGATCAGGAGACTCCTGTTTACCGATGAATTGCCCGTTTGCATACAGTGAGATTTTTGTTGATATTCCCCCCATTTTCATCCTTTCCCCTTTTTTCCATCTAGCCGAACGCCCCTTTTGTCGTTTTCTTCGAAAATCCCCTTTGGCCTCGCCTCTGACCCCATCGGTTCTGACTGTGTGACTTAGTTGGGAAGGCACTTCGGATACGTATTCGTGTTCTGAATGGTTTTCTCCGTGGACGTGCTTCCGACTTTTTGCCATGGCTTTGGTTCGTGTTCTTTGTTCCAGTGAGTCATACTGCTCGACCATCCCCCCCCACCCGCGGGTGACCGCGGCCCGGTCCCACGAATGGTTCCACTTTTGTTTTCCCCCCCGTACCTTTTGCTCCAGTTGAGATCGAGGTACTGTCCCCCGTCAGCGCTTTGGTACAACACTGACCCCTACGAGTGCTTTGACCCCTTTTTTCTGTAGTGCCCGGGTTTGGAGGTTTTGCTGACGTATTTGTTTTTCCCCCAAGCCACGGCCTGGACTTTAGAGCGGTCCCCGTGCAGCGACCCGAGGATTTGGAGCTATCCTTAAATTTGCCGCCAACCCCATTAATGACCCCCCTTCACCACGTCGAAGTTTTGCACGGCCTCCCCCAATTCACGTTGCCCTCCCTAACTACGCCGACGGTTTTTTTTCGGTGTTATCGCGTATTTGTTTTTGTCCCCGGGGGTCTTTCCCCCGTGGACACCACCAGGGACCCCCCTTTTCCGGTGTTTGATCTCTCACTTGCCTTGGACAGCGTCCGTTCTACGTTTTCCTTTCGTTAGGTGGCCCCGACACTTAGGTTTACCGAGTTACACCCCCGTCGTTTTTCATCCTTATGTTTCTTCAGCCTGCATGCTGCTGTTTGGTTTTCCCCTTCGCCGAGTGTTCTCTTTGTGTTGCATTGAAGTATCTTTTTCATCCGTTGTGGTTGTTCTTTATTCGTAGTTCATGTAGTCCTCCCAAACACCCCCGCCTGTAAGACCGCAGGACCGAGCCCCCCCGAAGCGCCCGCGGCATGCCCCTTTGCGTACTCCAGTGTTTACCGGGTCCCGATCTCCCCTTGCCACCTCCCTAACTGACCCAGCCCCTGCCGCTGGTCAGGCGCCGTAATTGAAATCTCGGCGACCCTTTGGTTTGCCTGCTCCGATTAGACCGTTCTGCCAGTACCTGTGGAGCGGCCGTCAAAATCCCTTGATGATGCGCTTGTTCGTTTTGTTGCTTCAGGACCGCTGTTCCCCCGTTGATCCTTGCCGTGGCCCATTCTTTTTTCCCCCAACCCCGTTCCCTTGGGCCAGGCCTTTTTTTGGTGAGGACAGTTTATCTAGCCCAAAACCCCAAAGAGGTCAATCGTTTGCCTGAGCAGGACCTCCAGATTCCTGCCCCGGTCACTTGTGGTTTTCCTTGTTTTCCCAAAGAAGTGCTCAACACCAACGTTCTTTGAGCTGTCCCCCGTTGCATTTCGGCCCCCATTTTGTACCGGCCCGTCTCCTGTTTAGTTACCTCGATCTCCACTTGGCATTAGCAAAGCCGGTGGCCAAATTTCTTTGTTCAGTTTTCCCTTTCCGCGGTCCACGTTAAGGTGTTCTGTGTACTTTTTAGCCTTCTACTGCGCCCCGCGCAGGCACACGCTTTTCCCTGCCCCAGGGTGTTCCTGTGCCGGCACGTACGGATGTCCCCCCCGTTCACAAACCAGAGTATTTCCGCTACTCCTCGCCGCACAGCCGCCCCCCCCTTTAAGGCAACAGTCTTGGATTAATTTTCTCCTTACCGTTCTTGCTCTGTCGAGCACAGTTTGGGTCTAATAAGCCTCCCAAGGTTGATTTTTGGCCTGCTCTTGGGAAGGTTCTTCTGTCTTTTTCGTTCTTCCTTGCTCCCTCTTCGTTCGGCCGTTCCCTCCGGACAGCGTTTTCCTCTCCAGACGAGGGATCTACCAGTCAAGCATTCTGGTTTGACTCTACGACACCTTGGGTTCGTTCCTAACCTCCAAGTTATGCCGAAGGTACTTACCCTCCTAATAATTTTGTCAATGTAGCGTCCAAGAGGAGCTTTATACCCCAATCCCGTGAACTCAACTCGCAAGTCGATCTTTGACTTTTTAGAGGTTTGATGGATGCCACCCTCTTCTAAACCTCTGAGAGGATTTCAGTGCGGTTCCAGAGAATCACTCTGGACAGTGGAATGTGAGGTCTGTTCGCTTCTTCGGTCAGAGATCCCCAGGTGGGCCCCCCCAGGGGGGTAAGTGACTCCGGTCCCCTCGGTGGTCCTGGTTCAACGGGTGGTTTGATTTTCCGACGCTGGTGTGGTTACGTGCCGTCTTTGGCCACACCCACGCCAATTTATCCACGTCAACACCCCCCCCCCAAAAACCACTTCGTGTTCTTGACATCACTTCCGAGAGACCAGCCCTCCACCTCGGATTTTGCGCGCTTACTTCAGACTTCTTAACCCCCCATTCTCAGCCCACCACGTAGCTCTTCTCACCACTTGTACGGTGACATACTGTCATTCAAAGCCCGATCATACGCAGGCTTTCGTCTAATTCTGCCCCCCGAGACTGCAATCTTGTGTTTAATTCCAAGACATTGGCCACTTTTTTTTGGGGCCTCGGACTTTCTGGTTCTAGTGGCCCAGAGCGGACTTTGATGAGCGGTTGCTTCGTCGTTTTGTCCTTCCCAACTTATAGAATGCCCCCCTTGGTAGCTCTTAGGCGCCCCGACGTTTAGCCATCTAGTCTTCCATTTGACGTTTTCAACCTTACTTGAGGGTCCCGTTTATTTGATGCTGGGAGGTCCATGTTTCTTTTTCTGAGAGGCGGCAAGCGGTGTTCGGTTGTTTTTTCTCGTTGCACCCCCCTATGGCTTGCTCTTCTCCTTCCCTTTCTTCCCTTGGGTGACTCCCTCTTTTCTTGCCTTGCCCTGAAAACAATTCTTCGTTTCGGTTACCCCTGAGCCTGTCTTCCCCGTTCCCCTATTCTGGCTCTTTCTTGCAAGTTGGCCCGGTGGCCTCACTGTGACTGCGTTGGTTCCGTGGTGTTGTTTGGTAGGTTGCTGCGGCTTTCTTTGGATGTCTTTTTTCTCTTTGTGATCTGGTTGGTGTTGTTCGCGCTTTTTGCAAGTGCGAGCAGCCATGCGCTCGAACCGCAAATTTTCTGAGGAAGCTGTTGACGGGAATTTTGCGATGGACCTACCCATCCTCCGAAGACATAAGTGAATACTCCTCCGAGTGCTGATCATCTGTGACGGCCCCGCGTCACCAGGGAAGCGGCTTCACCAGGGGGAGTTAGGGTAGGACGGTACAGGTTCATAACTTGGAAGGTTCCGGCTCCTTGGTGTATTTCCTGCTGCGTGAAATTCCCGCCTCTTCGCGCAGTTTAGTAGCCTGATTTTTTGGGCACTAGGACCTGAGTTTGGGTGACCGTTTCCGAGCCAACGATGTCCGTTGACCCGCATGGCGTCCTGTTTTTTGAAGCGTCGAATGTGGACCCCCCCCCCTTCCCCCCGGTGGTTTGAGATGTCTGGGAGTCTTGTTTTCCTGTAAAGCTGGCTTCCCCAGGAACGCACAACGCCCTAAACATATCCCGCCTTTTCCAGACGACCTTTACTACTTGCATTGCAAGGGCCCCCCCCCCCGGCGTTTTCGCTACCGAGCTTTAGTCCTCGGTATAAGCCACCCCATTTCCATTTCAGCACCCGGGCCTTCCCTCTTCCCTCTTCTCCACCCATCCCGTTCGCTCCCGGACTCTGAGAAGATGGTCTACCCCCCGGCGTAGAAGCGCCTTTGGCCGTTTTTATAGGGAGTCGGTTCACGCATCTCGGAGATGACGACCAGTTTCCCCCTTCGTCACGAACCTGACCGTTCGTTTTACGGCTTTGAACCGCCGCGCAAACTCCGGGTAGACGGCCCTCCGTTGATCGCCTCCCTCTGGAGTGGCTCGGGGTTTTGACCCCGTGTACGTCAATTTAGCGTCCCCGTACGCCTGTTAAGGTCGTTGTTCTTTTGACTGGTACTACCCGGTTTTTCTTTTTGGATCTTCTTGTCTCGCCAGTCTTTCCCAGTTGTACAGCCTCCTAAAGAAGACCTTCTCTTCTTTTCCCCGCTGGAGGTCCAACTGCCTTTGGCCTGCCGTCCAGGAAAACCTCCGGTCGAACCTCTCTGTTCTGATAGGCGCCACGACTTTTCGGCCTATTACACCGGAGTTCTTTTTTTGAGCCGCAGGTTGGGTACGATATTCCTAGTCGAAGGGCCGCTGTTTTCGGTTCATCGTCCCCGTTTCACTGGTGGAGGTGAGATTTTTTCCCTGCAGCACACGTTGGTTCCCTCTTGGCAATGCTTGTTACACCGACGCCTTTCTACGCTTTATTCCATCCGGTCTTCTTTCCTCGCTGAAAGTTTGGACATTCCTCCGTTTCGGTCTCCTCTTCGCTTTGCAACAGGACATCCCCTTTTTGTTCGGAGGGATCCTCTCTCCCGACTGCAAACAATACAAGCCCCCCTAGGACCCCTCCCCCGCACTCAAGGATAGAAGTTGACCGCCCCCCAACTTTGTTTTCGT
>Ga0179593_1478992_pt1 | contig 15368 bp, 19 predicted proteins | sample CZODoug2_1_08_16_FD_185931 | JGI IMG/M metagenome (GOLD analysis project Ga0179593, IMG submission 185931) | Vadose zone soil fungal communities from Angelo Coast Range Reserve, California, USA - CZODoug2_1_08_16fungal (PacBio error correction) | ecosystem: Environmental > Terrestrial > Soil >... | reverse complement strand
TTTTAGCTTCCGTTTTTTTCTTAAACGTTCACTGAGGCTCCGCGAGGTCCTGCGCGAGACTTCTTGCCCGTTCCTCCCTTTCTGCATTTAATTTCCATGGCCGGCGACGGTTCCCACAATCTCCGCCGGTTTTTCCTATCTTGCGACTTCCTTATGCTCCTCTTCCGGTCCCACCGGGTTAGGAGTTTTGCGGGCGGACTTTTCTCGTATTCTCCTGGTCGTCTCCCCACAAGACTATCCTTTCCCCCCGGAAAAACGTTTCTTCATATTTCATTATCCCTCCTCCTTCCCCCATTGTATGTTCTTTTCTTACTGCTCCTTCTACCTCATCTTCACTTTACCCCCCCCCTTACTTTATAGTGACTAAACACTCCACATTTTTCCGCCCCCATTTTCTTATCTTCTCCCAAAAACGCCAACCCCTAGTCTTCCGTGTCCTCCTTTCTTCCCTTATCTCCCTAGGATCCGTTTCTCTTTTTCTTTGCTACAAGACATAATCCTTCGTAGTTTGTGGGTCCTTTCTTTCCATCCTGAGGTACCACTCTCTACGAAATCCACTCCTCAGGCCAAGTGTCCTGTCTAGAGTCCCAGTGTTGCTCTCCGTCCTTCAGTCCGCATTCTGCCCTTCCCCCTTTTAGTAAAAACAATCTTTACCATATGTCTTCCCCGACACACTTTTTCCCCTTTGCCTGATAGAAAACTAATTTTCTCGTGGTCCGACCTCTTCAGTCTACCTAGTAAGATGTTTAACTCTCTGAACCTGCCAGCGCACCTTTTTTCTTTTCCCATCCCAGATTGTCTCACCCCTTTAGCTATTGCATTTCCAACAGTTTTCGCTCCACATAGAGCTCCTTGGAACTCTTACATTATTTCTACTTAGTTTTTCCCCCCCAACTGCATACCAAATCGACTTTTCATCCCGTATTCGGTTGGGCTCCCATCCTTTCTCTCCTCAGAATCCTTTTCTCCGCCGGTGAGGAAAGTCCCTCCCCCTATCTGCTTCTTAGGGATCTCCCCCCTAGCTAGCTCAATATCTGCTTCCCCCATCATCCCGCTCAAGACTCGTAAGTTTTTCCTAGACTTTTTCCCGGGTTGCAGTCCGCCTTTTCCTCCCCCCACCGACCCCTTTTTCCCCCCCTTCCCCTAGATGGTGGAATTCCCAGGGGATCCAATTTCCGTCCCCTTTTTCCTCCCTGATAGATGTTCTCTCCTCTCAAAACCATAGAAACTGCGGGACTAGGTTTTAATTAAGGAATCTTTCTTCTTAGTTTTCTTTTGTACCTCATTAGAGATCCCGCACCCCTCCTCTGTGTCCCGCTCTGGCGTCTGGTCGGGGAAAGTCCGCGCCCGAAAGTAAATTTGCCCGGTCCCCCCCCTCCACTCGGTGTTTCCATAGAGGTCCCTCACGGTAGGGTCTCGACGCACATAATTAGTCGCTATGGCCGCGCTTTTAGCACCCTGTAAAGGGCCCTTTCCTGGTTGCATCGAGTTTCCCCCAGAAGCACCTTTCTTTTTTTCTCTGTTTGCCTCTTGGCGTTGGGTATTTTTTTCGCTTTTTTCCTTTTCAGTCTCGTCGTAATCTGCCCTTCCCTTTGGATTTTAACTTTTCCTTTTTGGGCCCCTGCGCCCTTGATACTTTCTCTTTTCGTTAGAAAAGCCTATTTTTTGACAGGTGGAGATACGCTGGTGTGTTCGTCGTGATGAGAGAGCAAGTTTTCGGAAGCTTTTTCTGGCTGCGGCTGAACCCTGGGTTGACGGCTCCCAGTTCTTGGGCTTGTGTGGGTAGGGCTGCCTTATTCGATTTTCCTTTTTGACTTTCGCTGCACCCCCTTTCCAACAGTGTCGGCCTGCGTTTTTTTTGGCGCAAAAGTGGGTTCTTTTTTTTTCTGCGATTTTCCTCCCTTCGCGGCACACCTCATTCCCCCCCATTTTCGTGTTTTCCTAACCCGTCTTCGACCAAAGGGGCTTTTTCTTCCCTCCCAACAATCCCAGGGTTCATTCCTTAGCTGGTGGTTCGTGGATTGATTTGCATCACCCTTTTCCTTCCCCGCGTCTTTCCCGTTCTTTTTTTTTTTCTTGATCACTTTTTTCTGGACACCCACGCTTCACCGACCCACGGGTATTTAGGTTTTCGTGGATAGATCTTCCATAATTTCCTCCCTCCTCTGTTTCAAGATTCTTTTTTTTTCAAATCTTCGAGACGCCCCCTACAGCTCTTCGTGTAAACCCCAAACGTTTCCACAATCTTTTTGCCACCAGGAAACAAGTGTACCGGTTGTCCTGGTCTTCTCAGCCCACTAAGTCCTAGCCTCACCCGTTAATAAAGTTTCGATCATTTCTTTCAGGCACCCCCCCCTCAGCGCCCGTTCAGTTCGGGTCTTCTGGGGACCGGACGTAGACACCTTCGGTTCTTCCTGTCGAATGATTTCCCCCCTTATTTTTCCCCCCTCAGGTGTCTGGTACGATGCAGTTTCTAGCGGTTTCCCCAATGGGAAAATTCTACACTGATTTAGATCAATGTAGTCAGGTAGTGATCTTTTTTGTCAAGGGGGAGATTTGCATCCCCTTTTTATTTTTTCCCCCGTGAGTCCCCTTTGTGATAAAAGCCTTTTCCCATCGTTTCATCATTCGGCTCTTCTTTTTTTCAGATTACGCTTGACCCCTGTTTTTTCCACTTTCCTAGTGTTTCTCTTTCTCCGGCTTTCCTCTGTTAGCGTTAGTCTCACCATTTCCCGGAATTTTGACTCCAACTCTACATTAGTGTTTGCCACAGGTACCTTTCCCCTCTTCGGGAATGTATGTCGGTCGAAGGGTTTTTCCTACTCTGGTTCCTCCTGGTACTTTTCTGGCGTTTGGGCTTTGCCCATTGTGCAGAAAGGGATTCCTGCATTGTGCATTGATCTTGCCTTTAATCCCCCGTGGGCCCTCCATGTTTCCCCCCCCAACATTTTTATCTCCCCATTATGGAACTGGACCACGGTACCCCTTTTCCTGTGTGTTTTGATAGAGATTTCCGTCGTTACGCTCCGCTTTTTTTTTCTCTCCACAAAACATCGTTTTTCCACTTGTATGGCCCCAATTGTAAAAGTTGGCTGACTGCCAAGCATGGCGTCAGAGCTGTGTTTCCCCCGAGGGATTCACCCGCCAAAGCCATAACTTAACGCTGCCCCCTTGTCCATGCCGTTTTTCCCTAAACCCCCCCTTTCCTCCAACGGACCTTCTTTCCATTTCATTTTCCCCACAAAACGAATTCTGGTCAGGTTTACGTCCAAAAAGAAGGAAGTGCCAGACTCAGTCCCGCTCCCGCCCTACTGATTGAATCGCCCCTCTTGCTTTGTACTATCTGTTTAGCTTCCCTCTCCCCCCATCACCCTCTCCCAATCCCTTCTTATATGGTCGTTTGCCCCCCGATGGTCCGTCTGGTCAACAAAGTCCGTTTCCCCAAAGAACAAAAACACCAAATGTGGTAAAAAAGTCCCCCATTGGGCTTGCCCACCTTGAAATCACCGCCCTTTCTTCCCTCAAAATGACTACAGCATTTTATTTCCCTTTTTTACACCCTCTATCCCTCCTCAGACAAAGAATTTGGACCCCACCTTGGTGTCCGGACCATCTCCAGAAAATATGCCCGCTCCCGTCACCGAAGACCCCTTCCCCAATTCCTCTTGTTTGCCGGTACAAGGGACAGGGTGCGATACTCTTTCGGTCCCCGTCTGAACTGGATACTTTGGCTTGATGCCCTCACCAATTTTGCCTTTTTAAAAGCTTTCCGATTGGGTTATTTGTTTAGGATTCATCTTCATATTGTCCCTCCCCTCCCTCATCGCGTTAGTCATCCGAAGACAGCAGGCTCCTTCGTTCTCCGCAACCTACCGTTTTACTTGCTTGTTCCTCTTTATTCCCTTCCCCCCCCAATTTTCCAGCCGGAACACCCACTTTAGATCAGACCCATCCTTGATCTACTTCCCTTATCTTTTTCTCCCCCCCTTTTAAAAGACCAAGAGCCCGCGCCCCTCATGACACGCGTAATTTGTTTCCCTTCTCATGAATCACCTTTTGCTCCTTGCCCGTGGTGCCTCCCACACTCCCCTTACTCTTTTAGTTCCGTCCTTCTGCCCCTTTCGGCCAATACCCACTTCCAACAACCGCCTACGTCTTCCTTTGGAGAAGGGAGAATAACTTAAGGCTCCCTCCTCCTGTAATACCTTCCCCACCATGCCATTTTCGCTTCCCCCCACAATTCTCGTTTTACTCTGGGACATCCACTCTTAGTGAACACCCTTTCCCTGCAAGCCGCCCTTTTCACCGAGTATTCCCCCACATCTTTAAGCCCCCTTCTTTTTCCCTCTCACAATGTCCTCCCGAAACCACATAACCCTTTTGAAAATGCCGCAATGACTGGGTATGTCACGCCGAAGAAATTTCCCTTCCCCTGAACTGCGGAATTCCCCCTACAGCGAGTCCAAAGGTGTCCCCAACAGCGCAATTATCGACCGTGGAGTTTTCTTCCATCCCTCTGAAGGAAATCCCTTCCAAGTTCGTTTCTCCCAGCCCTCTCAAGATCAGATAAGTACATTCGGTCGAGCCCGGGAGTAAATCCCACTCCCAATGCGCTGTTCTTTCCCTTTGGGAGGCCTATCTCTAGGTACGTGCCCGACCCCCGCCGTCTCGTACACCCTCAGTCGATGTAGGCTACATGGCCGCTTCTTCATGCTTTTTAACCACCCAGCTCTGTAATATCTTCCAGGCATGAACCGCTTTCATGGTCATAACAAACGTTTGTGTTTTTTCTGTAAATGATCAGGCTTAACCTTTGAAATTTCTTCGCAATGATCCCATCCCTTAGTGGATTTCGGACTTGTGGGGATCTGTCTCCAGAGTATTGACCAATAGGCACTTTAACCCCCTTCCCAAATCGTACTCTTCTTCTAACCTTTTTTTGATCTCACCCCAAGACCTTATGCGCCCTACTCTTTCTGATTCTGCCTTATTCAAGTCAGAGGGCGGGAGGGCGCTCCCTTTTAGTCTCTGTTTTTCCACCCCCCTCGAGTTATGCCTTTTGTTGTTCCCCTTAGTATTACAAACTTCTTAATTTCCAGTCCCTGAAAAGATAGATGGGTATCTGGACCTGTGTGCATTCGAATCCTCTTGCTTTTTTTGAAGACCACTTGAGTGGCCCCCTTGCGCCTGACGTTTTAATCTGCCTTCCCCCCATTTTCTTTTCTCCTTTAGAATTCTTAATATTGCCGGCCTTTTTGTTCCCCCGAGATTAGTGGTCTCTCCCGAAGCTGTCCCACAAGTGTATGTTGGCAGCCGATGGGCAATAGCTGTGACCCCCAAGTTCTTCCGACTGCGGTTACGTGCTCTTAGGCTCCCCCCCCCGGCCTCTTTTTTTTTGAACCCGTCCTGACTTTTTTTTCGGGCTGTTTCGAGCGTGCCCTTCCTTTCGACGCCCAAAAACCCCCTAACGGATCTTAGAAGCCTCGCTGCCTGAACTACATTTCACCTTTCTTTCGCAGCGACCCCGATCCCAAGACTTTTGCCCCTCGCCTTTCTTTGGCGGGGGTGTTCCGACGCTATTCCCCATGCTCTCTTTCTTAGGTTAATGCCTCTACCCCGTTAAGGTCCTTTTTTTACTGATTTTTCTATCCCCCTTAATGAGCAAGAGAATAATCAGAACAGCTGGTTACGTGACCCCATATTTTAAGTCTCCTGTACCTATTTCACCCGTTATGTTGCACCTTTTTCTGTTGTCGCCCCTTCTCTTATACTGACGCCCCCTCTTCGCAATCATCCTTGGTTCTTTCCTGTTTCAGACTTCGCAGAAGTCACCCTGTACCCCATTTCCTGGAGGAGTTTGTACTACATCTTCTCCGTACAGTCCTTCCCCTCCTCTTCCCTGTGAAAAGACCCGTTTCTGATGGGACCTTCTGCTTTGCCCCCTCCCTTCTGAAACTCAAAGTCCCGCATCTACTCTTTTCCCTCCTTGTGTAGACGCTTTCATGGTCCCTTTCTTTCACGATGGCTTCCTTCGGGCTCGTTTTCGATTTCTTTTTGGACCTGACATTGAATTGTCCTTTACGGCTCCGTCGAATTAACCCAACTCCCGCCTGGATTTTCCCTTTTTCTCCTTACTTTCTGCGCTGCCTGGCCCACTTGAGGAGTTTTGCGAGTTTTTCTTCCTTCTTTCTTGCCGATTCTTTATTTTCGAAAATAAGGCACCTTCACCAGAAAACCGTGACTTTCCTTCAGACCATTTTCCATTACCTCGGTTTCTTCTGTTTCTTTCCCCCTCCCGTACATTTCACTTTTCCCACTCAAGATTTCAACGTACCCCCCCCTATTTTATAGTGGACTACTTCAAACTACTACGTCAGTTTTTTTTCTTTTTTTCTTTCTTAAAACCCGCCCATCCCCCTACTGCATTCTTTGGTAGTGTTGGCTTAAACCCCCCGTGTTGTGCTAACTAGTTTTTTTCCTCAATAGTCTGGCTCCCGGACTACCTCTAGTTGTGGTTGATTTCTTCGTCATGTGGACCGCTCTCTTGAACTCCGTACCCTCAAGTCGGGACTTGTTGTCAGTCAAAGGTGTGAGCCATTTTTCGATCCATTCACGCAGTGCGCAGTCCCTTTCCCAATCACTTTTTCCCCACCAAGCCCTTGCCATCTCTTCCCGTTTTACCCTTTTTTTTCCATTATCGCTTATCTCTACTCACTCTTGTCCCCTCCTTCCTTCCCCATTGAGAACTTGCATTTTCCTCTGTGAATCTCTCCATCACCTTCGCCAATGCCCGCCAGCTTTGAGACAACCGCCAGTGCCCTCTTCCCCCCTAGTTTCCTTCTCCACAGCCCCTCCCTTGCTTCAGTGTAACCTCTGTATTTGACATTTGGAATACTCCTGTTGGCCCCCCCCCGTCCCACATCAGTCCCTGCAGCCTCCAAATCGGGGTGTGTTTTAACCTTTTTCGTCTCAGTCAGAAGTTTTTCCGAAGTTTCGCCCGTTGGTAGAATAGAAATAACTCCCCTTGTCCTTCAGTATGCTTATATCCAACTGTGCTCTTAGAAGCAACTAGCTTGTTTGATTTTTAAATCATTATCTCTGACCTACTCGTAAGATGTTTGGCTACTTTTACCCCTCTTAGGTGGGTTTTTGATCCCCAGACTTTTTCCCCACCCTTCCGACCATACTTTTTTCTTTATTTCAGAGCTTCTCCCTCTTTTTGAGCTATCACTTTACTTCTCTTAATAGGAGAGATTCCCTTTTTTCGCTCCACGCTGAATGCAACTTTTCTTGATACTTTCTGTTCATTCCCAGGAAGCCCTTCCCCGCTTTTAACTCATCCTTCGAGTTTCCCCCTCCGCCTCCCTAGAATTTATTTTCCCCACCCCAATTCTCGCGTCCGTCCACCCTTCAAGTCGCGCAGCCTAAGCTCCTCCTCTTCCTTCCCCTATTCCTTAAACTCAATCTTGAGTCCTCTCTCCCGTACCTATCGTAGATATTGGACTCTCGAGGGAGAGGGAAGATACACTACATGTACTTGGCTGTTCTTTGTACATCCTACCGGTCTTTAGAGTTCGTTTTTTTTTTTCTATTTGTGAGTATCGTGTATTTTCGAGAGTTTTCATTTCCGTTGTAATTCTTCCCTCCCTCGTCCTCAGACCATGTCCCCTTGTTTTTTGGGGTGAGGAGATGGTTTCCCCGCATTCACGTTTTCTTCGCCTAGATTGGTTGAACTTTTTTCCCAGCTCTCTTTGTTTGTGTCTGAGACAAAGTTTTAAACTACTCGTTTCTTCGTTAGGAACCATTGCGGAGGTCGTGAGTACCCCCCTTTCTTTTTTTGAGGTTTATGCCCCTCTGATCTTCCGGCTCACGTTTCGTCCTGCCTCAAAAAGGGTGGTCCTCTCTTCTTTTTTTTCGCCCCGGGTTCTTCTCTTCTTCTACGTCTTTCTCACTCGTTTACGGAAACGCGCCCCCCCCCCCCCCACCTTTCTTTTTTAAGATTCGATTTTTTACCAAACAAGGGGAGTCTTCTTTCCGATACAATTTTACTCTTTCCTTGCTTAGTGTCTTTTTCTTTTTCTAATCCCTTTTTTACTCTTACGTATTTCGCAGCTCCATTCTTTTTGTAATTCTAGCAAGTTTAGGGCCTTCAGTGTCAGTCACGCTCACGTCCCCTTTTACTTAGGTTTGAGTTCTTTCTCTCAAGACGCCCGGTCGGAATTTGTCCTCCCCCCCCGGAGTCTTTCTTTTCCCCCCTCTTCGTTCGTCAGTCAAGATGTAGCGCCTCCGGGCCAGTACGTCCATTTGCACCCCAACATCTGTTCCCTTGTCCCCCCTTGACCCCCTTGACAGTTCCCCTGATCGTCCTTGACAGCCAAAGCATTCCGTGTCCGTCACCATCGACAGTAGTTTTTCTCTTTCATTCCCCGGCCACAAAACTATCAATGGCGACTTTCGGGTCGTCTTCCTTTCGTCTTCGGACAACGGATCCTTCCTTACCGTTTTCCCGGATTTTCCCACCGGTCATTTTCTTGTTAGTCTGAATGGTTAGTCTTTTGAAAATTCGACCTATTTTTTTCTTCGTGGAGGGATTCACCTTTATTTCTCTTGTTATATTTCAAACCTTTTGTGCTACTTCCCCTTTGGACGCTTCCCTTTGCTGTTTCCAAGTCTTTTTTACAAGACTTTACTCCGCCTCTCCCTACTTTCTTGATCTTTCAATTGTGGATTCTCTGAACTTGGAATCTTATCCGCCCGAGGTGCCGTCAGATTCAGCTCTGGGACCCTTGTCTTTTCTGTTTCCATGCGTCTGTCCAAGTCCTTTTTCAACTCTGACCCTAATTCGTTCAACAGGTAAAAAATATTTTCGAACTTGTTTGTTTTTTTATCGTCAAGACGGCGATCATGGTTTTATCTTCCGTTTCTTGATTTTGGTTGAACTTTTGTGCTCCCGCACAATAGGCTGACTTCTTTTTGCTGTTTCGGGCATAAAATGGGTGACATTGTTTCCCATAGCCCCCGGGACCACCTCTTTGCTAGAACAATTTGATTCATCCTAGCCCCCTCTATCATTTTTTTTTTGGTTTTAGATTTTAATTCATTTACCCTTTAGCCCAAACATATTTTGGGGAACCCATGCCTCTTCCATCTTTATTCTGAAACTCCTGCCTCTCATTTTTTTTGATTCACCTCTGGTTCCAAAGTAACCAAACCTCTTACCTTTCCCTTTTACGTCGCAGATTTGAATTAGGACCCCCCGCCAAAAATAAAGTTCTACCAGTTTTGCCAGTCATTCTCAAACCCCCCCTCATTCTTTTAAGTCCAGTTGCGGTCAACCATCCGGATTGTCGTCATCCTTTTTCCCCCTCTAACTCCTCACCAAGGAGTTTCTCTACTTCTAGTTTTTCAAGTTTACGTAGAATTACGTATTCAGAGTATCTCTCCAACACAGATACACTCAAGGTATTTATAGCGGGTCCAATCTTTTTCACTTCTGGCCAGATTCCCCCTTTTTAAGCCAAGTTTCAAAGTTACACCCATTCCAGGTATTGGCACCCTTTGTTGAACTATCATATCACTTTCAATTTTGCTCCGACCTTAGGGTATTCTTTGAACATGTTTTTCCCCCGCCCTTTGACCTTTTCGATATAACCTCCCCCCTCCTTTTGTCCTTCTTTCCCTTGACCCTCTCCTCAAACATTCTTTTTCTCCCGACTGTTCAACGAAGACCCCTATGCCCCCTTCTTGTTGCCTTTCGGAAATGGGATTAATATTCTATTTCTTTGTCGCGCCTGGATGCATTTTTCTTCTTCTAATATGCACCTTAATTGGGCCGTCTAACACCCCCCAGAGTTTAACGCCTTTTCCCGCCAGGACGAGGCGCGTGGTTACCTTCTCTTCCTTTCAGAAACTATCTCTTATCCCCCCTGAAGAGGAGTACTTCATCCTACTCGTTTGTCCTCGCCAAAACCAAACCCCCCTTCCTTTTCAAAAGTTGCGGGAAGCGTTAATGACCCTTTCTACCCCTAAACCCTGCGCCTTACCTAACCCCAGAGGATAGCCTCTAACTCTGTCCGCTTTTTTTGACACCTGATTCTCAAACTGCAAAGCCACTCCTCAACTATCCTTATATCAGTAAACTGTTATTGAGCACTCTCTCTTTGGTTATCCAAGTTACCTTTCCCTGTCCCCCCCCCCCATTTTTGATATCTAGTTCCTCTCACTCTCGGCCCCCCACTTTCTACCCACCCTCCTAGTTAGTCCCTTCTCCTTTCTAACTAACCTTTATCTTTCCATGACGCAGACATAAACACAGCCACCTCGCCCCAACATTTCTCTCCCGTACGCTTCTATCTTCCTTTACTCATCATTCCCGCCCCCCCCTTGTATCTCCCCCCACCGCTGTGTTTATACTTTCTAACACCCCTCTCCGACCGTCCCCCCCTAACCGGAAACTCCTCCCTTCCTTTTTTCCCTCTTTTTCGCCGACGTATACTCCAATTCCACCTCCTTTGGCCGACATCCCCTCTTCACTTCACCTCTACTCTCACAGCCCTTATTGTTGTACCCTCAGCTTTCCTCCCCCCCGATAAAAATTTCTTTTTCAGAGCTATTCCCTCTTTTCCTAGTACTTTTCTACCCTACCTGGCCAATTTTCTGATTTTGGCCTTTTACCGTCCCTTCTTCGCCCTTTTTGCGCGTCCTTACTTTGCCCCACCACACCCCCCTCCCGACTGAAGCCCAGAGGACACTCAGTCTCTGGTGACCTTGGCCAATTTTTTCCTCGTCTTTTCGTTCCAAGTTTTTTATTCCTCTCTTTCCTTCTAAACCGCGGCACCCCCCAAAGTTTCTGTTTTTCCGTCTTTCCCAGCATCGATCCCCCGGTCTTCTTGGCATTGAATATCCCCTGAGGTACTTCCACTTTCAAGATTTCGGATTTTTGATTTTTACGAGCGTATTGCAACCTCTTCGAGGGTTCAAACTGAGCCAACATCCTCTTTAGCTATCACTTCCCAGACAGCTATTTCTCCCTTAGCTTATTGCTATATAGTCTTTTTTTATCTCTTCTTTTTCGTATTTTCCTTTTTCCACACTCTGAGACTACTGTAGTAGGCCCCTCCCGAGCTTTTTTTCGCGCCTTTCTCTTTCCTTGGTCCCAAATCTCGGACAAATTCTCTTTTTTCCAGTTTTACCTGCTCTCTCTTTCGCCCTTGCAGCAGCATATCTGCGTTTTTTTCATGGCGTTTGCCAAGTTGCTTTCGACGTTTTACTGTGATCCATCCTGACAGGAGTGCCTCATATGCCCTTTTCCTAGGTGCCCACCCTCTATTTTCGACCCTCTCATTTTGACTTTTCCCCCCCCCCTTGTCGTTTTTCAGATGGGCCATCGCTTTTTTTGAAAAAGGACTTGCAGCTTTGACGTCGGTTCCTCCTCCCCAGGGTCTCAAAACTTGGCCTCTGATCTGTCCACACGTGCCTTGACCCTTTCCGTTTCGGTATGATTCTCTTTCTTCTTATGGAAGGACACGCCCCCCCCACCAATCTAACCGGCTCGTTCGACTCCCTCCTTCAGTCTTCCCCTTTCCCCTTTCCCAAATTGGACTTTCGCCCCCTTCTTTCCACGCTCCCTCATTTGCAATATTTTTTTTTCTTGCGAACTCTCCGACCCAATGCTTGCAGCGGTAGTAGTTTCTATCCCCAACTACCCCCTTAAGGTGCTTTTCCTTTTTCATGATGCCTTTGATCGCAAGTTGCCCAAAATGTTCCAAGCCATCCTGGCACCTCCCACCCGTCTTTCATGTCCGAAGAATTCTTCATGAGACGGTAAATCTCCCAAGTTTTTTCACCCTTTTTTTGAGTTTTGCCCCTCCTTTTGCACCTTTCACGACTCTCCCCACTCCCGTGAGTTCCCTTTCCTCACGTTTTGAGAAGTGAATTTCTCCCATTCCTCCTGGGCGGGAGAGTGGGAAGGGCCGCCCCCTCCGGGCCCCGCAGATGTCAGTTTCCCCCCTAGGTCCATACTCCTTTCCCCCCGCTTTTTCCCTCTGTCTTTTGCTCTTCTTTTTCCCGAGTAAGTGGAACCTCTCTTATCCTCCTACTGTTGTTGTTTTCTCGCTCTGTTCCTGTCCTTTCCTTCGTTCCCCGCGAGGTACAGGCCTAGCTAGACCTGAATCTTGTCTTCCCTCTTCGCCTTCTGAAGGCGGTCATTGCGACGTCCCCCTCCGCCATTCTTTTTTCTATCCTTTCTCCTTGCCGGAAGCCAAGGAACCCCGTCTTAGCTCGTCGGATTGTCGTTAGGCCGAATCTTGAGCAACCTTCAGTCACTACCCTTTCCCACAGGTCACCCTTTGATTTATATTTCATCCTCCCCTCAAAATTCCTTACTTTCCCACTTTGTCTTGGATCCTTTTTCGCAGCAGTTTCCCTTGCGATCCCTCAAGCTTCACGAACCTCACCTTCTTTTTTTTCTCTTTTACTTCAAACGACTACAGATTTCCCTTCCTTCAGTCCCCCCCCCCCTCCCCAATTACCCCTCTTTTAACCTAGGTATGTTTAGATGGCTCATTATTCTTTTCCTCCCTATGAGTTTCCTTTTCTACTCGTCTGGAGACCGACATCATCCCGTCTTTGGGGGCTGTTTACTTCCTTGTCCGATATCGCCTCTCACTCAAGCCGTAAGGCCGTGTTCCTGCTTTTTTCCCCCACTTGTGCTCACACCCTGCCGTTCCGAAGTCAGCCGCAGTTCTGCCCTCCTTTTTTCTACCACCATCCTTCCCATCTCGACGTCACTTTTTCAGTAGGCGCTTCTTTTAACCCCCTTGTCACTCTTCTTCCTGCATCTTCCTTCGACGCTTGTTCCTCTGGTGAATCTCACCCGTCACCTTTTTGAAATTGGGCCCTTTTGCAAACCCTCCATCGATTCTTCATGCCCGTCTGCTCCCCTTCTCTCCCGTTTCACCCCTTTTTTTGCAAGGAGAATTTTTGTACCCCCGAATTTGGCCCAACTTTACCCCCCCCTTCCCCTAACCAGGCAGCAAGCCTTCTCCGGATTGCTAATTCGTTCAAATCCGTTACCTGGTTTCCTTCTGGTGAGTCAGAACATCCCGAACATCTTTTCTCTTATAAACTTCTCTCTTTTGCTCACTATCGTCTTTTTCTTACTTATAGCGCCCTTCTGATTCCCCCTCTTTTTTTGAGTTCCCCTCTGACTAGTTGATTTCTCTTCTTGTTTGAACCTATTCCCCAAAGAAACTCTGCCCCTCCGTCTTTTCGCATTCCCTCTGTGGTCATTCCCCTCCGCTTTTATCTTTTAATCCGGCTTAGTATGCTTTTTTTTCGCAGCCACAGAGAAACCTGTTTTCTCTTCATTTCTCGTGTTTTTGCCTTTCTTCTCTTTGCCTATGTGGGAACCATGAATTAGCTCTTGACAAATCCTTCACTCGACTGAGTGTTTCCATTCGTCTGGGCTGGTTTCAAAGTCCGCCCCGCAGACTTTCCTCTCCCGCGTCCTCGCTCGGCATTGCGTGCCAGATCAGATTGTTTTTGTACCGACGACTATTAGTCGATAGGACTATCTGGAGAACTCTTGGATGTCAGAGGGTCCGAAGATTCTTTTACCAGTTCCCCCCCCCTTTAGAAGTTCTGCTTTGTCGTTTTTTCATCCCGTTTCTGTATTGGATTTTCCTCCTCCCTTTCGGGTCAGTTCTTTTTAAGGTTTACTTCCTTCTCGTCCTTCTTCCGTGCCTTTTCTTAATTTTTTTTTTTTTTTCTTTTTCGCATTGTTACACTTCATTACCTGATTTTTTCCTGTTGACGTTTGAAAGATTACGTTTGTTCTTTTTCTTCTTTTAGGAGTGCACGCACAGTTTCCCCCCCTATGTAAGCCTTTGACAACCCCTGCTGACTTTTGTTTTAGCCCTTCCCCCCTTCTGTGTGTAGTTCTTCCATTTTCTTTCTTAAGCGCACCGTTTCATTCTTTCCCCTTTCCACAAGGTTGCCCGGTCTTTTCGGGCCCATGGGGTGATTGGAAGCTGATCCGCTCTGATCAGCCAATTTTTGTTTTTCCTGTCCTCCAGGTTTGAGTGGGAGTCCCCCACGGGGCGGCTTTGACGAAAATCCCATTTTCCCCTCTTTGAAGAGAGGGGCTTTCGTTTGCTTGATTCGCGAATCCCCCTTTCCGCCGACAAGGATTAGCTGATACCCCCTTTATTTCTTCCTGCAGTTCTCCTGCTCAGGGTCAATTAACTCTTACCCAAGTCCCCGTGTTCCACCCGAGTTCGGTTTTTTTTTTCTAGTACGTCTTCCTTTCTCCATTCCTTCATTTCTCCCAGGCGATTTGCTCACTCGGCTTGCTGGAGGAGTACCCCACCTCTCCTCTGCGGATCTCCCTCCGCGCCCCCCTCACCCCTGCCCTCTCTCTGCCTTTCCCCGCTATCCCTCTCCACCCCCCCCCCCCCCCCCGCCTCCTCCCCTCCCCCACCCCCCTCCTACCCACACCTTCCCTCTCCGGTATCACCTCCCAAAGCTTCCCGCCAGTAAGTTCTCCAAACACCACCATCGTGAAACTTTTTTCAAAAAGGCCACTCCTTTGAAGGCCTTCGCCCCCCAATTCCTCCAGTGTCTTTTTCTTTCAGCGCGAAGTCTCCCTTTTTTCCTTTTGCCAACAGAGCCCCTCTTCGGGTCTTAGGGGACCTTGTTTCCAGTATTCCCCCTGGATTTTCCTTTTTTGGCCCCCTCTTTCAAGGATTTCCAACGTACCCCCTTTCTTAGATGAAGTTGTTTCTCGGTTTTCCCATTTTCCCCCCCCTCCCCCCTTTTCTGGGAGGCAAAGGGCCTTGGATAAAAGTACGATTGTATGCTTTGACCCCCCTGGTTTCAGTCCCCTCACTTCTGTTTCTTTTAAAAAGAGTTTTCATCTTCACGTAATTTGTGTCTCTTACCCTCTCAAATGCCACAGGATCAATCATTCTTCCTGCTGGTACTAGCGAAGGAGCTACTATACTTCTACCCTTCTCCCCTCATTTTTCGACGATTCCTCGGAGGTGTCCTTTCTTTCTGTCTTTGACGTTACAAGTTTCCGGACTTTTCCAACTAGAACCGAATCGTTTTTTGTCCCCTCCACCTTCGAAGCCCCTCTCTCTTATGTTTTCTCCTGTTTGCCTTCTTTAGGACGACAATGTTTCCCCTCCCCCCCCGGGTAATTTATCTTTTTTGTCTTTTATTGACTTTTACTCCCTCTTTTTAGAAAGGATGACTTCTTTATGCTTGTCAGGGAATAAATTGTGACCAATTTTTCCTATGGAAAAGTGGCCCCAAACTAGTGGACTTCCCCCCCCCCCCCCACCCTTCCTCCCAGACCTGGACCTCTC
>Ga0179593_1343304_pt1 | contig 15369 bp, 26 predicted proteins | sample CZODoug2_1_08_16_FD_185931 | JGI IMG/M metagenome (GOLD analysis project Ga0179593, IMG submission 185931) | Vadose zone soil fungal communities from Angelo Coast Range Reserve, California, USA - CZODoug2_1_08_16fungal (PacBio error correction) | ecosystem: Environmental > Terrestrial > Soil >... | reverse complement strand
GTAAGCCAGGGAGCTGTCTTCCTCTCTTTTTGAAAGGTAGCCGTTGGACCTGCGTCTTTGTCCTCGTGTGCCTTCTGTGTTTCATTTTTTGTAGGATGCCGCCCTCCCGTTTACTTCCTTTTTGCATCCGTCCACTGCCGAAGCGTAGTCAGCTTGTTAACCTGCTGAGGGTCAGAAAACTTTTTTCCTGGCTCACTCCTCTCTTTGCTTAGGACGCTTCCTTTTGCTTGACTCCGTCTTTTCGTCTATTTTAGGCGATTGGCTGCCTGTGCTTTTGCGATCTTTTTCCCTGAAATTAAGCGTTGAGTTAAGTTTCGGCAGCTTCTTCGGTCGCGTTTTCCAGTATGCTTATTTTCAAGTTTTTTTGCCTGGCCTGTCCCCCCCTATTGATAAGCGACAATTATGTTTCATCCTGGCGGCCACTCCGCAAACCCGAAATCACTTGCGATTGTGTTGATTTTTTCGATGGTGGAGGCAACGGAATCTTTTTTTCTCCTTTTTCCATGTCCGGGTGTTGCGTTTTCTTTCTTTCCCCCGCGGTCTCCTTTTCTGCTTAGGAAGAGCGGATAGGTCTCCTTTTTCTCTGGGAATTTAGAAATGGTCTTGGTCTGGATTTTCTTGAAAACTTCAACGTAGGCGTGGCCCCCTTCCCTCTTCGCTGAGATTGACTTCTTCTTTTCCCTTTTGTCCCCTTTCGGCGCAAGCGAAGATTTTCAACGCGCTCCGTGGAGTTGCGAATCCCTCGAGTTCTTTACTCGTTTCGATCTTCTTTTCTAGTGAAGCATTGAAGTCTGTTCTCCCCCGCTGGCCTCCTCTTGCATTCACGTCATATTGCCCCTCGTTCTTTAGGTCATACGCGTTTGTGCAGAGATTAGTTTTTATGACAACTAGCCCTCATTTTCAGTAAAGTTGTATCTGTCCCTTCTCTTCCCCGTCGGGGTACCCCTATGCGCTAGGAAATCCCCTGTGCTCGAAAGGTACGAGTGTTCATTTAGAAGTATCGAGCCATTTCCCATGGAACTATTTTCCTCGCTCCCTTTCATTGTAGTATTGTTCTTTTTCTTTCTTTATGACCTGTTTTTTGTCTGATGGGGTTCTTCTTCGTTTCTTTCGTCCTGATGATTGATGCGACGATCATGCAGCTGAGGGTTGGGGCTTGGAGAGATGGTCCGAGGAGCCTTCTGGAGATCTTCTTTTCTGTTTGTTTCATCTTCACTCCTTTCCCCTTTTTTGAGTTTTCCCGATTGAATGTGGACATTTTTCTTTCTTTGATTTATTAGATCACTTTGCCGTGACCGGTCTTTGCAACGACCCCTTCCTCTTTCCCCAGTATCTAAGTCTCCATTCTTTCCGTCCGGTGAAACTTCCCCTCCCTTACCGTGTCGTTCATCGGCATTAAGCGCACGTCCCATTCCTCTCGATGCATTCCTATATACCGTAGTGCCTCTTTCCCCCTTTGGCGCTTGCATGCTTTTTCTCTTGCGCACCTCCCGTACCCCTTCATGAGCTGCTCTTGATTCCTTTGAGAGCGAATCCCGTCCTAGGGATCAGTTTTTTTTCTCCTCTTGTTCCCCCAGAATTGTCTCGTTCATCTCCCCTTCCCCGTGTATTACTTTCCCTTTTCTTTTTTCTCGCCCGCCTTCTAATTGCGTGTTTTCCGGTTCCGTAATGTTTCACGTTTATTTCAGTCTCTTTTTCCCCTCTCCAATTCGTCTTTCTATCGGATTTTCTCTCTCGCTGAACGTCATGAGAACTTTGTTCCCTTCTTTCCCTTTTCAAATAGTCAATGTAGTACTCGCGCGGCGTCCGGACTTCCTGTAGCTTTTTTTAAGAGAAGACACGGGTTCTTCGCCCCCCCCCCCGCCCTTCCTGCCGATCCTTTGTCCCTCCTTTTTTTTTTTTTAAAGTGAACAAGCTTTTACACGAGAAGTTACTTGCTCCCTTTCCCACGATGCTGATCGATTTTCTTCCACCCCCCCTTTGACTGTTTCCCGAAAATCATTCACGCTGCTTCTTTTCCCAGCCCCCCCCTAATTTAATACTTTCACTTTTCCCTGATTTCCCAAGTTCTTGATACTTCACACCCTTTTTGGATCTATGGGTCCCACTCGGAAGAAGAGGACTTCCTGTTTCTCTCCCTGACCTTGGAGCCCCTCTCGGGCTCCACTCAGCGTTTAAACAATCCGAGGATCCCTTTCTCTCTGCGCTTTCAAATGGTTACATCCTTTTTTTCTTCTGGCCGAAATGGCGGCGTCCCCCCGTGGATGGTAAAATGGTCCGCGGTCTCTTTCGATGTATTTTGTCTTTAGAATAAGACTTCTTATGGAGTTGCTTTTTTATTGATCTAAAATCATTTTGTTGGTTGAGATCGTTTTGCCCCCCCCCCCACTCCCCCTCGCATACCGCAGAATTATTTACTTCACTTCCCCAATACAAACCTTTCGACCTGACTTTTCCCATTTACAAGTCCCCCACTTTCCCCCCTTCCCCGCGGAAACGGATCCCTGTTAGTCCCCTTCCTCTCAGTTATTTCTCGCCCAGGCCGGATTGGGCCGTTGTTTTTTTAGTTGGGTCTGAGCGTTCTCCCCTTCGCTCGCTTCCATTGTACGTCCCCCGGTCTTCCCTCTTTCAACCGCTCCTCCCTTTCCAATCCCCCCCCTTGCCAAGCTTTGGCAATCACTACCCATTTTTTTTGACTTAAAGGACTTGTTGCTGGACGATGACTGCACCGCTTAAGATACTCATGGGCGTTTCACCAGATTTTCTCTGACTTTCAGCCTTCCCCCCTGCCAATCATTCGCTTTTCTTTTTCCAATCCAAGGTTGCCTTGCGCGTAGCTTGTATGCTTCCCTCGACCTTTCCCCTAATTCCTTTGCACGCTTCGCCTGACGTGCTTGCGCTTACCCCACCCATCCACGTTGTCCTTCCTCAGCGCGTTCCCTTTTCTCTCCACAATTTCCCTTCCTTTTTCCTCCATACCCCCGGCGTTCCCCCTTCCACCCTCCCGAGTACATTCTCGCGGTCTTTTACGAGAAAAATCAGTTCAACCTCCGCTCTCCACTGGTAACCCATGCTGTTCCACCCGTTGGCCCGATCTTTCCTCCTTCCTTGCCGGAAAACGAAGTACCCAACCCTTTTGTGATTTTGACCCATTCCTTAACGCTGCACGAGATCCCGCGTCCCCCCGATTGAGAGACCTCCTGCCCACAATCTTTCTACGGCCCCCCGTACATTGACTTCGTGATTGTCACGTTCTTCCTATGCTTTCTTCGGTAGTAATTGCGGTTCGGCTGTGTGCGTTCAGGAGGTCTCCCTTTTTGCAAGGGCCTAGGCGCCGTAGTCCTCGGCACTTGACAGATCCGGTTTTAATGGACCGGTCCTCCGAAGCCCTTTATGTTTTCCTAGCATTTCCCCCGCTTCCCCTTTTGATGATTGATTATACGTGTCTTTTCCCGGCAAACTTCAGTAATCTGCTCCTTTTGGTGAAGGGGAGCTTTTGATCTTTTTCACTTCCTTCTCCCCCCTTACAGTGATCCCGCGTCGCCAAATTTTTCCCGCCCTTCTTCGCCCTGGTCCGGACTTTTAAGTCTTCTTCTGCATTCCATTTGCAATGCCTCTCTCCAATCTACTTAAGAAGGGAACCCCGCTTTCCTTGACATTCTCTTCGCCGGGCCCCCCATTGTCGCCCAAACCTCGCGAATACCACCTCCATGTTTCTCTTTGCCGAACCACCTCTCCAAGGACAATCGTCCCTATACTTTTACCGTCTCGCTTCCGTTTCCCCTTTGAACAGTCAGTGTCCTTGTCCAGAGGCACCTTCCTTTTTCGTGCTTCTTCATAGCAGCGACTTCTGCCGTTTTTGCTTTGCATAATACCCCTACCTTAGCATTTACATTTTTTCTTCTGCCCTCCACTCTTTGTTTCCCACCCTTTCCTTGATACCTAAGATGCGAGGAGTCTTGCCTCACCGTGAGTGTCAGCCTTTCTCTAACTCACGACCCCAAGGAAATCCTCTTTAGCGCTCCAATCGTCACTTCCTTCGAGTCGCTATCTCCTTTGTTCTAAGCACTTCTCGCTTCCCCTCGACTGTTGGATTAGAGTTGTGCAATTTCTCGCGAACCTAGGACCCAAAGGACCGCGAATCTTTAACCCCTGTGTCACCGGATTACGTTGACTTGTTGCCCTTTTTCCCGCACTCCCCTTTCGCCATTCCCTTCGCACAAGCAGCTGCTTTTTTTTCCCGCCTCCCCCAATGCGTGTTGGTCCCGGCGTGACGCTACCGAAAGTTCCTGCCCAAATCGAGCCTTTTCTCCTCGTCTCGCTCCCCCCTGCCATTGCTCCGGGTGCTTTTCCCGACCCATTTCCCAACCTTTGTACAACTTTTCTGCTCCCTTTTTTTCCTTGAATCGCTGGTTCCCTTTTACCGGATCTTGATCTTTTTTCTGAAAACCCGCATCGCCGTACTCCGCTTCCGCGATCCCTACGGTCCCTTCAGTGAATGATCGGTCACCTTCCCTTAGCATCCCCAGTCCCCTCCAGATTCCCGTTCTCCCTCCATCCCATCGTTTCCCCCGCCCCCTATAGCGTTACTCTTCCCAGTGTCTTGAATTTCCCTGCCTCCTTTTTTTCACACTCGCACCTCTTTTTTTTCCCCTTCCGCTTCTCTCTCCTTTCGTGGTGCGGAGGCCCTTCCCCTTTTTTACCTTACTCCCCGGAACTTGAATCCGACTTCTTTCCTCCATTTGGATATCCAGCCAACGCGGTCCCCTTTTCGGCCTCGCGAAACTCCCCCCTTTCTGGACCGTTATCCCTTTTTTTTTTTCTACACCGTGTGTTTACTTCCCTTTCTTTTGAGTTTCGCTTTTCGGATTCGGTTTTAGACCCCTTAATTGGCCTCTTTGATATATTTTTCATCTCCCGTCGGTAAGGGGCCGAGTTCCCGGCCTTTTTCTCGCCGCCCCAGTTCCCCTGATGCCCGCGTCTTTTTTCCCCAAGTTCCTTTGAGTTCCCCCAAGTGTCCTGACAATCGCTCCTGGCATCGTACGCTCTTTCTCTTTTTGGACCTGATCTGATGACCCCTTTGATGCCGAATCTTTTCTGTCCCTAGTTGAGCTTTCGATATTTATTTTCTTCTTTGGAGTGCTTGAGGCTTACTCCGTCTGTCCCGGCGTTTAAGAAGATTTTTGAACTTTTTCCCCTTGGAGAGCAATGATCCCCCCACCTATTGGTTTTCCTCGCGTTGAAGTTATAATTTGGACAGTTGTTTTTTTCCGGCAGCAACGGATCACTTGCGTTTTGCTTTGGGCGATTGGTGGAGTGCAAACAAATCTCTTTGCGGCAACATGTCCTTTTTTTTTCACCTCTTTTTTCCCCTCGGAGCCTCGGCGTGGAAGATATCAGGGTGACGTTTCTCGGGGCATTTCGAATGGGGGTTTGGCGGGACATTTTAGTGCCAACTGTCCGAAGTCCTTTGCCATCCCTCCTCGCCTTTCAGGGAGCTTTTTTTCTTTTTCCTTTCAACCTTGATGCAAGCTGCTCCTCTCTCTTTTCAGAGATTTCCCGCTGCTTTTTCTCCGACGCGATGCGAGGCGTGAGCTTTTTTTTGATTCTCGTGCCGCCTGCCGGTCTTTTTGTTGAGTTCGTGTCTGATTTCCCCCTCGCGGGCAGAGCATGCCTATTTGCGGTTATCTTTAGCGAGTTTTGTTGCTATTAGGGTCTTTTCTTCAGACTAAAACTTCCTTCTCTCTGGTACCGTTGTCCTTTCCCCGGGAAGGTCGCGGACCCTCCCCATCCCAACGACCTCCCGACCCCCAATCCCCTATATCCCCCATACTGATCACGCACCAACCTCCTACTCCCTTCTCCTCTTTCCCCACCTTGCTACTCCCCCCCCGCTCGCCCCCCCCCCCTCCCCTTACTCTCACTCACCCCCGTCCATTCTCTCCCCCTCCCACCGTATCAGTTATCCTCATTCGATCACCAACATCCCCTTTCCCATTTCACCTCCCCCTTCCCTTCATCCCCTGCCCTCACCGCCTACTACACTCAATTTCTTCCTACTCCCTCTCCTCACCCCCAAATTCCTTAGCTTGCGACCATCTCTCATCCCGCTTCCTCACCACGCACTCTCCCCACCCCCTCCCTACCCCACCCACCACCTCGTCCCTTCCCAACCCCCTTCCATTTCCCACCCCACACCCCGACAGCCCACCCCTCGACACTCTCTCGCACTCCTCTTTTCTGCACCCACCCCCTCACCCACCCCACCCCCCTTCTATTTACTTCCCAACACCCCCCCCCTCTCCTACATCACCACCTCGCTCCCTTCCTCCATCCCTCCTCCATCTCTCTTCTTCGACAGATCCGCTCCCTTCCCCCTCCCTCCGCTACGCCCCTACCCTACCCTGTCTTTACCCACGCCCACTCTCCTTTCTCCCGCTCCCACCCTTTCTCCAATCTGTCCTAATTCCTACCCCCCCCACTCTTTCCCCTCACATCCCTCAATTACCACCCTAATCCTAAACCTACTACCCATGTACCACACTTTCCTCATCCCTTCATCCCCCCTCACGAGCACCTCTAAACTTCTACCACCCCCTACCACCCCCTCCTTCCCGCCCATGCCTCTGCCTCAGCATCCCCACCGATCCCTCGACCCTCTTTTCTCTCCTATCATGTCCTTTCCTTCTCTTCTACCCCACCTCTCTCACCCGCCCCACCCCCAGCTCCTCCGTAACCCACCCCCCTCTCCCAACCTCTCCGACCTTCCTCCTTAAACACCCCCCTCACTCCCCCCCTCCACAAGCACCCCCCCCGGCCTTGATCCATATCCCCCCGTCTCCTCAACATGCACACCCCAACCCCTTTAGTCCGACCGCTCCATCCCCTTCGATCCTCACCTTACCCCCACCTCGCCTTTTCGCCCGATCCACCACCTTCTTCTTCTCTCCGCGCTCCCCACCCCCGTATGCACCTCCCTCTCCCTCGAGTATGCGCCCCCCCCCCATCCTGCTTCTTTCCTCCCACTCCTCCTCTCCCACCATCTGCTCTCGACCCTCCCCCCCGCCCCGTGCTGCTCTTTCGACTCCCCCTCGCGTACCCTCCCCCACTCTCCTATCCTACCCCCCGCAATTGTTTCCCTTTTTCCCACCTACCCACACATGTCCGCCACCCATCCCATGCTCCCGCACTTCCTTTCCCCCACCTATTTCCGATCCCTCCCCTTCCCCACCTTGCATCCCTTTACTGCTCCCATCCCCTTTCCGCCACACCCCCCTCTCGCTGCTCACTATCCCATGCACTCCCGCCAACCCCCCTCACCTCCAATGGCCCAATGCCATTCTATCTCCCATCTCCTGGCTACACCTCCACTCCCCCCCCATTCCTTCACCGACACACCATCGAATCCCCGCCCATCTCCATCGCCTTCACACTCTCTTCCTCCCGACCACCTTGCTCCACCTCCTTACTCACTCGCCCGCACACTACATCCCACTCTTAATCCCCACCACCCTTTCAACCCTCACCTGCTCTCCCCCGCCCCCCCCCACCCGCTTTTCACCCGACTGCCGCTCCCCCTCCATTCTCTTCCCCATTCCTTCCCCCTTCATCCCCCTCAGCTCCTTCGCATACCCATCAATTCATCCCCCCATCTTCCAGCCTCCTGCTCCCCTCCCCTCCACTCCTAATGTCGTTAACACTCTTCCTTCCCTCGCCCTACCCTATTCCACCCCCCATGCCCTAGTTCCCCGCAACCATCCATCAGACCGCTAACACCTACCCTTTTCTACTTGCTCGCTGCCATCCCCACATTAATCCTCCGCTCCCTCCTGTGATGCCCGCTCCTCCCTAGCCTTTCGCCCACCTCCCCACCCCCCTCAGCCCTTCTTTCCCCCTACTCTTCCATTTCTGCCTCTCTCCTTTTCGATTCCTACCGTACATCCCCCAACCTCCCTCTTTCCTTCCCCACACACCACCCCCCCCCCCACGTCCTTTACCCACTCCACACTTCCTCACATTCTTCCCCCCACCGCCACCACCCACCCTCCTTCCCCGTCTCATCTCCTCTAACTCGCCACCTTCTCCACTCCCTGCCTCCCCCTACCGCCCTCCACCTCCCACCCACCCCCCTTCTCACAATGCTTTCACTCCCCTGTCAAACTTCCCTACACACCGGCCCTTACCCCCCCATTCCATATTTCTTCAAGCCTCCCCCTCCCTCTATCCCCTCCTTATCCCTAACCACGCCCTGGCAGTAACATCCGCCCTTTTCCCTTTCCGTTTCACAGCCATCCACCCCCCTCCTTTTCAACGCTCTTCCCCTCCCCTTCCCTCAACCTACCCCGTCACCACCAACAGTCGATTGTCTATCCGGAAACCTCCCCCCCCGGCCGCTTGAACTCCCCCATCACTCCTCCCTCCACTCCCATTTATATGCCTCCTACTACCCCATACCCCCCCTCCCTCCGCACCCCCCCCTCCACTCCCCCAATTTTTTTCCTTCTCTCCCCTTATTTCCCCCGACTATGTCCGTAGTCTACCTCCCCCACCCCCACTCCCCCAAAGCCGACTAGCCACTACATCCCCTCCCCTGTTCCACACCAGCCTTTCACTTCTTCTCTACCATAACCTTCACACTTCTCCACCCGATCCCACACTCCATGCCTTCCACCTTCTTCCTTTCCCCCAACTCAAGATTTGATTCACCCCCTTCCCCACCCTCACCTGCCTTCTATCTCAAAACCCCCACTCCCCCTCCGACACCCCTCTACTCCCTCACCACCTCCCTCCTAGACAACCCCTACTCTTTTCCCCTCTTCTCCCTTTCCCTCCCCTCCCTCCCCCACTTCTCTTCGCCACCCCCATCCCACTTTTAAAGCTTTTCCGCGAACTCAAACGGTACCGTGCTCTAAAGTGTAGGGGCGACCCCCCCCCTCTGTTTCCTGATATCCTTACCCGCTACCTTTGGCCCATTGGACTCTTTAAGGCGATTTTGGTCCATTCTACCACTTGGGTTGGTTTCCTCTTTGGATTATAGGGGGATGGCCTTTCTTTTCTTTTTTCAGCTTTCATGTAAATCCACTCGTTGGTGACCTTACGTGGTCTTGAGAGAGGTCCCTCGGCGGGCCCTTCTTAGAGGTAGATGTTCGTCCTATCTTAGTCTCCCAGTTCTTCTTTCCGCTCCCCTTTTTTTCAATTCCCTTTTTCTCCTCTTCGCGAAGTGACCGGGATTGCCCAGATACCGCCTTTTCAACCACTAGCAAAGAGAGTTTCTTTTTTCCCCGTTTGATTTCAACTTTGCCTCCCCGCGTCGAATACTTCCTCCGGCCTTTCCTCCTTTTTCCGATGTTTTCACTTCTTCTTCTTAAGTGAAGTAGGATCCCTGATTTTTGATGCCTTACGTCCTCAAGCTTTTCCTCATCTCACCCCCCTTCAATACGGCTATGAACACGTTGCGTCCGAATCCCTTTCCTTCAAATAGTTTCATTCAAGTGAATTAGAGGTCCCAAATTTTCCAGTTCGCATGTGCCCCTTTCTCTCTTTTGATTACTCCCAGTTTTTCCCGTCCCCAGGAGAATCTACCTAATTTTGGTCTCTTCGGTACGTCCCAAATGATTTCGGTTCTAGATCGTTGCTGGTTACCTCTGGTCAATTTTTTAGCCGAGATTCTGTTGACGTTTCTCTTACATTTAAGAGAACTCTGTTCATTTTTTCTCGACTGCTAAAGTCTACCTTTCTCGATTTTGAGATGCGTGTCCTTACCTTTTTGTAGTTTTGTTTCCCTTTTCCTTAGCACTCATCGGATCAATTTCTTTTCTTACTCTTTTTTAGAGTTGGTCCAGTGAACCCCTTCATCTCCCTTGTTTTGTTAACCTCCACGCTTGCGGATGACCAGATTACTTGACTTTTTTTTCCGCCCATCAGATCCCCTTTTTCCTCTTGCCATCTTCCCCTCCCCAATGTATCCCTCCCCTTTCATTTTGCCTCTTTCCCCCTGACCCTCTTTGCACGGAGCGGATGTCCCACTTCCCGTCCATCATACGGGTACTTCCCCGTTCCCACGTTTTCAGAATTTCCAGATGAACTTCTTTTTCCCGCCACGTTTGTTTCGCCACTTCCCCGAAGCCCCTTGCTGCTCTCCCCTGCCGTGTGGCTCCTTTCCTTGGGCCGAGGTGCATTTTCCCCTTTGGAGTTTCTTACCTGTACCTTTGATGGGCGCCTGCTCTCCTTTGATTTATGGATTTGTTGTGAGTATTATTATTCTTTTGTTTTCTCCTTGTTGCTTTTAGCGAACGAGATTTTCCCCAGTTGTTTTGTTTATCCTCCCGAAGAACCCCAAATCCCCCTCTACCGACCTTCTTTCCTACTCACCCCCAGCCCCCTCACCCCCGCTCGCCTGAGAACGTCCCATTGGCCATCAGGTCCATTTCTTCTGAGCGTTTTTCACTGTTCTTACCGACCGCGATTTTTTTCTTAATTTTCCTTTTTTTTTTTTTCCTTTGCCTACTGCGTTTCAAGTTTCTTCTTTCTCCTTTCCCTATCTCATTGTACAGGTTTCCGTTTTTCTTCCCCTTTGCTTTTTACGGAGTGTCTTTTTCTTTTCCTAAAGGAAATCCAAATTGTGAGTTCTCCTTTTCATCCGCTTCCTGCCCCACCCCCATGGGATGTTTCTGGGCTCCCCCACTGTATCGTGCCACCCGATTCCCGGACGATATGCATCCTGACCGAAAGATGCTTTTAATACACTCGCTCCACATTGCCAGCTTCGCTTCCAGCCTATTGTTATCACCCCCCAAACCCCCCCCCCCCTCCCCCCCCCCCCCCCCCCCCCCCCCCCCCCCCCCCCCCCCCCCCCCCCCTTGGAAGGATCACAACCATGACGAGCGTTTTTTTTTTCTTCTCTTGACCCCTCTACCAAGCTAACCCTTTCTGCTTGTTCCCCTTCACGGCAATTCCGTGCTCCTTCTTACCAGCAACCTCTCATTCTCCCGGAATAGCATCGTCCCCACCATCCACTTAGCCATCAGCGACCCCCTCCAAATACTTTCTATGTCTTGCGCCCCAGCACAAGCGTCCCCCCCACATTCCCCTAGATCTTGATGGGTAAACTTTTGAAACAAGCTCCGTCCCTCCCGTTTTTTCCAAACATCCCCTCCACCAAACGAGTCAGTTTTCGCCATGGCCCAAGGTTTAGGCTTTATAATCGACAGGTCTATATGACACCCCCCCTTCGACACCTATTCCTTCTGGAAAGTACCCTCTTTACGGCTTTCGTCCCCCCCCCGTAATAGATGGAACTTGTTTCCTGAAGGTCCGTCTTTTCCCGTGCCGCTTTTTTTTTCTTCCCCCCTGCTCGCCAAGGACTTCGCCCCTCGCACTTCAATCCCCCCGGTTGTTCACAGGCATCTCCTCAGGATTCTTTGACGGTTCCGCGTTTTTCTTTCTTTTTTTTTTTCTTTCCTTTTCCGCTTTTTTCCTTCAAGTGCGTCTTTACTACACCGTGACAACTCCCTTCCTCCCGCAGCACCTTTGTCCCAGTAACCAGTCTTTTCAGGAGGCGATTCCCTCCTTTTCACCAAGTCAACCTCCCACTTTTCTTCCCTTGTCCACGTTCTTCCACCTGTCTCCGGAATTTAAGATGTTTTTTTTTTCCTTTTTTAAAAACCCCTTCGTCTCTGCCGAAGCGAACTCCCCCGGGTTTTCTGCCTGAAAGGCACCCTCTTCTTCCATGCTTCGCCATTCCCCCCTCCCCCCTCTCCTACCTACGGGGGACTTTCTCTGGTTCACAAGCCAGGTATAGTCGGGAACCACCCACTCGCTCCCTCTTGCTCCTTCTATAGTTTTCGTCTTATACTCCCAACCCGTTCACATTCTCTTCACCTGGCACTTCCTACATTGGCTTGCTTTGCTAGCCGCCGCTTTCTCCCCCTTGTTCATCCGAGAATTTAAATTACATGAGACAATTAATTCTGTTTTTCCCCTTTCTGAATCCATTCCTGTTTGGTTTTTCCCAAATGCCTTTATAGCCCCACTCGCGAGGCGCCCTCCCCTTCCTTGTCTTTTTCATCATATGATAAGAGACCTCTCCCCCCCCGACCCTGGCAAGAGGTTGGAACTATCCACCCCTTCCCTATACACTCGGCCCCCCCTTTTTGACTTCTCGTCATGGCCTGTTGGCGTAGCACTTCTCTTTGACCCTTACGGCGAGATCTTTAGCCGCTTTCCCCCTTTCGTTTTTCCTCCCGAGAAAGCGTGGCCCCTCTTTCCCCCCTTAGCGGACTCGTACGTAATACACAAGCCTTCCGTGAGTGTCAAAGCCGCCCAGACCCCCCTTTTCCGTGTAACTCCCTTCCCCCCCCGAACTTTCCTAGCTTACTCGCGGCCTATGCACGCTTTTGAACGTCGGCTCCCCCTCCCTTTCCGCAATTTCCCTCCAAAGCGGATTATTTTCCCTCCACCAGTTTGCTTCAGCACGCGCGACCTTTTCTCCTGCCGTCCTTTCTTCCCCAAGTAATCCCACCCCCCTTATCTTCTCCAATAGTTTTTGGCGGTTTTTTTTTCTCTCCCCTTTCCGAATTTTTTGTATCCCGGTCGACTGCTGTCCCTCGCATCGACCTTTTTGCCGCGCCCCGGATTCTTCCGTAAGGACCTCTTTTTTCCACGAATAATATAGGCCCAGCAGATCGTTTTCCTTCTCACGCCTCAGTCCCTCGACTTTTTGGTCCCCTTCACGGAAATTTCCTTTTGCCGTCCCTTTTTTGAACAACCTTTTCCCCCCCCCCAATTTGCTGCCCTCTTTTACTGATAGTGAAGTCTCTGTCTGCCGTTCGATCTTCCACTTCATTATGCACCTTTCCTCCGAGAAGATTCCCCGATGCACGCTATAATAAACTCCTTAATTCCCTTTCGTTAACTTTCCCTATTTTTTCCCCACCCACTGTCTGCCTGGACTCTCCTTTTCCCCTCCTTTGTTTCTTCAGCTGCCCGGTCCCCTTCGACCTCTTGACGAGTTTGCGTGATTCGAAATTCCTTTTCTTTGCGTCTTGCCAGTATTTGGAGAATTTCACTTGCCCTTTAGCTTCTTTCGGCCCTTGCCGATTTTTTTTCCCTTGCCGCCGCAGCCCGACCATACTCGCTCCTCCTGACTTTTCAACTGGCTCTGGGTCAGACCCCCTTTGTCCGCGGAACCTTTCTTTTGAAGAGAGTCTTCTTTCTGATGGCGATTCTTTCTTTTTTCGCGAGCTGGATGCTGCTATGATGCTCTTTCCTATCTTTTAGAATTCCCCTTTTGGAGCTCTTCGCTTTTTCCTTCCTGAGATGAATTTGACCTTTTTTCCCTCCCCCTTCCGGGAGTCCCTGCCCCCCTTTTCGTTAAACAGGCGATCAGCCACCTCTGTTCCCTCTGCTATTTCTTCTTTGTCAATAAGTGTCTCGTTGTCACCGGTACAACTTTTGCGAATTTGTCTTTTACCTTTTGGTGGGGCCACTGTCTTTTTTGCTTCCTCATGTTCGTGGTGTTAGTCTTTTGGCTTTCCCCCAGCGTGAAGATAGTTCTTTCTCTGTCAGTCCAGGGCTTTTCGAGTGTTTTCTAATTTTACCTTTGATTGTGGATTTTAAAAATTACCCCTTCCGCTTTTCCGGGTTATTCTCCTTAGATGAGTTTCCTGCTTCTCTTTCCTTATGACAGGTTTTGTCCAATTCCCTAAGTGTCCCGCTATCGGCGCACCTTTCTTGCCCTCTATGCGAGCCCGTTCCTTATCCTTGAGATGTCGAACATGGCCGTTTTTTCCCCCCATGAGTCCTGCTTTTTTTTGAGGCTTACATCACGTTCTAAGTTCACGAATTTTTGGTTTCTCTATCGTGGTGTGAAGCAGACTCCCTCTTCATGGTTTCATACTTCCCCCCCACAGAGAATACCCCCTGTTATGTTGTGATTTGACTTTTGTAAATTTCCCGCCAGTACCCTCTTCCCTTTTCCCAAGGAAGTTCGCAGCATCTACACCCCAGGGCCTTTACTGCACGTTATGTCGGTGATCTCCTTTTCCACCTTGAACCTTCTTCCGGTTGCGTTTATGGGATGTTTCCCCGACTCTACACTTGTTTCGTTTATTGATTTTTGGAGTCTTCGGCTTTTTTGGTTCTTTCGCATCTCAGGTACTAAGGGGTGCCCCCCCTCCTCTTGAGATTTCACGATTTCTTTCTTCTTTAGCTTTTTTGCTTCCTCCCCTTTCATTTACCTTTTCCTTCTGATGGGCGTTCTTGTTCGGCTTGCCTGTGTTCCTTTTCTACTGGATACGTCTTTTTTACAAGTGCATTTTTGCCACCGCTCGTTCCTCCTCCTTATTAACCTGTCGTCCATTTCTGGATTTATTTTTTGCAACCCGGTTCTTCCGTATTATCACAGAGTGTCCCGTTCGTTCCCCTCGCCGCTTCTTCTTGCTCCACCGGACATTTCATTTGAATGTTTTTCTCCTCTGTTTGGGCCCTTGGCGACGCCGGCCGCCTTCACCCTTTCTTTCCTCAGGTAGGAAACTCTGGTCTCCCCCCTTTTAGCGCCTGAATTCATCCCCCGCAAAGGTTGACTGTCCATCCTGGCCAAAGCCCCTTTTTTCATCTTGACCGGCTTTGATCGGTGAGACTTCGACTTCTTTTCTTGTCTTTAACTGCAATCACCTGTGGTATTCGGCCTTCCCCCCCTTGAAGTTATTGAAGTCCCCCCCGGTGTTCGATTTTGTAAACCATGCCCTTTGGTGACGCCTTTGTTCTCATTGACATTGTACTTTTCGTATTACGAATAGTATTAGGTTCCTCCTTTGATTTGCGAAATTTTCGGCCTTTTTCGTCGGTGAGCTTCCTGCCGGTGCACTTCCGGATCGCTGCTGCGCACTTGCATCGGCTTGCGTCTTTTCGCTCTTCTCAATAATCCGGTTCGTTTTTTTCGCTGTTTCAATTGAGACAAGACGAAACTTCCACCGATCGTTGACCTTTTTCCTCTTTGAGGTGCGAGGACCATCCCCCTTCGATCTAAGCGTGCGGCCTTCCTCCCCCCTTTTCCAAACTTTTAGGTTTCAGTTCTTCCCCCTCTTGCCCCCGATTGAAAGCGCTTGTCCCCCACTTTGCAGCCGCTTGTTCTTGCTACTAATAATTCTATTTTCTCGTAGCGACCCATAGTCTTTTTTTTCCCCTTGGCCCAACTCCCCCCCCTCTTCCCGATTTTTCCCCCTTCAACCTCGCCTTACTGCTCCCCCGGCCCGATGCGGCCTCCATTCTTCTGAGTTTTTGTTTTTCCCTTAAACGTTGAGGCGTCGTTTCCTTCCCTTTTGCTTGCGTGAGCTCCCCTTCGGATGAGCTTGATTTTCTGAGATCTAT
>Ga0179593_1295687_pt1 | contig 15369 bp, 18 predicted proteins | sample CZODoug2_1_08_16_FD_185931 | JGI IMG/M metagenome (GOLD analysis project Ga0179593, IMG submission 185931) | Vadose zone soil fungal communities from Angelo Coast Range Reserve, California, USA - CZODoug2_1_08_16fungal (PacBio error correction) | ecosystem: Environmental > Terrestrial > Soil >... | reverse complement strand
GACGCGAGATCGGTCTTGTTCCAGCGTGATTTTTCGCTTTACGCATGCTCCCCCCTTTCCGGCCGGTCCCCGCCGCCCCTTTCTTCTATGAAAAGGCCATACAAGGACCGTGACCCTCCGACCCCCGTTTTATTGATTTTGGTCGATCTTTTATCTTTCTTTCCCTTTTAGTGCTTTTCCTTGCCTTTCTGAGTTTTCCGTTGGTTCCTTCTTTGTGAGAAGGCATGAGCGAGCCCCCAATCCCCCAGCGCCAGATCGCTGGTGCAACCTTTTACCCATTCCTGATCGCCATTGCCTCCCCCTTTAGTTCACGAACTTCTTGTTCTGCTCTCTTTTTTTCTCCCACCGCATATGTCATCACTCACCGAGATAGATCCTTTTCGTTTTGCGCAAGTAGTCGAGGACTAGCGACAATTCCCGACGTTTTTTGAACTGTCCAACCTCCTGCGTTTCTTCCCCCCCTCTTTTCGACTGTTGTTGATTCTGCCACCTGTCTTTTGCCTTTGCTGCGGTGGGCTAGATAAAGCGAAAACCTTGCGTCCGTCGCGCATCCCTTTCACGGCACGCCACTTCTGTCATCGCGATCCCCCCCTTTCGCTACCAATCGGTATTTTTCGACCGGTTTTCCTTTTTTTTGTTGGCGTCATAAGACCCTTGATGTTGTTCGCGGCCGGGCCTGATTTTCTCATGCATGAATCTCACAGCCGGCTTTCCCACCGGCCTGCAAACGCAAGTACCTCCTCCCATCCCCTTAGCCCCGATGCTCAGCACAGGGAGCAGGATCAGGCCTTGTGAGCTTTTCTTCCTTTTTTCGCATCCCTTTCGAACATTTATTCCCTCTGTATGCTGTGTTTCTCGATTCAAGCGTTCGTATCCCCGTTGTCTTGTGGCGATACCGCCTGCTTGATCCAGTTTTTCCCCCCCTTCCCCGCTTTTTTTTTCCGACCTTTCCCCTGCCGATAGGTCCAGCTTTTTCCAGTTCTGCTCCCCCCAACATCGGCCGAACTTTAGTCCAACCCACTATGTGGTCCAGCCTTACGTTTTTCCCCCCTGACGAGGATTTGTCCCCCGTTCTGATATCCTCAACTTGTACATTCATGTTTGCGCTCTTCGGTTCATTTATTGATACTGTCCGTTTCCTTTATCCCGACTGTACCGGGTACTTTTGTTAAGCTGCCTCCTGTGTTGAATTGTTTCCCTGTCCCACCTTGCTGTGCCACAATTCCTCGACTGCCCCGGTTTTTTCTAAGCTTCCGTGAACACCCCATGCAGTTCCTTTCTGAGCTGACTTCCCCATACCTCCGATGTTGCCGTCGCTATTTTACTTTCCGTTCGGTCCCCCTTTTCCCATTTTTTCCTTCTTTCCTTCTCTTCGTCTTTTTCGCCCCCTTTTTTTAACTGGTTGGATTTACATTTATCGCGGTCCTGATCGAGTTTTGGCCGAAAACTCCTAGCCGATGAGCGCGCCGCCCGCCCCACCTTTCTTTTCAGACCGCGCCGGGCCAGTCAAATCCTCCTTATTATAAATCCGGGCGATTTCCGCTGCCCACTCGGCGTACCTCTGACGCATAGGCTTTTTCCTTTCTTGTCCTTCCCATCCAACTTTGTCTAGTGAGCCGATGCACCAAAAGCTGTAGTGAGGCAAGGAAATCGGGGCAGTTCGTGAGTCCCTGCCCTTGCGGTTTTTCCCGTAACTTTCCTTCGTCCGCCTGTGCCTTCTTGACCCTCCTCTAGAGGCATGCCTTCTATGCAGCGCTTACTGCAAACGAAGTTTGCCATATTTTCCTCCCGTACCGTTTGCTGACTTTTCCCCCCCCCTTTTTTCCCCAAGGCTGACATGAAAGGCTCTTGGCGCGCTCACCCCACAATAGGGCCGACTCCTCCTCCCTTTCTTGTTTTCTCCCCACCATCAGCTTCTTGACTTCTAATGAAACCCCGTTGTTTCTTGGTAGGCTGTACAGCCTTCTCATCTATATTCCTCTGTGTGGGATTGAGATGTAATGACAGCTGTCGATCCGGCCCGCGCAAACTTGATGCCGCGTGATCTTGTGATCCAATTGGTGTAGAGATAAGGTAGGATTTTCCGTTTCCTTCCCCCTCTTTTGTTTCGAATCTGGCTCGCTCATCATATTTTTTTAACCCCACTTGTAGAATTGATGGCAGCAGGGCGCCCTCTCAGATGTTGTCAGAGCGGCAGACAATTCCGTTCCTCTCTTTTGGCCCCTTCTCTTGAGAGTAAATTTCCCCCTTGGTCCTCCTGGCTTTACAAGTTAATGAAAAGATTAGTGCAATGTGCTCGACTTCATTCATTGTTCTTCGGTTCTTCCTTCATACCGCGACAGATAAGCGTTTCTTTATTATTTTTCTACTATTCATTAGTGCTCTTTAGTTCTTTCCCAAGATCCTCGAAAGTGCTGGAGAGTCTTCCGTTGATCTTCCCGTTTTGCTTGCTTTGATGTTTGTGCCGGCTTATGGTTCCCAAGACATTGCGTGCCGGCGCGGAAAACCAGGCAGGAGCGAATTCGCCCAGAGCATCTATCCAGTTCCCTTCGTCTTCTTCGTTTCTCCCCCCCCCCTCCCCACATGGGACTCCCTCAGTGATTCTTTTCTTGCTCCATCTGTAACGTTTGATGAGCGAGTAGCTGGATAGAGACCGGCACCCCTTCTTTCTTTTCTCCATCTACCTTTTTTAGCAGCTCTTCGTTCCCTTGGCTCGAGAGCCTTCCTTCCGGTTAATTTTTTGCCTGCTGCAACTGCTGGTTACAGGCAACACGTTTTTCCCCTGAGCCTCTTCTCCCCCTCCCACCCCGTCTTCTCGCTCGCCCCTTAGCGACTTCCCCCCTCTCCCCTTCCCCACCTCGGTCTCTATAAAGTTTGAAGTGTACAAGTGGATATCCAGAAAGGGCACTTCTCGGGCGGGGATCCCCCCTTGTGAACTGTGCCTACCATATTTTCTTAAGTCCACTTTTCTCATATTGGAATTCTTCTCCTTCTTCTCCCCCATCTTCGCCAGAGTAAAAAAGTCCTCTATGGTACGATCAATTTAAAAGTTCCCTTGGTTTATCTCCATTCCTTCTCCACGTAGTTTTGCTCCCTTCCTTGACGCCCTCACACCCTTATTTTGGTTCCTTCTCCCCCATGCAATGAATTGATGAATGTCCTCCTGCCCTCTTCTGGCCTTCCCTTTCCCCTCTCCTTTGCCTTGACTCCCTTTTTTATTTCTGCTTTGCTTGGCATTCACATTCTGCTATGGGAGTTTTGTGCATGAGATTTATTTGATCTTTTGCCGTTTTCTTCTGTGTCTCCCCATATATGGAAACTTCCCCTCTCCCCTCTTTTTTCCACCGGCAATGATCCATTCAAGGGCTGTGAAATAGCGTTATTGATTTTGGTCGATCCTTTCCTTGTCGGCGATCTAAGGGCCAGTGTCTTCTCCTTCTCTCCGTTCTCGCTGTCTAGCGGGTTTTGCTTTTGGTTTAGCTTTTGCAGAGACCTGTTTCCCTCTTTTCCCCTTCAATCCTGAGATCGGATGTTTGGACAGGTTCAGGACCAGCGGGAATTGTCATTCGCCCGACTTGCGAACCCCGTTCTTCTCTCGTTTTTCCCGCCTCCCGTTTTTGTTTAGGTCTGACCCCCTGCGTTTCCTAGTCGGCGATCTTTCCCTTCCCTCTTTTTCTTTTTCTCCTTACGGTTTCCATGGCGAGAATGGCGAAGGTCGCACTGTATTTTTTTTGGTGAAGTTACCTGGAAGCTCCAGCAGTCATTTACACCTTCCCGCCTCTGCATAAGTTTACGGCAAGGTCCACCTTCCCACTGCCGTCCCCTTTCTCCCTTTCCTCCCCCCATACTCGGGGTCGAGCAAGTCATGACGTGACCTGTGTGTCCCCTGAAGAACGGATATAGTGTAGAGGCAGTTCCCTCCTGGTCTCCCTTCATAACCTCAAACATGCGGGCGTTTCTCTCCTGCCGATCCCTCACCTTCTCCTTTTCCTCGCTCCCCCCCCTGTCCAAGATTTGCGCGGCGTTTTTAGCGGCTTAGTTTTTGAGATACCTGTCGACCTTGCCCTGATTCGTTTCTCTCCTCACCATCCTTTCTCGCGTTCTGTGTTTCTCTCTTTCTACATCCGATGTCAGCAAACGTTCCTTTTTGGCGAGAACGCTGCTTTGTACATTCTTCCTTCCGACTCTTTTTTTCCTTCACTTTCCTCAAATTCTGGATATTTTTTCGTCCTTCACTACTTGCACGTGGCCTCCCCCTTTGCTCTCCCCCCCCCTATTCCTTTTATAACAGTTTTAGGGATTCTGACTCCCCGCCACTTCATGGAGAAAGTTTAGATGAGAAAGATTTGGTCTTTTTCATCCGCTGCCTTCGTCTCGTCTCCTCGTGGTTTAAGCTCCGCTGCTGTTGCCCGTCCCCCCCTTTTTTTTTCTTCCGCCCCTAGACCCGGTGGTATTTTTAGAGTCTTCCGCAAAGCCCAGTTAGCCAGGGGATGATTGCTGCTTCCTACCCCCGTTGTGTTGCGTCGGGATCGCTCCTTTTCTTCTTGGTCGCGACTTTCTCCATCATAGTTTACGGTAAGCGAGAGCCCTGTGGTTTCCTTTTTTTTGGTTTTTTTCCAGTTCCTTCGGGGCCGTGAGAGTGTTTCCCGCCTCGCCGATGTTCCCTTCTTAGCACTGCCGACCATTCGCCGGGCCAGGAACAACCCCGACCCCCCGCCGAAGAGAACCGCAAGCAGAAAGCCCCGGTGGCGAGGCTGTCGCGTTCTAACCTCGGCCTTGACCGGAAGGCTCCACGAAATCCTTCCCCGCCCCTCCCCCCTTGTCTCGGCGTTATTCATTTTCAGCCTGATCTTCAGATTCGCAAGGAAGATTTGCCGTTCTTCCCCCTCCGCTTCTGATCCCCCCCTTTGGGATTTTTCTTTCTTTACCGCTCTAGGTTTTGCCATCTCTGCAAGCGATGTGTTAGGCCGATCTGTCAATACTCAGCCTTCGCCAGCTCCGTTTCAAATTCTCATTGCTCTTTGTTTTCCTCCTTACTGCTATTTAGCTCTCAGGCGTCCTTGTACGCCCGCCCACCGGAGGAAACAGCCTCGAAGACCTTTCTTTTTGCGACCCCACTTCCCTATCCTGTTTCCGGTCTTTCAATCCTCCTTCCCTTCTTTCCCTGCTTTTCGGTCTTCCTCTTATAACATCTTCCTCTACTTGTGTTGAGAAGCCTTATACTGACGCTGCGCTCTCCCTGCCCTCAGTGATTGTTTTCCTCTTTGAAGTCTTCATTGAAGGGTGTAGAAGAGGAACTCTTCCGAGGGCGTGCCTTCTGTGTTCTTGCGCAAGTACGTCTTTTCCTCGCCCTATCTGGGCTACCACCGATATTCTGAAGCTGCGTGCAGGTGCAGGCGGCTTGGTGAAGTCCTCTGCTCTCTGGCAGATTTTTCCGTAGTCAGCTTTTCCATTTTTTTTGCCGCGGCAGGGTCAACTGCTCCGTCTCCGGGTTTGTCCGTCTCGTCACCTTTGGCGCCGAGGGGCAGGACCAAGAAATGACGTGCCTCTTGTGCGGCTTTCTTTTTATTCAGTTGGCAGGATTTCGAATCCGCCTCCTCGCTTTTTGGCTGGCTGCTTTTTTTTCTCTCTTTTTTAACTTTAAGAATATTCCCTTCTTACCGCGGCTGCAGCTTGCCCCCCCGTGTGGTTCGTTCCTCCGTTTTTCTTTCTTTTCCCCCTTTACTTCGATGGCTTGTGTGTTCTGCGCGGAAATAAGGAGACGAGATTTAGCCAATGCATCTCGATTCCGGACCGTTGTCCCTTTGAAGACGTCAACCCTTCCCCACCTTGCTCTCTTTTCCCGTTCCCCCCTATTTTTGGAGAAGAGGTCGCCAACCCCTCAGACTGCGAGAGTCGATGAGAGTACCTGTTTTTCTTCAATCGTAGGGTATTTTCTCCCTCTTCCCTGTTGACTTGCTTTTTTTCCTGTTTCCGTCTCTGACTGTCCTCCCCCCCTTGTCGTTGTCGGATTCCGGCGGCCCCCACTTTCAACAAGATTACAACAGTCCCCCCCCGTGCGGTTTTCGACTTCCCTTTTTGCTCCCAACTGTTCTCTAAACTTTCGCTCCTTCCTTTGTACAAGGGACTCTGAATTGCCAAATCGTATCCCAACGTGAGGGCTGGAAGACTTTTTCGCCCCGTCGCCTCGTGCTCTGTTGCTGGCCCTCACCTGCTCGCCCCCTCTATCTTAGGAAGGTTCGACCGTCGGTTACACAGCTGCTTTTTTCGTCTCCTTCCCCCATGCAGTATTCTGCCCCTTCGCTCCCCTCTTCAGGGAATTGGCTAACGAACAAGACGAATTGTGATCGTCCGTTGCGCCTTCCCCCCCTATGCAAGGTCTAAGCGCTGGCTAGTTTAAATCCGTGCTCAGCTTCCGACTCCCTCAACTTCGTTTTTTGCATTTCTTTTTTTTTCCCTTTGTGCGCAGATTTGCTCTTGTTTTTCTAGTCGTGTTCGGACTCGGCTTTTCTTTCTGGATGCTAAACCTCAGGCCAGGACGCGCCTCCACCCTTCCGTGTTTCATGGCACCGTCCCCCAAACCTGGCACCCCGGACGTTTTGCACTCGACCCCTTGTATGCTTTTGGTCGAGTTCCCTTCTCTGCGATTACTTTCAGTTCCTGGCCTTGTGCGTTTGAGAAGGAGGGCGAGTGTGATTTTTTGTCAGGCCGAGACGGCCCCTCCCTCTCTCTGTTGACCCTCCGCTCCAGTTTTTTCGATCTCGTACCTCCCCTTTTTTTTGCTTCATAAACTCGTTTTCTCCCGCTCCTACGAATTTTTGGCACCGAGAAAGGATTCTTTTACTCCTCCTAAGTTTTTTTACGTCTATCCTGCGCCGGGCTAGTTGTCGACTTTTTTTCGTCTTTTCTTTTAACCTTCCCCCCCCAAAGCCCGTTGCGTTTCTTTTGTTTCATCCCCCGTTGGGCTTCACAGGTATGTGACTTCGGTTTATCTTTTTCAAAGGGGGGGGGCCCCCCAACGCGGGGGTTTTGGGTGGCACGACACCTCCTATCTCCCTTGCTCAAGTGTGGCCTGGCCTCCCTTTTCCCCTGACTATTCAAAGTTCTTCGACCAATCATCTTTGTTTTGAATAGGGCGGAAAGGTTTGCCGTTCTTCTTTCCTGCCGGTGATCTTGTTTCGGCTGGCTTTTATCATTTTGAACCCTCCCCCAGTTGCGGCACTCCCTCCTCAATTCGCTGGTATTCGCCCCCCCCTTACAATGACACCCGCTGCGAAGCACAGGGGGGATCAGTTCGTGTCGTGAGAGTTTTCTTCGTTTCCCGAGCTTTTATGCACTTCCTCCACTTTTCGCCTTTCGCTGTTTGGCCCCGATGCACTCTCGTCTCGTTTAGCGTAAATTTCTGAGCAACCGCGTGTTATCGTGGCTAAACCGCTTTACTTTTTTCTCATTTCCCTGTTTGTTTCCCCCCGTTCCCCCTTTAAACCCTTCTGCATCTCTTTCCTTTTTCTCTTTCATTACGGTTGGTGGGGAATCGCGGTGGTCGCAACACTATTTTCCCATTTCAGACGTTGGGACCCTCGAGGGATCTGGGCCTTTCGCAAACTTTTCCCCCCTTATCTTTTCAGATTTAGGCTTCCTGAGTCTTCTATCGGCCTTCTCCGAATTCCGCGAACCAGTTTGGGGCGTGGGAAGCATAAAGTATGTTTCTTTTGCTCCCACAGTTTGTCACCCTTTCCGACCCCCGCCGCCGTTTTTTTCCCCCAGAGCTATTGAACCCCTTCCCCCGTAGTTAGAGTTTTTTCTTCTTTTGCTGACAATAAAGCGATGTGTCTGTGATAAAGAGACTCGTTTACTTGGCTGCGCAGTTCGACTTCTCCAACCCTCTAGTCTTATTTTGGCCCCCTGTTTTTCTTTTTTGTTTGCTTACTAAAGCGCGGGTCCCTTTCTTTTTCTCTCGCTGTTTCACTCGCTGTCGTCCTTCTTCTTAAAGGCATGTGTACGACCAGGGAAGCGAGCCATTACAGCACATCCCGCGAAGATCAACGCCTTATCCCGGTGGCGAGGCTTCTGGATCTTTCTTACAGGCTCATAGGCTCCTGCCTTGCCGCTTCTCCCCTCCGCTTGCGATCGTTGTCGGAGTAAGCTCCTCCCCACATGAATATCGGAGCCACTGAAAGGATCTGGGGCCGGACATGTACCCTTTCCCGCGCGGCTCTTTTCCGGCTTTTTCGTCCCTTTTTTCTCTCTTTCCCCAGCAGATGTTCTCCTGCTCTGATGACTGCTCGAAACTGAAACTGCAGAAGCTTCATCGGTGTTACGCCGTACCTGGCTGATATGGTTTGCGCGACCTGGTCCTCGAGCGACACCTCTTTTCGCCTCCACTTCTTTGGCTCCCCCCTTTTTCTCTTCAGTTTTTTCCCTCCATGTGCAATTACTGACATCATTTCTCTTTCCGGCTCTTTACGCTTACCCCCTTCTCTCTTTCCTCCTTTGTTTTTTTCGCTTGATATCCGTCTTTCCCGCTCTTCCTGCAGTTATCGGGTCCGGATTCGTATGGTCAAAATGAATTATATGGGTTGGTTTTTCCTTTTCCCTTTCGGCGGTTTTATGCATATTTTTGCAGAGAAAGGCGCATGATGAGATAACGAATCAAGCCTGGTCCACGTCCCCCGATTACGTCGTCCATTGCTGATGTGTATTCGCTTCCTGGACGAGATAGGTTTTTTTCCTTCTTCCCTTCCAATTCCCCTACTTTTTTATTCGGGGGGGAAAGTATTCTCCGGATCGCTTGTTTATTAACTGCAGACACCCCCCTTAACCTGCTCTTTTTTATGTTTCTGCCCCTTTTCTTGGGGGCTCGTCCGCAGTCAGGATGTTACTCAGGAAGAGCCAGGACCTTGGGTGGATGATTGTCGAGTTTTGTCACTGATTAGGTTTCTTACGCCCCTCCTCCTGCCCTCCGGCGTCCCACGTTTTTCTTTGCCTTTGATCTTATTGCTGGCGTTTCTTCCTTTTTTTTGTCGAGTTCATGCGTTGCGTGGCAGTCGCGGAAAGAATGCGGCGGCTTAGACCCTTTTCTCTGACGGCCTCTTCCTTTTCCCGCCCCCCCCATTCACCATTTTGCCGCTTGTACAGGAATTTTATGCCTGTGGAGATTCGTCAGTTCCCCTGCGAAAGGCAAATGGCGAGTATGCTTGCTTTTTCCAAGACGGCACATCTTCAGGTATTGTCAGTCCGCTCCCCCTGTGGTTGAATGGAGCCTGTTGTTCCGGCTATGCCTTTCTGACTCACTTTTTTTATCGTTTTTTTCCATTTTTTGCAGGCTGTGGAATGAACAGTTTCAAAAATGCTTATTCAACAACCCCTGTTCGCCGTCGCCTCTCCCGCCGGCAAGCTCTTCGCTCTCCCTCAAAGCTCACCCCTTGTTTTTCCTTTTCACCCTTTTTCTTTTTCTATTTTCAAAGGGCACCTTCCCCGGCGGGGGTCAAAACGTGCGTGTCCGCAGACATCGGTTGGGTGCACTTCGTCAATCTTTTTGTTGTTCCTGGCCCTACCTCTTCCTACCTTCCAATCTACCGGTCAGAGTTCTCCCGTTTTTCCACCTCCTTTTTTGAACTTAAAAGCAGTTGTTTCCGCTGAACCCGCCGGGTGTAAGGGATGCCCGCCTTCATTTTTGATTACTCCCCCCCACGAGACCGCTACTGCCCAGTGCTGCCCCTTTTTCTCCGTTTTCTCCACTTCACTCCGTCATTTTGATGGAAACAATCCGATTTTTTAATCCTGTGCGCACTCTTTCCCTTCTCATTTGAGTCTTCTTTCTGAGGCTCTTTCTTCGTCCTCCGGTTTCCCAACGGGCCTTGTCGCGAATGAGAAACAGTATCAGGCACCTTTCGACACCCTGATCACAGGCCGGTTATTTGGACGGTTCCCTTTCACTTCACTTGGAGTGAATCCTACCAGATCTTTCATTTTTTTTCTCTTCCCTTTTGAACTTGTCTTTTTTCCCTTGAACTGATGGCGACGTCGGTAGAAGGTTCTGTCTGGGGAAGGCCTGAGCCTTCAGAAGTCATCTACTGTTCCGGTCCCTTCGTTACCAGGGTTTCCTCTTCATCCTCTTCTTTTTTCCAGGTTCAGTCCCCCCTACGCGGGGACTTGTATCTTACGTCCTCCTTGAGTTTGCAGATATCTCTTTTCTCCCTCCGGCTTTTTGTTATCTGAGCCTTTCTCTTTTGCTCAAGTTTCGTTTTTTTCGTTAACCTCCTCTTTGTTTTCGTGGTCTTTTCCCCCTCTCCGCCATGCTTTCGTCGAAGTTTATGAAAAGTCTGGCGATGTCTGAAGTTCTCCTGGCTTCCCAGCTCATCAACTCGTCTTTTTGCATCCCCCATGTCGTCCTTCCTCTTCCTTTTTTTCTTCCCTCCCCAACTCCTTGTCCCCCGATTTGCCCTTCGGGACGTGTTACAGGTGACGTCCCCTGAATTACAAGGATAGGGTCGCCCTTCCGGTTTTTGACGGGTTAGCCTGCATGTCAAATCGACCCCATTCTTTTTTGCCCCGGCCCCGCTTCACGGATCCTTCCCTCGCCACGACAGATTCCCTTTCTGCCAAGCTCTTTCGTCCCGAACGTTTCTGTTTTCGGCTGTTTTCTTAGAAGGATCAGGTAGAATGAATCGGCTCTTTCCAGGCACCTCTCTTCTCGGTTTCTGTGTTTGTGCGACTCACTCTTTTTTTTTTTGACACTTTCCCCTCGCAACCCTCTGGGGAGGGAGATGCACACACGAATGCTGTTTTTAGTTTCTCGCCCAGAGCGTCAACCTTTCGAACTTTTTCTTTCCCCGATAGTATTGCAGTTTGCCGATCAGTTCTGTCTCACATCTGCGAGGTTTTTGCTATCCACCACATATGTCTTCCCAGTTCACGCCCGTTTTCCCCTCCCCCTCGGTATGGTGGGCCATTATTATGACGTGTACCCCCTTTTAATGTTCTGATTTCTGAGACCGTTTGAGCGGCGAATATTCTGCCTTCTCTACCCTCCGCGACCGTGGTGGGACGTTTTAACTGCATCTCGTTGAACGTTTTCCCTTTTTCATTTCCCTTCGCCCCTCGACATTTTTCATTTCCTATTACCTTTTCTTTTCCCAAGGATTACCAAGTTCGCTGGAGCGATTTCTATTAAATACCCCTCTTGTGCGTACTGCTTTCCGCGTCTCGCCTCTGTGCTCCAGTCGACTTCTTCTCCAAATTCGTCCTCTTCTTCCCTTTTCCTCCTGAGAATATTTTGTTGTCAGGTTTTGACTTACCGTTCCATCGACGGTAATGATCGAGATCTTGGCATCGCCCGACGATGCTATTCAGACGTTTTCACGCAAGTTCTCGTGAACATGCTTCCATTTCCCCCCCAACTCCAGTCTCGACTTCCCCCCCTCCTCAGGAACCGGTGTCTCGTGCGATGAGAGTCTCTCTAGAAGTGGTCCTTCCCGGAACTTATCTTACTCATCTCCTCCATCTTTTCTCTGCGAGGATGCCTTTCGCAACGCCCCGGCCCTGCTACTCGTCGCGCTGTCCCCCTTAATCGTGCCGGAATTCTTTGTCCCCCCTTCACGCGCCCTTCGAAGTTTTGCATCACGGGTTTCCAGTGCGTAAGCGCTCCGGGCTCGAATCCCCCCTGCTCTGCGCTCGTTCTGCCTTCTTCTTCCCCTCTCTCTCTCTGCCCCTTCCCCCTCTGCACCCTATCCTGATGTAGAAAGAAGTGTTAAACTCAAATGGCTGTATTCGGGCTTTTTCTACGATCCTTTCCTTGAGCGCGACAAATAGGCGACGCCGCTTCCCCCTTATCTCCCCCCCCTCCCCCCCTTCCCTCCTCTTCAGTGGCCCCCTGGCAAATCCTGCACGATCCTTGCGCGTGCCGCTTGCCTGCGTTCCACATTTTCTCTTTCCTCTCCCGTTGTTGTTATCTACTGCCTCTTTCTCTTTTCCTGCACTCTCCCATTCTCCGGTTGTGTCCTTGAGGTTTTCCCCCCTTTTCCGCTGATCTGGATTTTGTCGTTCAGATCAAGGTAGGCGGGCGGTTTCCTCCCCTATGTGGTCGGTCTGACGCAAGAAGCCTGATAGCGCAGACTCAGCCTTCTGTGTTTTTCAACGCTCTTTTCATGGCAGGTTCTTCGGCGATTGATCTTTTAGAGCTTCCTCCCCATTCATGCGCTTTTGGTTCCTAACAGGGTCACAGCCCGGAGAGTGGGTAAACCTGCCCCTGCTGCACGCGCCGCAGTTCTTACGGAATTCGTCCCTATTCCTTGTCCTGGATTTCGGTTGCCGGATTTGCTTCCACGGCTCCGCTCTCTTTTTCACTTTGGGTTCTTAGGTTGAGTTAGATTCAGGGTCCCTTGATCTCGTAGCTTCCGCCTCCTTCCACTTCCCCTCCCCCGGCTTTTTCATTGAGACTGGTTGAGTTCCTGGCCGGCGCATGGTTTTTCTTCCTGATCCCAGGCTTGTTTCCCTTCGCGGAAGTATCGAGGCGCGCTGCCCAGAGTCCCTAAGGAGGGCGAGCCCCTTCCTCGAACCAATTCCACCCCCTGGGCTAGTACCTCCTATAGATTCCGTGGTTTCTCCTTCGCCCGGCCTCCTCCCCTTCTCTGAGTGTGTTGCCTCCCAGAAGGCAACCCTAGGAGGTATTGGTCCCACTTCATCCCCGGTCGAATTCTCCTTTTTTTCGGAAGCGGGCTCTCCTCCCCCAGTTTTGCGGTTCGTCCATTTGGGCCATCTCCATGGGACGTAAGCCCCTTTTTTCCCCCATTTGACTGCAGTACAACGTCCCCCCCCTCTTTCTCGGCTCCTTTCCCCTTCCTGAAACCTTCCGTGTTCCCCCTGCTATTTCAAGCCTTTTATATAAATGCTTCACTTTAAGTGGTACCTTTTTTTCTCAGACAAGGGCCCCGCCCACGGCTTTTTTCCCAAATTATTTCCCTTCCGTCCCTTCTTTTTTTTTCCGCTTTCCTTTTAGTGATATGTTGTGCAGTGTAGAATGATAGGCCCCCTTCCCCCCTATTGCAGAAGAGTTTTTCCTCCCTTTTTCCCAACCCCAGATCGCTATTTCTGAGAACTTTACAAGCAGGCTGCAGGACAGCGTTTGCAGGGAAATGCTCAATACCTCCCTTTCTTTCATCGCTCCCACTCCAGTCTCTACTGCCGATGTGCGATGCCTTCTGCTTTCTTCCTTTCGATTCCCTCCCTTGCACCCCGCTTTTTTATGACATAAGAGCAAAAGCCCTGTCCTCCCGCATAGATTGGATAATTTTTCGGCCCCTCAGAGCTTGGTTCATGCGCTAATGCGTTGGACTCCTTCTTGCCCGCCTTCTGTGTCCCCCCCGATCTTGCATTGCTACAACCTATAAGTTCCCGCCGCGACACTATCCCGCTGTCTTACCGCTCCCCCCTGTCCTCCATTGGCAACTCGACCCCTATTGTTGTCTGACTCTTCGATTACATTTTTTCCTTGTCTGCCGTCCTTCTTCCCGCCCTGTTTCGAAGTTTGTGAACTGGGAAGACCTGGAACATTCAGCCATCTCCTATCTTTTGTACTTCGCCGCCCCCGGCAGGTGCATCTCCCCTCCCTTCTTTTTTTCCAGGTTCCCTTCCCCAGAACGCTGGGCTCTCTAGATTCCCTTTGATTGCGCACCGTAGCAGTCATATCTTTTCCTAATCATATGTTTTTTCTGATCATTTGTGAATGTCGAGCGAGGCTTCCCGCTTGTCTTCCCTTTTCCCCCACCAGTCCGGTTTTTCTCCTCTTTTTTTCCCTGCTTCTTCGAGGTTTTTTTCCCCACGGAGATTGCTTATGAAGGTCCGGTTGCTCCCCGCAGCTTCGAACTCTCCTTCTGTCCAAGGGCGGACGCCAGTATGGTTTTTTTTTCCCCCTTTCGCTCGCCCCCCCATCCCCTACTCGTTTTTCGAGTTGCACTTACGGGACCCCTTGGACAGGTTGTTCTATGAACCACGGGCCGTTGACTTGCGGGCATGACTTTTTCGCATGCATGAAATCCACCAACGCAGCTATTTCTTCCCCAAGTCGTCCCCTCTCGGCTCCCCCCCCAATTGATGCCCCCCGCGATGCGCGCACATTGGCTTTCTCCCCCCTCTTAGGGTCATGATTGGTCGTAAGGTGGATTCCCCCGTTTTCTCCCACATCTTCTTTCTTGGTTATTTTTTGTAAGCGTTCACTAACGTCGGTGCCGCGCAATTCCCTGCGGCCACCCGCGTCCCTGATGGATACAGCTTGCTCTCCCCGCTTTCTGTTTGCCCGTTAACTGTAGACACTTTCGTATTGTGAATTTTTCGATCAGTTCGTTCGCCCCCTTAAGAGGCGGACGTGTGTCAACACCATTTTAGTTCCAGCGTCCCCATCCTTTATCTCTCATCCCTTTTCCCCCCCCCCATTGATCTCACGCTTATCGCTCCCCCCCTCTCTTTGCTCTGAGCAGCGACGCGCTTCTCTGAACGGCGGCGCCGGGGGATCCGCTGCAGATGGTTGAACGCTTCCCACAGGTGCATCCTTTCCCAATTCGTGCCCTGGCTTCGTTTTCATTCTCTCCCTCCTCGGAACGCTCCAGTTGACAGGTGGAGCTGATGACTTACCAATACGACCCGTCTTGCTCCATCGAAGCGACTAAGCGGGCTCCCTTTCGACCTTCTTTTCCTCCCCCCCCAATCGCATATTTTCCTGTAATCTCTTTCCCCCTTGGTGAATTGGTTTCCCCTCTTCTTTTCATCAGCCTCTTACGTCGGCGATGGGCGAACAGCCGCTCTGCCTGTGTGCCCGCACGCAACTCTGGATCGGGCCGACCATGCGGGGTCAACCAATTCCCCCCTTCCCTGACCGCGGTTTACGTCAACGCACTGCCTCATCCCCCTTTTTTTCGCTGCAGCGTCGCTAAAGCGAGCCCTCTTCTTGAAACGGACTGACGACCCCCCTCTCCAGCCCAGGGGCACTTAGCGGATGCCGTCTCACATTGCCACTGCATATTCCCCCTTTTGAGCCATGCCCAGGCATCCGTTTTGCGGAAGTCGTTGATAGCCAGCGCTCGCCTTGGCGGTGGACGGGGGACCCGTCCGGTGCCTCCAGCATGTGCCCCTGCGTCTTGCCGCGGTGCACGTTCTGCCTGATTCCGCAAGAGCAGCCTGCTTTTACAGACCCGCCGTCCAGGTTCGCACACGTGGTTCCCGTTCTCGCTCTTGTGCTTCCTCGACGTTTTTGTTTCTCACCTAGGCATGGTTTTTTCACCAAACCGACCATCTCGCCCTTTATGCGACCAATCCCGATCCGCGCTTACTCTTCCGGCCCCAAGGCCTTTTGCGGTTCTTCCTCTTTTATAC
>Ga0179593_1279501_pt1 | contig 15369 bp, 16 predicted proteins | sample CZODoug2_1_08_16_FD_185931 | JGI IMG/M metagenome (GOLD analysis project Ga0179593, IMG submission 185931) | Vadose zone soil fungal communities from Angelo Coast Range Reserve, California, USA - CZODoug2_1_08_16fungal (PacBio error correction) | ecosystem: Environmental > Terrestrial > Soil >... | reverse complement strand
TACGGCTTTCCTGCCGTGCACTGTTAGTGGCCTGCATATCGTTTCGATTTTCGCCTCAATTCCTTACACTGGCGAGTCTACCCCCCTCCGCCTGGCCAATTTCGGTTCTCGTTCTTACACCGATATTCACCGTTCGTTCGGCGATTTTTTTCCGTTGCACACCTGGTTGATTATCTTTGATTCAGTTCCGCGTCTCCGCTGCTGCTCTCTGGTGGGCTTACTTTTTGTTTGATCGCTTTCTTTCTCATAGTGGCGGCCATCGTAGTCATCGAGTTTTGGGCCCCCCCACGTTCCTCTTCGGTCCACATGCTTCAACCTGAACGCTGATTTTCTTCTTGCGCCCCCTTCTCTATCTCATGACTTTAAAAACTTGATTCTCGGGTTATTTGCTCGGCTAATTGGGTGCTTTTTCTGTCCTTTTCTCTTTACCTATTGAGGCCCATTCCCCTCTTTTCTTCCTCACTCTGCCCTTCCTTGTTTGAGTAAGAACTAATGCATTTATAGGACTGACCTTTGCTGGTATTTTTTCTTACAGGTGTGTCCCATTGAAGCTGAAAGCCCCGGTGGCCACGTGGTTTTTCCCCCCTCTCTCTCGGTTCCTCTTTGTCTGTCCTTCCCCCCCTAAGTGAAGGAAGGTTCACCCAGTACCCCTTTGCCGTGCGGCTTTTAGAGTACACCCTTTCTTTTTTATTTTTTTTTTCTCCTTGCCCCCACCACCCCTCCTCCGTGGGCGACGATGGCGGTTTACCTGCTCCCGAAAGCGCTCCCATCGCCGCGCCGACCCGCCTTTCTGTCTAATCCTTCCGAATCTCTCCCCTATCGTCACTCAGCAAGTTAAGCGAGGTCGGTGGTGATGGGTTGCTTTTATTCGTCTTTCGCGATGATCCTATAAGGCACAGAGTTCCTTTATGAGGTTCCCCCGGCCAAATCGCACAATTTCTCTTTCCCTCAGTTGATTTTCCTTTTCCCCCGCGCGGTTGTGGGGGGGGGGGGGGGATCGGCCCCTTCATTTCCGGTTTTTCCAATAGGTGAAAACCTCGTCAACGTGGGCCGAACGGCTGTTCGTCTTCGATTCCTTTCCTCCTTTCAAAACTCGTGTCGCTTGGTCGGCTTTAAAGGAAGGATTTGTGCGATCCCTGGGAAATGGCTGCATCGGCTTGCCGCCAACCTCCTCCCACAACCCCCCCTTTTCACACTCCAAGACCGCAACAAGGCCCTACGCGCAGGACCAAGCTCATCCTGGCAGATCTTAAGCTTTTTTCTGAACTTTCGACTGGGCTCCCCCCCCCCCTCTCTGCTTCCCTGAAAGTGCCTTTTCCCCCCTCTCGTCTAGCTGTTCCCCTTCATGAAGATTTGGGGAGTGGTACCTATTGCCTGAAGCGTTTTTCCCGGCTGGTACGTAAATCATTCAAGCGTCTAACTTCCGCTGCGGCTCTCTTAGGTCCCCCTCCCCCCCTACGTTGCCAATTTTTCTGAAGACAATCCGACGAACATCGGATTCGAGACCACCCCCACGCGTTGAGCCACGCACCTCACGACCAGAAGAACTACCCCTACGACCCCCCTACGCGACCCTTTTACTAGCACGAACCCCGAAGATCAGACAACGGAATTAATACGGCTCTGACCTTTTTTCCACGCTGCTCCCCCTCCGAATATTTACCGACCGACGGGGGAGGCAATCTCGTCCATGTCAACGCAAAAACCTTATGCGTTTCCCCCTCCGCTCTTCCCTTTTTACCCCGGGCGGGGTCAAGTCTATACCGGAGCAATTCTGGTCGAACCTGAGCTTGCCGCGCCCATCCATTTTGTTTGACTCACGCCGCCCTGTTACCGGCTGTGACCCCTTTACTTCTCGCTTCTTTTCCCTTTTGACTGGTGCCTTCCTCAAAAGATTTGACAATCGCGGAGAACCCCGATATGGCCGAGTTGAGTCGTTTCGGTTCGAGGGGAGGCTGGAAAGTGTACCCTTTCGCCCTTCTTTCTCTACGTTTTTACACCAAGTCGGCCACGACGTTCTTGGGCGACTGGACCTGCCCACCTCGGGGGAAGACCTAGTTCCCTTACCGAGAAAACTTTCCCCCAGCTTCGCGCGGGGGAAAGATCTAGTCCTGGGGTTTGTTTCCCCTTGTTCCCCCAAGATCTAGTTCCCCCCCCCTCACCCATCAGGTAGACGTATTTTAGAATCCAGGCTAATGTCAAGGGTCTTCACGCCTGTGGCTGGGCTATCGTCACTTAACACCACCGATGGTCCGAATCTTACACCGGCGGGTATTTCCCGCCCCCCCACCTTTCCCCTTTTCCCTCTTGGTAAACCACGTCGAGCGGTACGGAAAAAGCTCATCTGCGGTTTATTTCTGCCCGTTTCCTTCCTGTAGGAAAGTGAAAGCTTTAGGACGGGAAACTGATTTCATGCCGGCTTACCCGCCTACACTCCCCCCCCCTCCCCAAACTTGCTTATGAAACAGTATGTCAACGTTTGGTCTAACAGTCCTCATCGCGGCCTGGTCTTTCCTCTTTTTTCCCCTTTTTTCCTTGATGAACACTTTCAAGTTGGGGCCCATGTGTCTAGGTTAGAGGTTTCTAGCATCCCTCAAGATGGAATCTAACGGGAAACCGTGCCCCTTCTGGCTTTTTTTCTATTCGTCTCCATACCCTGAGGCCCCCTGGATTCCGTAGATTTCCCCATTTTTCTTCTCAAAATTGACCAACTCCCGCTCTTCTTGTTTTTTTACTCGTGTTTCTCTCAGGATGGTATCCGCGACAGCTAGATCGTTCATCTTTTTGGACATATACGTACGGGACCCACGGCCATCTGGTCCTCCTCGCAACGCTTTTGCAGCCGGAATATTACCCCTCACCCGCTCTCTTGGTCACTTGCCTTCCCCCTCTCCTTCCCTCTCTTTCCTTTTTTTTTTTTTGTACCGTCAGGGTGTCACGGCGTAGCCTTCGTCTTGGGTTTTGTTATAATAGTCGGCAGTGCCTCTGAGTTTGTTGCAGTCGCATGTTTTTTTTGATTCCGTTCCTTCCTTTTTCCTCTTTTCTTTTTCCCTCGTGCGGAGCCCGGGTCCTCTCGGCAGGCCCGGTCCGCAAGCGTGCGAGCATTGCGCCTTGGTTTTGAGAAGCCTGGCCCCTGGACTGCGACCGGGCGGTTTGATGTCTTCCCCTCCCCAGGGCGACTCTTTTTTAAGGACGCGCACCTCCCCTGTTCGCGGTGGTACCAGGACGGCCGGATGTACTCCATCTTGGTTTTAGATACACATTCTGTAGCCCCCACCTCCCCTCTTGAAACATTCCCCCCTTTCTTTTCCTTTACCAACTCCTTGGAAAGAGCAGCTATTCGTTCCTTTCCAAACTGTGACACCAGGTTAGTTGACATGTACGGGGGGATTGCATGTTTCCCTTCCTGTATTATCTTCCTCTCCCCCTCTTTTTTCATTTTACATGCGGTAGGCTGTTTAGCTGTTAGCAATGCCCTTGAATTGGAGAGTGTCGTTCCCGGAAGTTGTTGCCATTTGATTTTCTTTTTTTTTTTGTTCGTGACCTTTTCCTCGTGAATGTACCCTCGGTGGTGGTGCAGGGCTGGCCAAGCCATTCATCGTCTTATTCCTTGTCCTCGTTTGGGGTCGAAGACGTCTCCCCGAATGTTTTTTGATGGTGAACTGTCTTGCCTTGATGCCCACACATTCCTCTGATTTCTTCCCCCCCCCGAGGACTCCTTTTGTCCAGTCTGCAAGGGATCATTTGGAGTGAATTCGCAGGGTTTTCGGTCCACTCACCTCTAGGACGTGGCGATTCCGTTTCCCTATTCCCCCGCCGAATTTCCCCCTCTGTTCGCTTTTGTGGACCTTACACCACGCGAAGCTTGGCCCGGGATTTTTGCAGTTTCTTTTGCCATAGCTCCACGTTTTATCACGCGATGTTTTACGCAGCAGGTTGTTGCTATGACCCCTTCCCCTTTTTCCCCTTTAATAAGTCCCTCAGCCCTAAGTTATCCGTGTCGCCCAGAATTTCAGGGTCAACGGGAGGGCCGGCGCACTTCGCCAATTCATTTGCCGACCGGCTCTTTCTCGCAAAACCTGTGGAAAGTGCTCTCCTTTGTCCCTTTTGACCCCCTCCGCCCTTTTCTCCCTTTCAGTCCCGTTCTCCTTTCCCCCCACCTCGGTTAGCGGTAAGAGCCCGTTCCGTAGCACTTAGATTGACAGGTCATTCGTCCTTTTCTTTGCGTCTGCCTTTTTCGGCGTGGGGCTCAGACCACGGGGTCGTGCCGGTGTGGTCAGAGTGTTTCAGCGGTTTCTCGGGATATCTTCTTTGGGTGTTGTTCCTCCCCCCCTCAAGCCTATACCCGGTGTGCGGCGAGATTTGGATGGTTATGTTGTAATTCGTTCATCGTCTCGTTATTACGCCCTTTGGGACGAATCATCGTCGCTTCTCTTCTTCCTCGGCCCCTTTCCCTAGTGAACCCCCCAAGGCATTTTTGGCAAAGATTCTCGTCCACCCGGAAGCTTTGGTTAGCCCAGGGCAACGTGGTCCTGTACGACCATCGGGTCCCAGGAAGGGGCTGCCAACCCTTTTCCCTCCCGCTTCTTTTTTGTTCGGTCTGGGAGGTGACGGACTTGTGTTTGGAGGTTGGCTTGAAGCGGTATTATTTCCCCCTCTCCAGAGCCAAAGGTGCTCAATCTTTTCGCTCCCGCACCTTCTGCCTTTTTCGTGGTCCCCTCTCTTATCGACCGGAAAAGGCGTTTGGCGCCAACTCTGCCGGGCGTTCGCTTTCCACTTTTCCCCAATAACGAGGGAGCTGAGCTTCCCTCCCCCCCTTTATTGTTGCACTAACATTGGTGCGTGTAACTAATAAAATCTCTGTTTTTTCGGGTCATTCGCGGACAAGTCCATCAGGATACCCACGTCCCTCCTTTCAGCTGTTACTCCTTCTTTACTGCGCATCTTTCCTTAGGAACAAGGGCGCGGGGTTGCGCATTTTCTGATGGTTTCTTTTGCTGTTATCTCGTATTCCTCCCTCCCCTTCTTTCTCTCCTTCCCGTTTACGCTGCGTTCTACGAAAACATAGTTTCAACTCTGCTCCGCCCGCGCGACAGCAGGTTTGAGCCACCGCGTGTGATTCTTTCCTCCCCTTAACAACTGCTTCAGAGATTCGGTGGAAATAGCCACGTGGACCCCTCTTGGCAGGCCTCGCATCAAAGTGCTCCCGGCCACCCCCCTCCCCCTCCCTCGGCTGATTCCCCCCGGCTCGTAAGTGACCCTGGACGTTTCTTTTCGCTTTTTTTGAAAACCCTCTTAAGCCGCTCCTACTTCAATCTTTCTTTTCAACACTTAACACTCCCGCGCCCCCGTCCCCCCTTTTAGCCGCCTTGAATTAAAGTGTTCACATGTTTTGTAATGTTGCCTCGAAAATCGGTTTTCCTCCCTAACCTTCCTTCAACATTCGGCAGTGTGCCCCGCAGATGCGGGATGGGTGACCGAGGGGTCTTTTGTCGCACACAAATCCTTGCCGTTCGGATTTGCGCGCTCCCTCTTCCCCTTCCTCCCGCCTCCAACCCCCTTTACTGGCGACCAGACGGATCCAGTTCGGAAAGAAGCCGTAAACACTGTCCCCTACGATAATACCTTTGTTTTTCCTTTTTTTTTTTTGGCCCCCATTGCGCGATACTCGATAGTTTGAACCACCCCCTCCCCCCTTTTTCCTTGCTTCCTTTTCTGCTCCCGAAAGTGGAAGCGATTCCAAGTCCCTTCCTCTCAGACTAGTTAGACCAGGACTGTCGTCCCCGACGCATGTCAGGATAGATATCTCCCGTTTTTTTTTTCTCTCGATTTTTCCCCTTTCGGACTTCGCGTCAGTTCCTGGTCGCATTCTGGCGGACTTTCTCCTTAATAACCAAGGGTCGTCGCACTTCTCTTTACCCTTCGGCTTTTTTTTTGTCAACGATTCAAGAGACGTTCTTACATGTAGGGACACCACTGTTGCGCTTTTATTGCGCAGTTTTTCCTTATTATGAACGCTGATGATAGCTGGGTCACTGCCCTGGGGTTTTTTTGGAGCGCGGTCGGATCATCGTGGCGTTCACCTTCCCTGTAACCTGAGTTGTTTTCAAAAGAAATCCCTATCGTCTACGATCCTTTCTTCCACCTCTTCCGTGTGATACTTTCTTATTCGGCTGCGCACCGATTCTATTCATCGGTACTTCCCCAAATGATCGTGTCTGAGGAGGTTCCCCTTTTTTTTTTTTGCTTTTTTTCCCCTTTTCCCACTATTTGAAGTTATGGAGATGTTCCAGTACAAGATGGTGGCAGCGAATACCTGGTTTCTGGGTACGCTACGATTTTTCCCTAGTCATGATGATGGTCTTTGTAAGGCTGTGGAGCCCCTGGTTTGTTTCTTTTTTCACACCTGCACAGCCCCTTTTTTTTTTCCGTTGGGCTGATTTCCTAAACTATACTGCCCCCTTGTTACAGAATGCAGACCGTGGACCCCGGCCTGGTCCTCAGTGCTAGTTAGGTCCTCCCTCGTTTACCTTTTTTCTCTTCCCGCGCACATCCTCCTGTGACGGAACGCTATGTACGGGCGGCCCTAGCTACGCAGAACTTATAATGCCGCTCCACCGACCGCCTTGGGGATAACTTATTCTTCCGATAGGAACACTTAGTTCCGTTCCCTTGTAGGCGGGAGAGACTGATGGTTTTCTCGAGTCATGCAATCTCTCCCTATACCGGGTCCCCTCTTCCCTTTTTTTATGCTGTTTTTCCCTTCCCAACTCCAACCTTTTCGATTGCATTTGGGAGTTAGTGGGAAGTTTTCGCCCGTCATTTTGTGTAGGCTTTGTGCCCCCCCCCTTCTCACCTCCTTCTCTTTTGTTCTTACACGAATGTTTTTAGGCCGATACCAGCGGCCACCGGAGCCCCGTCCTCGTAGGTACCAAAAGGAAGCGGCCCGTGCCCCCCTTTGATCTCAATGGGCGTTGCCCATACGGCTGAACAGCACCTCTCCAACCCACCACGCTCGTCCACCACACATAACTCCCCAAACCTTCTCCCTCTTTCGTTGACTTCTCTTCCCTTGCCAGCCAGTTCCGATTTCGTACAAGGTCACCTTTTGCGACCCCAACCTATTCCGTTCCCTGAAGTGCTCTTGCAATTTCCTGAACGCGGGTTCGTCCGAACAACATGGTTTTCGTGGTTTTTTTTCCCTTTTCGTTTGAAGGACTGGGACGTGGCCGCTACCAATGTCGTAGAGGCTTGCTCGATTAAGGAAAATACCCCCCAGACTTCCCCCCCCCTCTTCTCTCCGCCCTTCCTTACTACCCATTCAGCTGCACCCCAACCACCCGCATATTACAGCCACGTTGGACGCCGTCCTCCCCTCAACAAATTCTTCAACCCGCGCAGTTCTCTCCCCCGCCCTCCTCCCTCCCGCCCCTCGAAAGGCGCGCACTGAAATGGAACGATGCATATCGAGATGTACGCCTTAAGGGGGTGAACATTTAGTGGCCGAAGGAAACCGTTTTCTGGTTCCCCCTTCCCAGGCGTCCTTCCTTTTTCGGGAGTGGTCATCTTTCTCCGGCGGGTTCCCCCCGTCGAAGGCACCCGGCTCCTATGTTGCCATTCCCTTGACTTGACTCCCACTTGCGGTGTAGGGACCACATACGTAGGGACTCTTAAGGGGTCCCCTCGTTCCCTCAGTCCCACAATGTCTGCTTCCCTCCCCCCCTTTGTTGACTGACCGAACAATGGTTGGGCTGGCACGAAGCTGCCCTTCGCGCTTCGGGTTTAAGGCCACCGTCTTTCCGATATAACGTCCAGACTCCCTTCGACCTTTTTCCAAGTTTCACTCCCTCCTGTGTTTTAGTCTGAGGCCAACACTGCTTGTCTTCCGCCAGCGTTCCCTTTCCTCTTAAAGGGCCCCTTGGCCGTAGTTAACTATCTCAGTTCCTTTTTTTCCCTCCCGTTAAGTCTCCTTTCCCCCTCCCCACCCTTTATACGTCTTCGCCCCCCCCGACCCCGGCATGGTCCAGGGAGGCCCTCTTTTGGAGGAAATATCGCTGCCCACAACGATGAAGGTACCTTTTTTTTTTTTACAAGAAATCGGCGAGGAGAAACGACAACAGCCCTTCCCACCCACGTTCTTTGAACCCAATTCATTTTTAGTGGTGCTGACCCCCGTTTCCTCTCTCCTTTTCCTTCCACGCTTTTTAGACTTCTCTTTTTTTCCTTCTTGGCCCCCTTGACAAGCCCCACATTGCTAAGAACCTTTCTGCAACTGGGTTCTACACTACCCTCCTCCCCTTTTTCCTTTCCTCGAGGAAAGGAAGGTTACTTTTTCTATTTTTTTCCTTGTTGGCCTTTTTTTTTCGATGAGTTCCTTCCTGCCCCCCTGATGGTCTTCTCGCCGTCAATTTTTCCCTCCCGATCTGGGCTTCGTTTGAAGACTAGCCTGGCAGGTTTCAACCGCGTCTTCCTTTTTCCGTCTGTGATTTCTTTTTCCGACCCTGAACCACCTGACTGCCCTTCTGCATGCAGGGTTGGATTGGGCCTGATGGAGAGGATCGCGCCTCGAAAGCGAAAACTTATTACTTTCTCCTCTCCTCCCCATCCCCCTCCTTTTGCATCATCGGCGGCCATGTTCCTATACATAAAGACACGCATCCTGTTGAATGCTACGCCTAACACGGAAGCTATCTCTTTTCCCCAATATTTTGGTAGAGGGTTTGTTCCACTAGTCTCCCCTTTCCTTTCCCCTGCTTGATGTTCCCACTTTTCTGGGTGCCGAGTTTGTTTTCTTGCGTGCCAGGAGAATGGCCTTTTTGTGCAGTCTACGTCATATTCTCTGACGATCTTCGCTACTTTGATTTTCCTTCGATCCTTTCTTCCCCTCCAAGTAACCCTAGGTTTTGAGAAGATTCCAGTTTGTTCCCTTTTTCTTTTTTTTTGACGACCACGCTTTGTACCAGCGGGACGGACCTGCTCCCCGTTGAGAAGGCCACTGCACCGAGGAGTTTAATTCGACGCGAATCCCGCAGTTTGAGGCCTGAGCCTTTCGTCTTTTTCCCCCCCCTTTCGCTTTTGGTTTCCATCTCCACCCCTTTCTCAAACCCCCTTGCCCCACAATAGTGAAAATCACTTTTTCCCATTCACCAACTCCTTAGGAAATATCTTCTTTACCACAACCGCTCCCCCGGTTTTTTTCGTTTATCACTTCTTTTTTAGTTGTTTCCGCCCTGTCACTTGTCCTGTCCCGCCAGGTTTCATGTACTCCCTTCCTGCGGGCAAGCGGGTTCATCCACAAAAACCAAAACCCCCCCCCTTTCCCCCCCCCCCCAAATACCCCCCCCCTTCCCCCCCCATGACGGATTTTTGCGGTCTCATGTTTGACCCTTATGGTTTTTGTTGGTCCCTTTGTATCTCGCATCTTTATGTAGGACCATCTGTGTTTTTTCTGGCATTTCTTTCTCTCTTCCCCCCCCTTTTTAATAGTCGCTACGAGCCCCTGGAGCGGTCGTGGGTAGTTGACGTACCTTTTTCTTTTTTCCCACCTCTCTCTTTTCTTGTCCTGGACTCGATCTTGCGCCACCGAGCAGCGAAGTGTCCGTTGTTACCCTTTCATTTTTCGGGAAGAAGAGTCCTGGTTGGCAAGTATGCCCCCCCTCCCTTCTTTTGCCGAGCTTTTTTCTTTCGTTCCCTCCCCTACTTTGAGGGTATAGCACTCGCCATGCACTCCTATCGGCCCCCCCGGAGGCAGGCTCTTTCCCCCATAGTCCAAGTGTTCGAAGGGTGATTGAAAGCTCTGGATGCTTTCCTCCTCCCTTACTCCTGCCTGCATGTCTTCTTTTTTCCTTACCGAGTGGGCTTCGTTTCTCCTGTGGCGGCATCTCGCTCCCGACCATTAACCACGTCTATAGAACCCGTGGACCCGTGCAGCGCTTGCGTTGTTTTTTCACCCCCGCGAACATAGGCAGAGTTAACGACTTTACCCTTCGGCGCGGGTAGAGACGGTTGAAATTCGCGTTCCCGCTTTTCCCATTTCCGGGCGCGCAGGTCGTTAGGTTAGTATTGTCCCTGTCGTGGGGTCCTCCCCCTGCACAAGGAGTTTCGATTGTTAGGAAGTGGAGTACTCCTGTTCGTTTTCATAGGTCTGGGGTTTTTTGCTCCCGCGCATTCTGGGCGTTGGCGCGAGCTTCGTCTGTGATTTTGACGTCATCCTCTCTCCCTTTCTTCAGGAAGCCTTTCATCGTAACAAGGAAGCCCCCAGTCTCTTCCGACCAGCTCGTACATCGGCACACATTTGTTCTACTGTGCGCAACCCCCAAGTTCACCGCTTTCCTCTTCTTGAAAGAGAACTTTAAAAGCTTATTTTTTTTTCTGCCCACTTTTGTTCTTCCGTCCCCCATTTTTTTCCAGCGATTGCCATGAGTTAGGCTTGATTCCTCGTCTTTTCTTTTTTTTTTTTTTATGAAGGAGTTTTTTGATTTTTTTTTTTCGCTTTTTCCTGTCACCCCCGGCCACGATGCTAAGGGCAGCTCCGTTGTAGTAGCCCGACGCTCCTCAATTGAAGGCTTGCAATTTTCCTCGATTCCCCCTTCCCACCCTTTCTTTTTAACCCGCTGTCGTCGTTAGTTTTCAACGCCCACACGTTTTAACTTCCTGTTCTCTCGACCCCATGCTTTTTCCCCTACAACTTGTCTTTTGGCCCGCCCCACCCTCCTAAAATTGCTCCGTTTTCGGCTCGTTCCTTTTCCCTGACTCTTGACAGCAAACTTTGATATCGCCTTGTGAGGGACTTCACTGTTTCCCGCCCTTGAAGGACTTATCCCTTTTTTGGGGTGTGCTTCGTTTTTTTTTCTCTCTTCGGCTTCGTCAGAGAGGAGCGCCTTTTCTGTTTCTCGTTAGGACGGTTCCTTTTCGACGACAAGTTTTGTGGTGTACCCTCTTCCCTCCCCCTCACGGCTCCAGAAGGCCGCTTTTACCGGCCCTTCTCCGTTCTCCTTCCACAAATGTAACCCGAATCTTCTCGTCCCTCCTCCCCACGTGGACACCGTTGCAGGAGCAAGCCGCCCGGGCACACCTTTTTTCCCATCCCGCACGGGCAAGTGCTGATCTTTATTCCCAGACCCCCCCGTTATTTCTTTGGCGGTTCGAACCATATCTAGCTACTATAGCTAAAACCCGCCAACGGCCCTTTTTCCCCCCTTGTTTTTTCTCCCCTTGGCGTCCTCCCCCCCGGCGAATCCTTTTTTACCGTTGACGAGAATAGGCAATCGCTTTGCTCCTACCGAAACAGCTCACACGAGGTTTTTTGCAGAATTCTTTTTTTTTTCCTTGTTCCCCTCGATGTCTTTTTGGATCCCCCCCGCCCCATCAGGACGGTCTTTGAGCCGCCGATTCTTCGTTACCCCTCCCCCCCCCTTTTTTCACGTACTCCCTGGCTTCTCCCTAGGAAAGCTAACGTTTAAAATCCCTCCTCGCGCTCAGCTACCCCGGTTTGCAGACCAATTCACCTCAGAACCCTTCCCACACTTTTTTCTCCCCCCTTCCCTTCTGAAGTTTAGCCCTAAAGACATGTGAAGCGATAACTTGCTGCAGTCTCGGCAGGACGATTCAGGCAGGCATTAGTACGACGTTTCCCCTGGTCGAACTATCTTCCCCCCTCTTTTTTTTTTGTCTCTCTGATTTCTTCTTTATATGCCGGCCACGCGTCCTGGATCTGATCTTTCTTCCTGAATAATGAAGTTCAAGGTAGTCGGTCCCCTCCCCCTCAAAATTCTTTTTTTTTTTCTTTGTTTTTTTCCCTCTATCACCCTCTGACGTTAGGCGATTGGCAGTGCAACTTGTCGCTGAGCTTCTTTCGCGTTTGTAAGGTACTTTCGATACATGAGGCTCTCTTGGGCGGTCTTTGTGGTAAACCTTTTTGGTGGCGCGCGGCCTCATGTTGGCGGCCCCCTCTCGCGTCATGAGTTGTTGATCCACCCTAATAACTTCTTTTCATAATTCTTTCCCCCGCCCTTTTCTTTAGCTTGCCACCTCGACTTTAGATTCCTGTGGCCACGTTCCAAACCATGTCCTTACGAGGGTATGAGAATTTCATGTTTTTTTCTTTTTTAGTTTTCCCCTATCTTCTAATCTTTCGGCGAGCCGGGACCAAGATGGTTGTACGTCAGCGAACTTACGGTTCTTTTTGTAGGGGTATAGATCGTATCGGAATTTTGCCTTATGCGTTGGTGCCCCGGATTCCTTTTTTTTCCCCCCAAGGGGTTTTCTTGGCGTCATGCTCAAAGCCCCCCTGGTTTTTTTTTTTTGATTAACCATGGACTCTCTGTTTCGCGTGCACTCAGAATGGGGGGAAGGTTCCCCTTCACGTCTTTCTTCCGTGGCCCCCGGAAGATTTTTGTAATATTTAGTAGAAGCAAACTTTCTCCGGACCTTGGGTCGGCGTACCATCGCTATAACAGTCTCTCTCAGATCCCGCTCGCCGCTCACGTCCCACCGCATTGAAGGGATTCAAAGACCTCCCCGTTTTTTCCTTTAACAATCTATTTCCCCCGCTGACGGTCGGCTGGATTTGTGGTTTCCTTTTCGTCCGGGAAACACCCTCCCCCGATGACAAGATGCAAAGAGGCATTGGCACAAAATCTCCCCCCCTTTGCGAGTTCCCCCTGCGGCCTCTCTCCGCCCCGTATTTCCTGGGACAACGGTGGCCCTCAAACGCTTCAGATGTTTTCCGCCCACGGCCCTTGTTTCGGCCTTCAGTTTTATATGATTCCGGAGGCGTCCTTGTTACTACCCGGACCCCCAAATGCGCGCCACTTGATGGGGATTTGTCTTTGTGCTTCCATTTTCGGTTTTTTGTCCCACCTTCTCCACACCACGGTACCTTTTCCCCACAAGTACACCCCACCATCTACTCCCGGCGTTTTTAATTTAAAGACACGGTGAAATTGTTTCGATTACTTAAACTTTCCTGTGTTTCCCCCCCCAAATAACTTTTTACATGAATCTTCAAGGGCCGACTTTCTGTTTTTTCTCACAGTTAAGCAGCCTGGGCCGCTTTGTGTAGAGGGGTTAAACCCTTCTTCTTAAGCTTTAAGGGCTTTACTACCCTTCTTCAACCGCTTACGATGAAGTCAAAATAACGCCCAAATCTCGCCGCGTTCGAAGCCCCTCCGTTTCCTGCCCCAACCCGTGAAAAAGCCGACTTCCCTCCGCCCCCCTCCCAATTCGAAACTACGTCCGCCGGCCGTCTTTTTTTAAGGCCACACGCCTTATGTCCGCCCCACGCCGTGGATGCTAAATTAACCCGCAAAGACCGGGGTTTTTTTGGGGGCGCGGGGGCGAGGAGGGGGCGGTCCCCCTATGGTGGGGGGTGTTCACTTTCCAGTTGTGGTTCGACCGCTCTGTGGGGCATCTTGGGGGTGGCTGATGGTGGCAAGAACTTCCTGTCACTTTCGGCGTGGCCGAAATTCCCCCGTGAAAACCAGGTCTGCTGTCACAGTTTAAAGGTTGGCATGTTAAAATTCAATTTCTTTATTTTTCAACAAATTATAATCGGAAAAGACCCCCCAAACTGTTCGGTGGGCTGGCGGGCCAAAAATGGTCTGTTTAAAAAAACCCCCCGGTTCAAAAGGATTGGTCTTTTTTGCCAAAGCCCCGGGCCCCAGATGCACATAACGGACACGTTTTTAATCCCTTTTTGTGTAAGCCTCCCGAAGCTTGTTAATTTTTCCTTTTTCCAGCAGTGCAAATGCTGATGGAATACCTCGCGGAGCCACCAATTGGCGATAGCACATCTTGTGTTTCGTTTCGTTGTTTGTGGTACCCCGTAATGGACTGCATTGGCCACCGTCCTTAAAAGCATTTATATACGATTCCCTATCCGGGTTTTTGTTGTTTTTGCCACCTTCGTCGACGAGCGGGGTGTAGCTCGTCCAAACGGATCTTGACGAGGGTTTTGCATGGGTGGCTGTTTGGCTGGAAACAATGAATTGTGCTACGCGCCCCTGCGTGAGTGCCCGCTGTCCCAGGGGAAGCCCCTTTTTCGTTCCTTGTTTCAGACTTTTTTGGGGGAGATTGGGCTGGGTGGGGGTTCTTGGGTCTTCAGTGGGAATCAAGTTTGATCGAGATCCCCCCAGAACCTTTCCTTCATTCGCCCCCCCCCCGTCACCGGCCTCTGGCCTTTGCGCGCGGGCCTTTGGCACTCGTCATATAGTCCCTGCACCCCCACCCACCACGTATGCTTAAAACAATCCGGTTCACATGCGAGATTCACGACCACCGGGGTTCCACAAGGTTTCGGTGTTCCCAGTTCGTGGACGTTAGGCACATTTTCGTGGGGGGGCGATCCCTCTGGCACGGGCTCCACCCTGTGCCCTGCCGATAAGGCAATTACCTTGTTCGGAATGACCGCAGCATACCATTGATGACGATCCATTCCCTATGTTGCACCCCACACAGATTTGATGGATTTTTAAACCCCACAACCGTCCCCACTAGCTGACCAATGGCTTTTAAAGGCCTTCCATTAGTGTCTTCTGATTTCAGTTGTTTGTGGCCGGTGTGGCTGTTACCGTGCAAGTTAGGCGAGGCGCTTTTTTTTTTTGTTGGTCCTGTTTTCCCTGCCGAGTTTTGTGTTTCGAACAACTGTGGATTTCAGTGGTTGGGGAACACCTGTTACTGCTGGGGTTGGGGCGGTTGAGTTGTCCAACAATTTTTTTTTCTACCCCATATTGGCTGTCGATGTGGGATGGTGGCATTTTCCCACCCCCCCCCACTAAGGATTTATAGCAGCTGGGTTGGTCGATTGCGGTTGTTAGAACTTCACAGTTACCCACTCGATGGTCTTTACTGGGGCATGTGGACTTTTCGGTCCGGTGAGTGTGATAGGACTGTCCCCACTGGCTTTTTTCCAACCCGCCCGTGATCATGTTCATTATTAAAAAACCAGTTTTGATTGCTGCGTCCCCACTCTCCGTTTTCCAGGTGGTTCGACCGCCACCAGGTTTAGGAGTGGCACTGCCGGATGGGTTGGTGGAGGGGGGGCCAGGTGTTGGTGGGTTGTTTGGGTTACCCAAGGTGGGGGTGGGGGGGCCCATTGTGGGTTATGCTGCACCCGAGGGCTCTTTATCGTGCAACCTATATGTTTTATCCCGGGGCGTTTGCGGGGTGGTGGTGTCTGCTCTCGGATTTCCTTTGCCTCCGACAGAGGGCGAGCGCAGATCGTCAAATGCTGGGCCTATATGTAGACGGCCATGCACCGCCTCCGGCAATTCTTGCGGGAGGGACCTTGGGGCCGGAGGGGGTGGGTAGGGTTCGACTTTGTTTATTGCATTGGGGGGGGAAATGCTACTGCTATTCCCCCCGGTGTGT
>Ga0179593_1576996_pt1 | contig 15370 bp, 15 predicted proteins | sample CZODoug2_1_08_16_FD_185931 | JGI IMG/M metagenome (GOLD analysis project Ga0179593, IMG submission 185931) | Vadose zone soil fungal communities from Angelo Coast Range Reserve, California, USA - CZODoug2_1_08_16fungal (PacBio error correction) | ecosystem: Environmental > Terrestrial > Soil >... | reverse complement strand
CTTCTTTCCCCCTTCTCTCTTTCTTTCGCGGACTCGCAGAGATGAGGTTGATTCCGGACGCACCCCCTTCTTCTCCTCCTTCCTCTCTACTGCACGACTTTTTCCCTCTTAGCAGGCGACGGAACACAACTCTTCCTTTTCCAGGAGCGCATCCAGAAAGAAGGTGCACACGCCTGCGCCCGATCGCCCTTTTTTTTTTTTCTCCCCTTTTGATGCAGTCGCGTTTTTTTCCCGTAGAAGCTTCTCCCCCCGACACGAGAAACTGGTGGGCAAGGTTCTCCTTTCCGGACCACGCCCTTCTTTATCAGGACCCTCCCCTTTTCGCAGACGCCCCCTTTCAGGCCGAGGCAGAGGCCCCCCCGGTTGGCCGCTGCCTCTTCCTCTGTTTTTCGCGTGCTGCCCTCTTTTTCACCAAAGAGGAGACTCCCCTTCCCTTCAGGAACGGCCATGGGACCGTTGACTTCCTTTCCTTTTACTTTTTGAAGTGTTTTTTGCCGGGTCGGCTTCTTCTGAAAGTAAAGTTTACCGATGGCTCACCTCGCGACGAATTCCTTCCCTTCTATAATCACGCGCTCGGGGCACCTTTTGAAAAAACGATGCTTTTTTCCTTTTGCGAACCTCCAGACAGAAGAGGTCCGTCCCTCTCTTTTTTTCCCTCCCTGTGATGACAGACCTCCCCCTTTCTCACTAGCGTCAAGAGAAGGTCCTTTTATCCCTCCTCTTTCTGAACAGTGCAAGCAAGGTGCGAGAGGGAGTTTTTTCTTCTTCCACGACAGTCCCTTCCCCTCTTTTCAGGAACGGGCCCTTTTTTTTCGTCCGAAACCTCCCACCCCATCTCCCCTTTTCTGCTTGCTGACTTTTCTTTATGGGTGAATGCATTAATACGACTCCCTTCCCCCCCTCATCCTTTTTCGGGTAGGAAAGAAAGCCTTCCTCACTCCGGGCTACACTTGGCCCCCTTTCTTTCACTTACGGCGTAGGTCCCCTTCTGTCACAGGCCGAATCGTTATCTCTTTTGACCGGCGTGACGTCAACGGGGGTACTCGTGACTGACGTCAGAGGTCCGCTTTTTTATTCCTTTCGCCGCGATTTTTTTTCTCTTCGGCGTCATAGAGCCTCTCTTCCCGTCCCAGGTGTGTGTAGATGATCTTTGACGCGGTGCGATAACTACTTTTTCTGACAGAGCTGGTCTCCCCCCCCCTTTTTTCGGCTGCGGATTCCTTTTTGGAATGCGGGCGCGAAGATGGAAAGCGGCGTCTTTCGCCGCGGTTCTTTTTTCTCTTTTTTCTCGGGGGCGTCTTTTCCCCTTCCCCCGTCTCTCCAACGCGGAAGCTGGAAGCAGAACGACAGCTGGCCCCCCTCCGCGACGACGCTCTTTTAGGCAAAGGGACCTACCTCTCTATCAGTAAAGCGTAGGTTGCTCTTTATGATCAACGGTCGTTCGCGGTTTCCAGCCTGATGCTGGCGGTCTCCCAGCTGACTTCTTCCCTTTCCCGTTCCGGCGGGGCTCTTTTTCCCCTCCCGGCCGGCATCGGCGCGTCAGCGTGTCCGCCCACGATGATCTCTCTTTTCTCCCTTTTGTTCACTTTTTTTTCCGGACGGCGGCTCTCTTTGACGACACCGACGAAGCCGTCGCAAGTCGTGGCAAGCCATCGTCTCCTTTTTTCCTTCTTTACCAAGTCCTTTCCCTCCTGTACACGGAGGAGCTCCCTCCCCCCTGAACCCGAAGGACAACGGAAGGGAAATCTTCACACCCGGGCCGGAGGTACGGGCGCGGCTTTTTCGCCGGGTGACTCTCCTTTTCCCTTCAAGATTTTCCCTTAGGGTCGGCATCGACCGAAGCTTTCTCCGCCCCCCGGCCCCCCAGTGGGCGGCCAAAAACCTCCTTCGTCGGCCTCGGGACGACACGGCCGCAACTTTTTTCGGTTTCGTCCGAGAATTCCCTCTATCCGTAGCACCTAGAGAGTTGTCTTTCTAGTCCCTCGGGCGGCCTCCGGCTCCTCTTTTTCCTCGCCTGAGAACTCCCTCTTTCCCTTCCCACCACGAATTTCTTTTACTTTTTATACCGAGGGGAATGTGCCCCCGCTCGGTTTGCTGTTCCCTTTTTCCCTCCTGGGCAGCTTTTTTTTTTCGAGTCAAGCCTTTCCACACCGCGGCAGGCGGATACTGCACCTGCTGATTCAACTTCTCTTCGCCGGTAACGGGCGCGTAATCCTTTCCCTGAAACGCAGGACCCCCGTTCTTTTTTCCCTTGCCAGTCATCGATGTCGACCCTTGGCGAGTCACCTTCCCCTGTTGCGATTCGGGCCCTCCTGACAGTCGAACGCTAGGCTGTCCCGTGGACTATCTCTTTTTCTACCTCCGTTGTGGTGTGTTCTCCACGTTCAGACCCCTGTCACGTCTTCGCTTCCTTTTTCCGTCACCCCCCCAGGCGGACAGCCTTTTTTAACGAGGACTATTGGCCTCTTTTTCCCCGGTTTTCATCAAATTCTGCCGCCCGTTGACCTGGTCCCTCGAGCCGTTTTCCTCCCTCTTTCCTGCCTTTCAGACGGCACGTTCCCCTTTATGCGGCCGGCTTACGACCAGGAAATCGTTGCCCCGTAGTTGCTCTCCCTTTCCTTTCCACTGTGCTCGGTGACACTTCTTCTTCCCGATCAGACGTATGGTGTAGGTACCCTCGCTGTCGCAGCGCTCCTCTTTTTTTTCTCCTTCTTCGCACGAGCCTTTCCGTGCAGCGCTCCTCCCTCGAGTTTTTCGCCTCAGTAGTTTTCAGGACGAGGAATTTTCCCCTTGGACTCAAGGGGGCCTTTGTTGCGCTAGTCCGAAGATTTTTCCTCCTTTTTTCCCAAGAGAAGGTTTTTTCTTTTTTTTTTTCGAGAAAACGGGGGCGGTCGATTACAAGAAACTGATCCTCCCTTAGGTCGACTATGAAGTCTATTATTGAAACCCAAAACAAGTAGTATCCAGCAGAGCCATTCTTTTTCTTTCCATTGTAAGGATATTTCTTCTTCTCGGACCCCCTCTAGCAGTGTAAAAGGTAGTAATTTCTGCTTACGTGGTTCTCCGCTTTTTTCACTCGACAGCGATTGGTTTTACTTGAAAGGAGTAGTAGTCTTCCTCCCGCTAGCCTTTTTCGCCCTGTCAGACGATGCCATCTTACCTGTCATTCTATAGATCGCGATCATCTTCTTCCCTTCCCCGCGATGAATGCGCGAGGACCCTCTTCTCCTTACGTGGTTCCCCTCCGGTCAGCTGCATGCACCCCGCCAGGCAGGATGAACCCCCCTCGCGACGAAGTGATTCCCCTTCCTGCAACCCTCCCCTTATTCCGCTGAATTCTTTTTTCTCCTCGACGTGATGATGGCGTCCGTCTCGTCGGTGCCGGGTTTTTTTTCTTTTTTCCTGCGTTGACCTCTTTCTTGACGGTTGGAAGTTTGGACGCCTTTCCTTTCCCTCTTTCCAAAGCTTTCCTCTTTCTTGCGACATCTCCTTTTCCCCGCGGAGCGAAACTTTTTTCCTGAGGGCCGTGATACGCCTCCTTTTTTTTCTCCCTCCTGCCAGTTCGGTTCAGGCGGGCCCTCCTTTTTTGAGCCGCACAGCGTCTTTCTACCCCACATGGGACGGCCGAACCCACGGCTCCCTCTCCCCCGACTTTTCCTTTTCCCCGGAAATTTTCTCTCAGTGGCTCGAGGAGCCTTCTTTCCCCACGGCGGATACTCTTAGTAAGTAGTTACAACACTGGTTGACTAATTCCTTCTTTCAGACAGAGGTGATGCCCTTTTTTTTTCTTTGATGAGGTTGTCTGAGCAGAAACGTAGTTTGCCCGATTTTTCTTCAGCGTTTGCCCCTTTTCCTTTTTTAGGCATTGAGGGTCTTCTTTCCCTCCTATTCAATGTAGTAGGAGTACTCCCTCCAGCAAAGAGGTAAGAACGCGCTTACGCCACTGGTCTCCCTTTGTTCGGCCAGTCAGGTTGTTTCCTCTACTTTTCCCCTCGGCAGGTCATCCGGTCCGTGCGAGAAAACCCTACACTTCCCACCGGGCGTGCATCTGTTCTCTTTCCCTTTCTGACTTCCCCGTCTCGGGAGCTATTTCCTCCGAGTTTCTTTCAGCCAGGGGATCCGTGACCTCAGGCGGGTCCGACCTCTTTTTTTTTTCTTTTCGTACGTCTTTCGCCATTCAGCGTTAGATAGATTTTCCCTTTCCGAGCAGGAGTGCGATAATTGCTACTTCCTCGTCGGCGCTGTCATCCGTGCAGGCCTCTTTGCGGCTCCGCCGACCTGGCACCCGGCCAGACTCACGTACGTGCAGGTCCAGGTTCTTCCGTTCGTTTTTTTTTTGTTGCCACCCCTCCTTCCCCCCAGGCTTTCCCTTTTCCCCGAATACGAAGCGTTTTCCCTCTTGCTGCAGCAAAAGAAAAACGCTTTTATCTTCCGTGACGCACAGGGGACGCTTGCCGGCGCCGCGGACTCTCTTTCGGCGCGGCGTATGACGATGAAGATGGACTTCTTCTCAGGCTTGGTCCGGAACCGGCTCCTTTCCCCTCACCCGGGTCTTTTCCTTCCGACGCGGAATAAGCGAAGTTCACCCACGGCCGCGACGGCCTCCCCTTTCCGCCGCGCACAACTTCTCTTTTCGGCTGCTGGTCACAGGCCTTTTTCTTCCGCTCCTGGATGTCGGAAAAGGGAACTCGTTTGTCCTTCTCCTTCTGGTCTTTATCCCGTAGTGACAGTAGTATCTTTTTCTCCCTTTACGGCAGGGGTGGTCGGCTTTCCTTTTTTTCCTGCGGCGAGTCGAGAAAGAAGAGATTCGATTTGCCCTCGGCGATCTCTCTCTTTTCCTTCCCTCTTTTTGTTTTTCCTTCTCTCTCTTTTCCCCACCGTGCGCTCTTTTTTTCTGTGACTCGCCAGAGCTGCGGATTCTTCTCCCTTCCCCTGCCGGAAAGGAAACAAGGAAGTGATTATATTCACGACGTGTAGCAGACTTTTCCTTCTCTTTTTTCTCTTCCCCCCCAACGAGGTCTGGCTCCCCCCTTTTTCATCAGCAAGCTTTCCCGCAGCCGGCGACAGATTCCTGTGTTCGTGCTTCCCTTCTCCTTTCTTCCGGAAGTTTTCTCTTTTCTCGCCGCGTAGCACGAAAATTCTCCCCTTAAAAGGAGTGGGAAGTAAGGTCACCCTTTCTTCCCACGAAGTCTCCTCATCCTTCCCTAGCATACGAAGGTTGGCCTAGTAGAGGCTTCCTTCCCGGCGTCCGTAGGAAAAGGGAGGGTAAGCTGATAACGGGGTTTGGCGGTTGGATGCCCTTTTCCCTCTGCGGTCACCACAACTGGCGTACTTCGGTCCGCTTTTTCCCCCCCCCCCCCCCCCCCCTCCCTTCCGATGTGCCTGAACGTTTCCCTTCCCCCCTGTCATGGTGGACGTGGCAGCGGAGGTGTTGAAGGCTTCTTCTTCCCTAAAGTTAACTTTTCTTCTTTTGCTCACAAGCGAGAAGACCCTTCCCTCCTTTTGATAATCCACGCTGTCGAGGCACCTCCAGTCGAGTCTAAACGTCTTTCTTCCTTTCCGGCGAACCTCCCCCCCTTCTCTTTCTGGCCGGCTTACGATGTAATCCCCTTTTCCCCCACCACATCGGATGCAACCTGCACTTAGTTTTCCTCGCAGTTCTTCAGTAAGATTCCTTTTCCTTCTCTAACGACACGTTTCGCTTTTTTGTCTTTCGTACACGGTACGGAAGCGGCCCGGCTTCCCTTCCGGTCCCTTTCCCCCCTCCCCCTCCCACGACGGAGACCCCTTTTTCTCTTTCGGGCGACTTTTTTCTTTGCCTGCCTTTACTATCCCCCGACCACATGTAAGACTCCTCCTTCTACCGCCTCCTTTACTCCGGGCGAACTTGTCCTCGCGATGACAGGAAAAGCTCTCCTGTTCCGCCTCGACAACTCTTCTCCCCCCTTTCATTCTCCAACGTCGGAGGCCTTCTGCCGTGTGAGTCAAAGGGGGGTCACGGGATTTGACTGACGACTATTTTTCTGTGTTTATCTCATGCGCAGACGAAGAGCTGCATATTCTTTTCGGCGCATCGAGAGTCCTTTTCTCAAGGTGGTGTTTCTTCTTTTTCCGTAGGAAGAGGTTCTTCCCCTCGCGTCCGCCTGACAGAGCGGACTCCTCGTACTTCTAGCTGCGGATCACGGGCCTCTATTGAACTGGAGATCTCCTTCTTCGACAGGCTCGGAAGAGTTTTCTCTTCTCCCTTTTCTTTGTTGCCTCGGGGGGGGGGGGGGAGTCTTCTAACCCTTGCCAAAGTTATTTCTTTCCCTCGTCAGCTGACGCTCTTTTTTTGGCCCCCGCCGAGAAGATTCCTGTCTTCCCTTCCCTCCGACAGGAATCGATAAGTTAACGGGCTTTTTGTGTGATGACCTTCGTCGCGCGGTGGCCATCCTTTTCTTTCTGTTCTTCCCCCCCGATAGTTAAAAGTCGTCTTTTCTTTTCCCGTCTGAAGGCCTTTCCCCCTGTCTGGAAAAAAGATTAGTCCTTACCCTCTTCCCTGGTGTTCCTCTATCTTCTTCCGGGACCTCCGCTTCCCCTCCCTGACGACACGACGAAGACGTTAGTCCCTTCGTTTTCTTCCGGGCGTTGCTCCCGGCAGGATGGAACCCGCGCCCTTACACGTACGACAGGTCCTTCTTCCTTCCTTCTTCCAGCGAACCGCTCCCCTCTCCCGAGGCAAAGGCCGAGTACTTTCATTCCCTGCCTGGTTTGTTAGCAGTGATCGTGTGAGTCTACCTTAAGACTTCCTGGGTTTCCGCGAAGCCTCTCTTTTTCTCCGGCATCACCAAATTAGCTTTTTTTCCCCGGACGGGACTCGTAGGAATAGGAATTCTTCCGCACGGTGAGCCATTTCCTTTCCCTTCCTTCTCAAACCTTCTTTCTCGTAGAAACCCTTCCGTCCCGGCCCTGCGAGGACGGGACGCCTTGTCTCCCTTTTGCCTCAGTGGCGCCCTTCGAGTACGACACACGAAGTGATCCTTCTTCGGCCGCTGCAACGCTCGTGCTTTTTCACTGGTCGATCAACTCCTTTGACTGATTTCCGGGTCGTTCCTGCCGCATCAAACAGAGGTGCTGCCGTGTCCCGGTCACCGCTGTTTCCTCGTGTGCGCGGTCAAAGGCCCCCTTCCTTTCGTAACGAAGTAAGTAGACACGCGGGCCCCCTTTTTTGCCGAGGCCCTTCCTTTTTTTTATCCCTTGGCTTTCCTTGGGAGAGGTAAGGGGCCTATCACTTCGACCGCTCGGGCTAATTTTCTTCTTCTTTTTCCGTGTTTTTGCTTGATCTCCTGCCCGAGCGTCGATTTCTATTCATCCCCTCGCCCACAAAGAAACAGGTACGCCCCCCGGGCGACGCCCTATTACTTCATCCGGAAACCCCTCTCTTGTTTGCCCTTTCCTCCACCTTCCTTCCTCTGCCGTTGAAAGCTTCCCCAGCCGGTTGAAGCATCCGGGCCCCCTGGGCGGTCAGCCGGCCCTTTTTCTAGGACTTGCGTGTCCCTCCCTACTCGTAGCCTTCCCCCCCTCCCCGACCAGCGTGAAAAGCACCTTTTGGGCCTGCCCCCTAGGGTCCCCTCCCTTTTTTCTTTGTAGTTCCTTGAGGGGAGCCAGCTCCTGATTCCGGGGAGAAGTAGGCTTGCGACGCTCTTCCCCTGCCGAGCCCCTTCCATTCGAACGTCCGTTGTTGATCAGGACGCTTCCTTGTTTTCCTTGCGATTCCCCTTTTCTTCTGGCTCCGAGTCAGAAGATTTCTTCTTTCTTCCCCGCGAAGGTGGTGAGGCGGCTCCTCTCCCTCCGGCGGCTCTTTCTGTTTTCCTTTTTCCCTTTTCAGGCGACTCCTCTCCCGGGCGAACCAACACACAGTTTTTTTCTTTCCCTCCCGGTACCGCCGGGCCTTGTTCGCTCCCTTTTCCTTCCTGGTTCGCTTTCTTTTTCTCCTCTTGTAACTGTATACCCTTGGCGGTGGTATAAGAAGGGAGCCCCTCCCTCTTCTTGCCATGGAAAGATGGAAGAACACGCTCGTTTCTTTTGTCGGCCGATTCTCCGTTTTTTTCGCATGCCCGGATTTCCCCCACCTTTTAGTAGATCGCAGATAATAGTGGAGGCAGCTTCGATTGCTGCGGAGAGAGGCAGTCGCCCGCCGGTTTCCGACGCGGGTTCAGCTGCCCTCAGCAGGCTTGGACACAGCGGCTCCTTCTTCCCCACTTTCGCCCCTACCTGTAATGAGCAGCGGCGTATGCCTGGGCCTCTCCCTGCGTGGAACGAGGCTTTTTTTCTCAGGCCGTTTTTTTTTTTCTCTTTATTCCTCCGTGACAGCAAGAGGTATTGACGGTCCCAGGTTTTTTGCTCCCTCCGCCGCCCGGCCCCTCTCCGTCCTTCCCCCCCCTTCCGAGCACGGTTTTTCTCCTTTTGTACTCCTCGAGTACCGTGTTTCCGCTCCCTTCCTATGGCCAGCTCGGTCAGGCGGGGCCCCCCTTTTCGGGTTGAGCGCCTCTTCTCTTCCTCCCTCCCCCATGGGAAGTCTCCACGGCGCGATAGATGACGGTCATCTCTGTCCCTCTTATTCGTGCTTCTCCTTCTTCTCCACAATGTTTTCTCGTCAGTCAAAGTAGTACCCCCCCCTTTCTGCCGGTCCGCAGCCGCTTCCCCCCCCTGATTGATGGCTGCTGACCTCTTCCCCGATTCGACCAGTCTTTCTTCGCCCTGTTTTTGCCAAGTGTAGCCAGGAGGCTTTCGGAATTTTTCTTTTTCACGATTCTCCTTTAGTCCCTTTTCGTCGGAGGAGGCAGTCACCCTCCAAGTCCTCCCCTTCCTCCACTTTCTCCGTCGTTGGATTGTCTCTGCTACCTCAGCGGAAGCCTAGGCCTTCTGCCGGTTCTTCCTCTCCCCCCCCCTTTCCCCTCACAGGGAGTGCATTTTCCCTTTAATTATCGTCTTTAATTCACGGCTCCTTTCCTTTCCGGTGGAAGAAGATGTTTCTGGCGTTGCAGCCGTGGATCCTCCTTCCTTCCTTAAGACCTAGTCGGCGGCTTTTAGGTAATTTCTTTCAAGCGTTTCGACTAGACTGGCCTTTGGTCTTTTCTTACCATTGCCGTCTTCTTTTTTTCTGATACCTTTGCGTTCAGCGGTCCCCTCTCTTGCCCCGGCCGGAAAGTCCCGCAAGGTCCAGGTTGATGACGTGCCTCCTTTTCCCATGTTTCGTGACTTCCTTCTCCTCCTGTTGGTGACGCTCCTCGCGTGCAGCAACCGCCACCCGCCTTTTTCCATCCTTCCCCAGGGGAAGACTTCTCTTCTTTGGACGAGGCCGTTCTTCCTCTGGCGATGACGAGGCAGCTTCATATTCTTTTTGTCCCGGACTTTCCTTTCCCCCCACGGGGTAGTCTTTTTTTCTTTTTTGCGACGCGGCTAAGGGCGACTTCCGCACGAAAGAGAAGGTGCCAAGGCCTTCCCTCCGCGCCTCACCCCCTTTTTTTGCGCCGGTCCTGCTGGTCACCTTCTGTTTTTTCCCTGATGTCGGAAAAGACTTCCTTTTTTCGTCGCCTGCTCGGAACCTTAGGAGAGGCACGTCGTGCATTCTCTGGTAAATCCTTCCCGGCAGGGGTTGGGCTTCTTCCCTATCGAAGAGCGGGAGCCTGCTACGCTCAAGAATATCCTCGCGCACTTTTCGGCGATCTATACTATGTGACCAATCCTTTTGTTGTTTTTGAGATCTCCGATCTTCCCGAGATCGCTCTCTTTCACTCGCCGCGATGCGGAGATCTTTTCCGACCGACACCCCCTTCCCCCTTTCCCTTCCAGACGTGACCTCTCTCCCTCCTTACGTGTCGACTGTTGAATAGTCATGAAGCCTTCCACCCCCTCTTTGTGTCCGAAATCACAGGCTCTCCCAGCAGAAGCTTTAACAAGCAGACAGGAGACCACGTACTCCCAGGTTGGAGATTTTCCTTTTCTGACCCCTTCTTCGTGTTTCGTCGAACTTTCTAGTTCTCCGAACCTTCCTCTCCTCCCAGGGTGGGCCTTGCCGGTCCGGACCAACCGTTCTCCGCATAGGCACAATAAGTGCGCTCCCCGGCATATTCCCTTCCTCCTCTCCGTAGGCCGGTGGCGATGAAAGTTCCTTTGGGTGGAGTTTTGCTGCAAGTCGATTCTATTCCCCCCCTTCTTTTCCCTCCGTGGCAAGGCCCCCTCTTGTGCTGCAAGTAAATCTTTCCCGTCACGGGTGACTTTTGGGCCGGTTCTTTGGAGCCGTTCCTTTCAGTCCCTGCAAGGATGGATAATCGAGACGTCCTTGCCGATCGGCAATGGTTTCATCCTTCCTGCCACCGGCCAGTCGATTCGACTTTATGGACTTACATGAAAGTGGCCTTTCCCGAGTCGTCCGCTGGCGGGTCGATGTACTCCCCTCTTACCGTCCTCCCCCCTCTGCTAGCACATGCCTCTCTTTTCTCTTAATAAGAAGATTTCCTCTTCTCCCTTCCGGTTTCATCGGGCGTTTTACTACCTGTACGGACGGCGGCAAGAGTGCGGACCTCCGTGTCGATGCGGACCAGGCCGCCTCAGAAGGCGACCCTTTTTCTTTACTCTGGGTCATGGTTACTTCTTTCCTCCTACATGGACTACTCAAATCTGTGGTAAGAAAAGTCCCCCTTCCGAAAGCCGGGCGCCTTCCCACTCCCTCCCCTTAGCTTCTCTCCCAAAACCTTTTTCTATGACCGGAAACGCTTTTTTCCCCCCCCTACCCTGCATCGTCAGCAGGACATCTTTTCTTTTGCGGAAAGGAAGCCAGTTCTAAACGGGGTTACTTTGACGTAAGATTTTTTTTTGTGATACAGATCATGGCGCCTCTTCTTTCCATCGATCCGGCGTCATCTCTGGATTCGACAGTCCATTTTTTGAAGATCGGAAGCAGGTGAGCTACCCGACCGTTCTGCTCCCGCTCCCGTTTCCCCTCGAGGTCCTCTCTCTTGTTCCGGGAACTCGAGGAATTTCCTTCTTCTCCGTCCGGCTCGGAAGATGTTTCGCGTGAGTGGCTCTTCCGGCGTCGGCTCCCTGGCCACCGTAAAATCCTCTTTCCAAAGCGGAAGCTTGTCCGTCCCCGAAGAAGGACCCTGCGTCTACCCTTTCTCCCCCCCTTCCCTACCCCACTCCCCCCTCCCCCACCCCCTCCCCCCGCCACCCCCCCCCCTCCCTCCCCCCCTCCCCACCATCTAACCTCTCTCCCCTTCTTCCCTCCCTTTCCCCGTTTATTACCCCTTTCCCCCTTCCTCTCTCCTGTCCCCCCCAACCCCAACCTACTATCCTCTTCCCCCCCCTCCTCCCTCCTTCCTCTCTACCATTTTCCTTTTTCCCCCGTCCTCTCATACCTCGCCCCTCCCCCCCCTTTACTTCGTACCCGCATCTTCTTCACCCCTTCCACAATCCCCCCCCTCATCCACCCCCCCCCCCCTTTCCTCTCCACTTTTCTACCCATCCCCCCTTCTTCCCCATTCACCTCCCTCTTCCCCCACCCCTCTTTCCTCGTGGCTCTCCCCCGTTTACCTTTTCGTCTACCCCTCTCCCTCTTCTCTCTCTCACCTTACACTCCCCCCCCCTTCATCTATAATTATTACCATCCCCCTCCCCCCTCCTCACTTTTCGTCCCCCTCGCTCTACCCTCACCCTCTCCTCCATCCCCCCTAACTCACTCCCGCCCTCATCCCACCGACGATGCGACGCTCCCCCCCCCCTTCCTCGAGGCAAATTCCTTTTGCCATCGATAAGTCCCCTTTCCCCCCTGGTTTCTCCGTGGATTATCCCACCCTTCGAAGCGTGTGGTCCACGTACCTCTTCTGGACGGTTGTTCCGGCTGACCTAAGATCTTTCCTCGGCGTGCGACTTTTCTTCTCCTATCCCCGGCATCGCGGTCGAGATGGGACCGAGATCTCGCTCTACTCGCTGACCCTTTTTTTTTCCCAGCCTGGCATAGTATTCCTTCCTCCTCTTGTCGGAAGAGGTCCCTCCTCTTCCGTTCGGCAAGTTAGTGTCAGCCCTTTCTCCGGCGTTTGACTACCTGCGTAGCCCCCGTAATTCATTCCTGTATCGAGGTAAAGCGTTCGACTCCTACTCCTTACCCCTGAGGGAAACCTTCAGGCCACGGCACGGATCACCTTCTCGGGCTCTCCGCCTTTTTTTTCCCGCCTGCGCTTTCGCAGTAGAACTTCAATCCTTTTTGGGTCTGCATAGCCTCGTTGTCCCGCGCCGGAATACCTTCGCGTGGTGCGGAAAACCTCCTAGGACTAGTTTCCCTCTTCACGTCCCGCCCAGGTGAGTAAAAAGTTCACACATCCGCGTATTCCCCTTCGGACGTCGCAACCTTCTCTCTTTCTTCCGGCCCGGCGCTGCCGCCAGAAGGTCCTACTCCTTTTTCCTACTCTTGGAGACCGTCAGCGATACCGACACCATGACGCTGATCGTGTACCTATTTCCCCCTAGGCCGGTGATGTTCACTTTTTCTCTTCCGACTTGTTGCAGAGGACTATTTCCTTTTTTCCTCGGAAGAAACCTCTGAATGCTGTGACCCTCCCGAGCCCTCCCCGGATAGAGTCTGTCAACGGGAGGAGTCACGTCCCCTTCCCCGTTTATTTGAACTTGCCAGTTAGTTTTTTGAGTCCACTTTCGTGTACGGAGACATGCTGTCAACTGGCCCCCTTTTGGAGCTTCGGCATCGAAGAAGTCGACGCTCGTACGTGATCCTAATATTGGCCGAAGACTCACTGGGTGGTTTTCTCGAGATCAAGGGAAGCTTTAAAAGCTCTGAGTACGACTTCGCCTTCCCGGAAAGAGCCCCTCCCCCACAGACCCTGGGAACTCCTGTCTACGAAAAGAGTGATCATCGGAAACCAGAACGCCTCACGATTACAAATCCCGGACGCCGTCAAGCGCAAGTTTCTACCCTGCTGCGATTTTTTTTTTGGACCTTATCTGTTCCCAGGTCAGGTAATCTTCTGGGTGATGCGGCTTTTCCGTGACTACCCCCTAGTCGCGTCTTTACGACAAGAGTTTCCCCCCCTCCCCCCTTGTCGGTGAAAGGAACTTGGGCAGATAGCTTTTTTTCTGTAGGTAATCGCTGCAGTTTACGCAAGGATCGCGTCGATGCTTTCTCTCCGAATTTTCACCCGACGCGATTGCCGGCCGAGCAACTTAGCCCGATTGGCGAGATTTCCCCCGTCCGGGTGTGAGAAGGATCGGTTCCTGTACCGGCCGTGGACTCACCCTTTGCCTGTGCTTACTCGTCCGACCTAGTCTTAGGGTTGGCGCCCCCCCCCTCTTTCTTTTTTCGCCGGCGGCGGATTCCGGCGTTTGATTCTTTCCCTACCGATCAGAGCCTTCCCTTCCCGTTCGACTAGGATTCTCCTTTGCGAACCCCCCACCAGGTCGGATTAATCGCCCAGTTTCCCGCCGGGGAAGTGGCCTGTTCCTTTCCTTTCTTCGTGGTTTTAGAGTGCATCCGGTTCCGAGCCGTCCCCTTTGTTAACTGTCGTCCCTTTGACTTTTTTCGGGAGAAAAGCCGCCTATGGCGTTCCCCTGAACTTGACGAACTGCTCCCTTTTCGTCTTCCCGCGTAGCTGGTCTTGGCGACTCTGCACGGTTGAACAAAAGGGTCCCAGCCTTCGATCGACGATCATTCGTTTTCCCCCCCAGCGCGACCTCCTATGCCGTCGGAGTTCACCCCTTCGCCGAAGGGGTGAAGTGTGCCGATCCCCTCTGTAGATGAACTCTCAGTATGGCCACCGCTTCCCTTTTCCGCGCTGATAATCTCCGCCCAACCCGAACGGTTCTTTTCCTCTTCCGGAGTCTTCTTTTCTGGACAGCTGCTGCTTCTTCCTGGGGGAAGGCATGTTCGGCCACTTTCTTCCCCAGCTCTTCCGCTTTGACTCACTGTCTTTACGTTCTCCTGGTATGGCCGACAGCAAGAGACCCCTTCCACGTTCGAGCGAACCGCTTCCCCGGCTCAGAGGGCCTCCTTCGCGCCAGTATAATCTGCCCCGTGATCCAAGCCTCTCCTCCTACATTAGAGGGCCAGATCGGTCAGGTTCCCTTTCGTGGTTATTTCTCCGCGTAAGATCTTCATCTCCCCCCTTGACGGCGAATACCGGCTCGACTCGTGACGCCAGAGTCAGTATTCTCCTTTTTCTGAATCTTGATTCACCCACGTCTTTTCCCTTCTTCGTAAGCCACTTCTTCACAAAAGGTGTTTTCATCAAGTCGGTCCGTCCCTCCCCGTTGCGCACACGATTTATTTTCCTTTCTCTCCGATTCGTTGTAGTAGTGTGCAAACAGGGGGTTAAACCTTTTCCCTTGACGTCATCGGCCTTTTTTTCCCCTTTTTGGGAGTTCTTCATTGAGATTCGGTTTGACACTAGGATGAGTAGACACTGTGTCCGGTCTTCGTCCGTAACAAATTCCATTCATGTCAGATATTCGCCTTTTTTAGCCTTCGTGGAGGACTTCTGCCCTCCGCTGACGGCAGGTAAGCTCGGCTGTAAGGACCTTTTTTTTCTTCTAGCAACCCCCTCTTCACCGGGCGTGCCTTTTCTTCCTCCGTCTGAATTAAAGGAGCGACTAGATCCTTTGCAGCCGATGTGGTCGGGCGGGGCAGGCCCTTTCCCTGTCCCCCGGCCAGGCGGTCCGACCCTTTGTAGGTTAGCCTGTCCCTTATTCCGCCATAAGCGTTTTAGACTGTTTTTCCGAGCAGCGTGATTATCCCTTTGCTTCCCCCTTCCCGCGGTGCTCCTTTCATTCCTTTCTTCTCCCGGGTAAGAAGACCCTTCCTCCCCCCTTCAACGTGACGGTCCAGGATGACGTATTCCAGCACATCGTCCCCTTCCTTCTTTTCCCGAAGTACGCCGCTTTCGTCCTAGTTGAAGCAACCTCCCCGCCGGTATTCTCTATTCCCGCCCACCGGGGAAGACTTCGTCGTAGCGCTCCTCTTTCTGCGATCGGGGACGGGTTTCTCTTATCGGTCGAAGGAGTGGTCAGACCTTCCGACCCGGCCGTCCCGGGGTCCGTCGTGTAGTGCGGTTCGGCTCCTCGGCTAAGGCTATTCCTTTGGTAAGGAAGTAAAGGCCGGCGCTCGCCAACACAATGGCGAGAGGTCCCCTTTCACCGGATGATTGTCTCCTTCCTTCATTTCTGGCAAAGACCTTTCCCTGCGCCTGAGCGAACTGTCGGTTTGATCGCCGGCGTGCCCGTTTACTAGAGGTAACGTCGTTCTTTCCCTTCATGGGTTTCGGTCTTCCTCGCCGAAGATCGGCGTAGTGGTAAGCGAACTTCTAGGCCGCTCCCTGCCCTGGGG
>Ga0179593_1467592_pt1 | contig 15370 bp, 17 predicted proteins | sample CZODoug2_1_08_16_FD_185931 | JGI IMG/M metagenome (GOLD analysis project Ga0179593, IMG submission 185931) | Vadose zone soil fungal communities from Angelo Coast Range Reserve, California, USA - CZODoug2_1_08_16fungal (PacBio error correction) | ecosystem: Environmental > Terrestrial > Soil >... | reverse complement strand
TTGTCCTTTCCTGTTTACTTCGACCCCAACCCCATCACGTCTTCAAAGAGCCTCCTTCGGCCCCATGCCCAGATCAAATAATGTCAAAAGTGTTCCCGGCCTTGCCCGTCGGTTCTCCCCAACTTTTGTAGGAGATCCGGTCCCAGTCGATGGCCCCAAAACTTCCGGACCTTTTGGGCCTTTTAACCGTGCTTTTCCTTTTTTCCCCTCCTGATGACTTCTCCAGGCTGCACGGATTCGATCACGGTTAGTGGACTAGTTTCTGGGAGACCCCCTTCTTTTTGTTTTTTGGTGTGGTGGATGCCTTCCGGCTGGTCCACAGCAATCTTATTTTTTCTTTACGGTAAACCCCAACACCCCCCCCCCCGACTGGTTCCATACAACTTTTTCTCTGTTGACGAGGGTAGTGGGCTTTTTTTTTTCCCCCCCTTCCCGGAGGGCAATGTTCGTTCACCCAAGTAACCCGGGCTTTCTAACCATGTTTGGTTAACCCCCCAAGCTGTCTGAATTTACCGGCCCCCTCACTGTGAATTCCCTGGTGGTCCTTTGCTCAGCGATTGTTGCTGGTCAGTCCATCCAAGTTCCTTTTTTTTCCCCCCCTTCCGATGAGCCTTTCTCCCGCGTGCCTGCCCCCGTTTTGTTTTTTTTGTCCCGCCGGTTCCGAGCGCTTGTCCCCCCCGACCTCCTGTATGCCGCCGACTCACGTCGGTGTGGGTCGGCGCCCTGTCATTCAAAGTTGTAAAATCAGGTGTCGCGAGCTTCCTGAGTTCAGGGACCCCCCCTGACACCCCCTTCATGTGGCTGAGGCCCGTAACAAAACACATAGATGCTGCACTACAGGTAACTTGATCGCGAACAATTTTTCCATGGTTTTCTTTTTTCTCGGAGCTTCGGCCCCCTTGCCCTGCGTCTGTGCAAAGTACTGGTTTCTTCTTGGATCCACTTCTGAGACTGGAGCCCCCTTTACCCGTTCTTTCCAGATTACCCCTGGGATCCTCCTTTGGAGGATATTATTTCAGGGCTTTTACCCTTTACATGGGTATCAAGCGCAATCCCTAGGGCGTCTTTTTTTTTTTCTTTTAATGGGCGATGAGTTTTCTTGTGAGTCGTCTCTTCAAACTTTTCCTTGCGCGTCGGGCCTAAATATTATGCCTGTCTTGTTTTTTCCTCCTTTTTTATCCCGCTACTGTTTCATGTACTTTTTGGGGTTTGTTGGATGGAGATGTCCCGGCTCTCTATTTGTAGATGATGAGGTTCAGTTCGCTCGTCGTGAGTATGTATTTTTAGTTTTTTTGACCGTTTTATTGCCGGATTTTTTTTCTCAGCGGTTTGTCTTGTCCCCTGCTTTGCTTGGTACCTTACAAGTTTGAAGGCTTCCCCGGGCATCCTTTCCTCTGCCATAGCCAACACTCGTTTCAACTAGGAGGGTCGCACACGTGCTTTAGGTTTTTCCTGTCTCTTTGATCAACTGGTCGAGTCCTTCCCTTTGGCTTTTAGACCGTGTTGTTTTATATTCTCGACGTGTGGCTACCCTTTGATCGTTTTTTCCCTGTCCAAATTACATCACCCAATGTTTCTTTGCACGTGCCTTGTAGTCCCCCTTTCACCGAACACTCGCCCTTTGTTCCACCCCCGGGAGACCACCCCAACAAAGTTAGTGGCCCCTTTCCTGGAAACTCCCCATTTCTTTCTCGGCGTGGTCCCCCCTAGTTCTTGGCTTTTCCCACCTTTTCTTGGTTGTTTTTTAATTAGATTTTCGTGTTTCTTTCCCTTCTCTGTTTTTTTTTGCACGCAACTCACTTCCTCTACACCGAAATTGTGGAATGTCTTTACGACGCACCCTGTTATTTCCCTGTCTGCTTTGACCCAAGTCCGTCCCCTCTCGTTTCGTTTTGCCTGTTGTAGCGTGGCTCCTCTTAACTACTCCCTTTTTTTCGCATCGCCCATTTGATTATAGTTTTTAATGCTCCCGCCCTTTTTTGCCCCAGACATTTTTTCTGTGCTTATAGTTCAACACCTCTTTTCTAGTTCGTGTAGACTTTTCGGCTAAAGTAATTGCCATCAGGCCTTTATCATGTCGCCCACGTTGAGAACCCCCCTTTTCCATTTGACGTTCACTTCCCCCCTTTTCGGCCCCCCGTAAATTTTATTTGGGGTGCTGCCTTCTTGTTTGTCCTTGATGTTAGGAGGTCCTTTTGGTGCATTTGTTTTTTTGGTAAGTGTGGGGCGGTTTCTTTATCTTGTCATGTGGCATGCATTAGTATCTAATTTAAATTTTGAGTCCTGCTTGTTCGTTTTTTGCCGGCACTTCTTGCGTACGCAGAGTTTTTTTTTTTACCCCCTCTTATTCTCTGGCTGGGTTTACCCACACGTTACGGTGATTTTTGCTTCACACGGTACCCTTTTTCATCTTTCCTTTCGAAAACCGGCTTGAAGTTTTTCGGGTTCCTGATTTTGAAGTTCTGGGTGGGGCTTTTTAGCAGACCTATGTTTCTGCAGGGACTCTTGTTTTTCCTGTCCCTTTTCTTGCGAAGGGAAGGGACCCGCTCTTCGTCTTACGAATTTTTGTCCTCTACTTTTTAGTCGTTTGGAGGGAAGCACCCTGTTTCTGGTGATTGGCTTGAGCATGGCCGCCCCCGGCTGGGAAAGTCTTTATATTCTTTGTTTGTTTAGGACCCCCTTTTCAAATCTCTTTGATAATTCTTTTTTTCTCGCCGTCTTGGAAGACTGGGGTATTGATTTTTGTTTTTCTCCTTTTTGTGTAGATTTTATTCCGGCGACATTCCCAACTTTTTATTTTTTTCTCTCTTTAACTTCTCACTTGTATGGTTTTTGGATTTTCCCCGAATTCTGGGTGTGACTTCTCCCTTCGAAGACCTTTTTCTGGTTATGAGTTGGTTCCTGTCTCGATACCCCTGATTTGTGTCCCTTTCCAATCCAGGACATTTTTTGTTGCTTTTCGACAATTGGCGTTTTCTTTGTTTTTCTGGATTTTTTCAGTTTAGCCCCCCCCACCATGATTGCCCCCACCTGGACCCCCCCCCGTGTCTTTGGAGGTTTGTCTCCATTTCCATTCTCGAGGTTTTGTTTTTGTTTCGCCCACCCTGTTTGATAGGTCATCGTGATCGGTGGGTGGGCTTTGTTCTTTTTCCCACACGGACACATTCCTTCTCGAACGAGGGGCTTTGTTGTGTCTGACCTTCTCTGTCTTAGGGTGCTCCTCCGGCCTCTGCTTTTTGTTTTTCTTTGCCTTTTAAATTCTCCCCCCTATGAGAAGATTGAAGTCTTCTTTGGTGGTTTCCCCTTTTAGTGTTTCCAATCTTGGTCCTTATGTATGCGTTGTCGGTTGGACCCCCGTCTGAAAACGCACCCTCCGGACCGGATTTTCTCTTTCTCTGGTGTTCTGTTTATATAACCGTTTTTCCATGTCTTGTGCTTACAAAGGACATGTGGACCCCTTCCCCCCCCAAACCGGTTGGTTTTTGAAATTAGACGTAAAAGGCATCGGCTACGCTGGCCATAACCTCGTACCTTCGACTTTTCGTTGTTTGTTCAGTTTTTTGGAGATAGCTTGCTCGTCCCTTCGGCCCTGTTGGAGCTGTTTTGGAGATAAGTTACCGGTTCCCCCCCTAGGTTTTCTTTTTTTTGTCGTTGGTCTCGACTCGAGATTCTGGTCCCCCCCCACCGGTTTTCGAGGACCTTTTAATTTCTCCCTGACGTTTTTTACTTTGCTCGGCGTTGCACGTCATCCGTGTCACGAGTTTTAGTCCCTTCGAACGAAATATTTGCCGTCTCTCGGGCGGCCCAGACACCTTGATGTTTCAAAGTTTTTGGACAGCCACTGTTCCACACAGGAGGGACGTGTTTTTGTGGGTTTTTGGGTTTGGGCTCTTTTGGACTTACTTGCGATTTTTTTTTTTGTCTCTTTTGTTTTTTTGGGAGTTCTGGAGTATTGCTCGTGTTGTTTTTTTTGCTTTTTTTCTCGCCGGGGCCTTTTCCCACAATTGTACCATGCCAAATTATGTTCCCCTGTTACCCCCTTTTCTATCTTTCATATCCGTGTTTGTTGCTTTTCTTCTTTTACCACGGGCTTTGTCGGCTTGTCCCTGAATATGGCACACCGGCTCCTCCCTCCTCCTTCTGCCCTTCTCCCCCAGAAACCTTTTCCGCCACCCGGCTTGCAGAGCGATCGGACCGTTTTTTTTTTCCCCCCCCCCCCTTTCGCACCCAAGCTCCTTTAGGCCTTTTCCTTGGTTAATGCTTTCCAAACCCTGTGCGCTCCGCATTTTTTCCCCCCCGCAAGGTCTTGTTCGCGAGAGCGCAGATTTCTGATTGCGTGTTTTTTTTTTCCATTTCGAGTTCTGACTCTTCGGCCGGCCGTCACCGCCCGGCGGTGCCTTCTTCTCCTTCAGCACACAATTAGCTGTTCAACTGACCCGCTAAACTGGAATCTTTTTCGCCATGTGAGTTTGCCTTTTCTCTCCTTGCGCCGAGGTTCTTTTCCTGCACTTACCCCACCTCGTGTTGGTCCGAAAAGATTGTTTTTTTTTTTGCCCCTCTACTCACCCTGTCCCAATCTTCGGTGGTTTCTTTCAGCACCAACGGCTGATAGCGGACTCCCCCCTTGGTTGCCCCAGAGTAGTGCTGTTGCGCTCCCTTCTTTGCGCTTCGCAGCCCACTGTGGGCCAACCATCCCCTTTTTCCGTTATTACACCCACCCCCCCCCCGACCGTGTCCCTTGTAAGTATCGACTCCACTTCTACGTTGTTACAGAACCATGCCGTTTTTGTGCCACACATTTAATTTTCCGTCATGGCCCACCCCCCCATTACCTGCCCGAGTACCCCCCCCCCTCCTTCCGCCTTTCCCACCCTTAAGGTCCCTCACCCACGACTTTTTCCCCCCCCCCCCCCCCCGCGCTCCTCTCCATTGCGCACAACTCTTTTTCTACCCTGTGCCAGCTTCCCCTTCAAAATCCCTTAGTCTCATGCTAATTTTCCTTTTTTTAGGCCCAGCACCTGCTCTCCTTTGCCCATCCATCAAACCCCACCTCAATCGCCCATTCGTTGAAAGGGCAAATCCCTTAAGATGTGCACTTTCTCCTCACCCCCCCCCGTTCTCACTTGGGCTGGTGGCTTGAGTGGCCCCCCACATTGACCTCTTCCTTCCCAAGGTTTTTTCCTTCCCGGCACCTTCGTGCTTGAAACTAAGGATCCTGTCTTACGACCCCCCCACCGGCCACCCCCTTTTTTTCTGTTGTTCCAGTTTTCTGCCAGGAGGTGTTAAAGCCCACGTGCACAAGTCTTTCGGCCCACAACCCCCTGACGCCGCATTTTTATGATCAACGCCCGTTTTCCTGTAAGCGTCCTTCCTTTTTCTGGACTGGCGAACTTTTTTTCCCGCTCTGGGCCTCTGTCCTTCCCCTCCTCAACGTACCTGCCCCCCGCATACGTCGCCTCTACAAAGCGGGTCCCCCCGAGTTACCCCTAGACCTTTTGCCCCATTGCGTCTTTTGGGTACGGATCACACTGGATGTCTCATCTCCCAGTGCAATGGCCGAGTGCCCAATGTCGACCCCCTCTTTTAGCTTGCGCAGTTTTTTTTAGTCCCTGCATGTCCCGCCCGCTTGAATTGCGAGGCGTCTGCTCTTGTTCATCCCGGCCTTTCCCCAGAGACCACGTTTTTCCTGTTAGACATAAGTTCCTTGCGGCACCCTTCCCCCCCCCCGTGGTGAGTCCTCCACTCCAGGTCTCTCATCCTAAAGGGTGTTTTTTTGGACGGGTGGCCTAACTTTTCAATTGTGTGGCGATCTTTTTTTTTTTCTGGTCCTTCTGTTCCTGAGATTCAGAATAGGTCCCGTAGCCCGACCTTCCCCCTCCCCGCTACTCCCCGTGTAGACCAACCACGTTGGGAAGGATGGGTCCTTTTATGCTCTGATCCTTCGATGCTAGGATTACTACCCGCTTGCGCGACCTTCCACCAGGGCAACGCCGTCTGTCGTCGCCTACCCCCCCCTTTGCAGGCAGGGTGTAGCCCGTGCGAGCTTTAACCCCCATTCAAGCACCACCCCTTCGAGCATGTTTGGACTTTTTTTTCCGTGACCGTTTTCTCCCTAGGCTATACCGCCCTCCCTTCTATTTTGACCCCAGCACCACCTTTTTTGGCACTGCACCGGCCAGCCCCCCTTCCAAGGGCCGATCCCCCTGGTTTTTTTTGTCCATCTGGAAATTTTTTTGTGAGCTTCTGTTGGGCCCCAATTTTTCTTGTAATCGTTCCATTTTTTTTTTTTGCCTCCAGGCCCTCAGGTCCTCCAAGGTTTTTGACATTTGTCCTTCAAGGATCACCACTTTTTTTTTTTTCTCCCACGCATGAGTCACCATCCGCGCAGAAAGGCCACAGTGGACTTCGACACACCGATGTCGGACTCTTTCTTTTCGCGACCGTGACCCCCCTCTTCCCTACTCCGGCTTTTCCGTTTCTGTTCTGCGCTGGAAGAAGATTCCGCAGGTCCTCTTTCTTTTCTGTTCCAACTTTTTGCATGTTAAGCGGTTTTTTTTACTGTCTTAAGTTTTTTCGATCTCGCTTTAAGCCGAACTTGTGAAGCATTCTTCGCCCCAAAATCGTTCGTCCGGAAACCAGGACGTTCACTTCCACACCTGGTACATGGCAGTTTCTGGTGCTCTCCCTCCTACCACAAAAGGGTGAATCCCCACCCGTTTCCCGACGGAACCCTTTTTTGCGCTCCCCCCCCCCATTTTTTTCTTAACCTACCAAGGAAGTATTCCATCTACATACTTCTACTTTGTTGCCAGTTCTCCAATCATTCTTTGTTTGTAGTCTCATTTTTGTTCCCCAAGTTCATGGGGTGGCCCTTTGATGTAACCCCTCCTATCTATTTTTCCTAGCCACCCAAAAGACTGCGTTCACCAATGCGTCCCTTGTCCCGCCCCTGGTACCCCGTGCCCCAATTGCCCCTTTTCATTTTCTGCACCAGGATTCTTAATGAAGGAAGTTTTATGTGACTACCTTTTTTCTCCTTAATTTTGATAGATAGCCCTCTTCGCGGCTGTTTAATTTTTATTTGACCACTCCCTCCTCTTGATAGTGTTTTAGGGGGGTCCAGGAGTTTCCTTCGGTTTGGCCGCGCGGTCGGGTTTTCCCTTTTGAAGTCTTTGCAGCTGCTCTTGTCGATGTTCCTCATTAAATCTCTGTAATATTCACCTATTCCTTTGACCATGTATCGCCGTCTCTCCCCCCAACACGGGGCTGGTTCCACTCCTTGTAGGCCAATGTCCCGCGTCCTTCTTCCCTCTTGTCTCCAGAGTTTTTTTACGAACCATTCTTCCACTTCCCCTCTTATCCCTTGCAGTTGTTTTTTTTTTTACCATCAGAGATTGCGGCCGTGTTTCCTTTCCCCTGGTTCGCCACCAACACCCCTTTTTTGCGCTCTTTTTTTTGAGTTAGGCTTTTAGCTGAGGTCCCCCGGAGCCCCCGCCTAATCTCCCAGTTTTTGCAAAACAAGGTAAACCATAGTGGTAGGCCGGTCCCAATCTTTTTCCCCTAGTTTTTTGTTGTCTTGTGTCCCCCAAATCATCCAGCTCTTTTAAGTTTTCGATGGAGGTCGGAATTCTCGAAGTGTCGAGTTGCTTTTTTCGTTTTACTTAGGCCTGCAGCTCATCTTCTCCTTTACTCCTCCCGTTTTTTTTCGTTTTGGATCATTGCCTTCTATGCATCATAGAAAGGCCAATACGGCACAGTTCGGATCCCCCTTCTTTTTTTCGCCTTATTCATTCACAAACGTCACCCCCGGCGGGCCAGCCGGCCTTTTTAATTAAAATAGTTTTCGTGAACAGCGTCGCCCCTTCTTTTCTACCAGTCTGTCATTTTTTTTCTTGTTTTTCAGGCCTGAGAGATCTTCTTTTTGCGGAGAGTTGGTTTTTGTAAATTCTGTCGTGGGTGTGTCTTGAGATAAAAAACCCCTTGCTTGGACTTTCTGTTGCTTTCCGGCCCGGCCTTGTTTCTTCGAACCCCCCAAAGCGGATCTTGTTTTCGATAATCTGTTTTTCCGCCTGGTTCAGACTTATTGTCTGGTTTTTCAACAAACACCACTCGCGTTGTCATTTTTCGTCATCCACGAACTGGTCCTTTTGTCCCTTTGTGTACCCGCTTACTGCTTTGTGTTTCCCGAGACCGAGGCTTTTGCTTTTACGAAATGTGTTGTCGTCTTCCAGCCCTTATGTGTCCGCCTAAAGCTGCATTAGAGCGGCACAGTCCCCTTTACCCCGGTATTCCTGGGAAGTACGAGTTTCCGGCAGAGCAGGATTCTGGTTACTCGGGTCCCTTCCCCCTGACCCCCCGCAAGGAAGACGACCTCCGAATCCCCAGGTTCCAGAGGACTCCGTCAATGGTACATCCCTTCCCCGGGAATCTCCCGTCCTTTTTTTCGGTTCACTGCCTTACCGTGGAAACCTCCAAATAAGCTGACTGCAGTCGCCTCCTACACATAATTTAGCGGAAGTTCAATCGCTCCGACCCAAACCCTTTCCAAGTTGAAAGTTTTTTCCCCCAGGCTTAGTGTTGTGGATCTCACCAGATTCATGCTTCCTCTACCAGTAGTGTTTGGCGGATGGGAAATGGACACGCTCAACTGTTCCTTCATATACCCATGACCCCCTTTTGTGATGAACAATTTTTTATTTCAGATGATTGTTACTTTTTGGTTTTTTTTTTCCGACGTCCAGCGCCCCCCCAGGAGATGAGTTCCCTGAAGAACATTCTGTGTTTAGTCGGAGCCCCCCAAGACTTGATTTAGTAGCTTCGTTGCACTACACTTTGATGTTTATTTAACTGTTTAGAGGCTCATTCTACTTTTACAATTTAAATTTTTGCTTTTGGAATTTTGTCCTGACCTTTGGTCCCCCCCTCGTTATCGAATTTTTCGATCTCTTTCGCTACTGCTTTCTTCCCGGCGTCTGCTGACAGACTGTATCGGGCCCTTCTCCCTTCTGTCGTCATTTGGACTTGTTTCGATTCAACCCATCTTTTCCCCCTTTCTCCTCCCCTATCAGTTCCGCCCCCCGACCCCAACCTTGGTCCGGTCGGGGGCTTTTTCCGACCCCCCTTTTCGGTTGCCCCAGTGCAATTTTTTTTTTTTTTGGTTTTTGTGAACATTGTCTTTTTGGCAAAGTGAACTTTCCTTTGTTTTCCATGATTTTTTTTTCTTGAAACGTCTTGATTCGAGGCTCAACCTGTCGCTGTGTTCGTTGCCATTTTTTCTTGGTGTCATCCTGGCCTTGGGGCTACACTCCTTGTTTGTTCCATTTTTTTTTGACCGTGATGACCCCCCCCATGTTTCCCCCCCCTTCCAACTGTTCAAACGCTAGAAGTTTTCCCCCCGCTAGATTGTTTGGGTGCCCTGATACGAGTTTCACCCCTTTCCCCCCATCCTTTTGCGCAGAGCACCCGAACTACCCAAAGCGAGTGGTTAACCACCTACCTGGTGGATAGACCCAATAGTTTGTAGGATGGGCCCCCATTTGTTTTTCTTTTCAATTTACTTGGGGTTCACATATAGTGATTGTGGGAGGTTATCTCCCTTTCTCTACCATGACCCCTCCCTTTTCAGGGCCCCCTTCCGAAAAATTGTTTGGACGTTTCCTTGCTTGTTAATTGAGAAAGGATCCTACTTTCTTCTGCGTGACCCTGTTTACGGTCCGTCCGTCTGCTCTTTGTGATGGGTTTTTTAGGGTTTTTGGGGGCGCGACCCTATTCGCATCGCCTTTCTTATTTACCTCTACGTCCCATCTTGTGAAAAACCTACGTCTTTTTTCGAGCGTTTTCTTCTTTTTTTAGCTCCCACTGTCCTCTCGGACTCTTGAAGAGTGCTGCGCAACCCCCCCGCCACATCCATGAATTGCTTGTTCGGTCCCACCTTCGCCCGAGTTCTTTGGCGTGCCTTTTTTTTATTTGTCCTCTCCCTTCGCTGATGCTTGTCTCTATTCTTTTTATGTTTTATATTGTTGTTTTGTATGTGCAACTTTCCTTCCGTGGCCAGCCCCTTTGCGGTCAGGTCCCTCTTTCTCTCCCCGGAGCTTCTCTGGGCTGTTGTTTGTTTCTTGCGGTTCTTTAATTTTTTTTTTTTCTTCTTTTGCGCGCATTCCTTCTTTTCCGCTGCCCCCCCCCCCTGTCTCCTTCTTTGTCGCGGTCAAGGCGCTGTTTTCTGGTGGGTTTCTTTTTTCTTCCACCTTTTGTCTTTCCGCGGCTCGTGCTCTTTCCTTTGCAGAAGGCCCCCTAATTTTTTTTTTGTTTTTTTTTGTTTTTTTTTTTTTCATTCGGTCTTTCTTGCAAGTTATCCTTCACTCCTTTTTCTGCCGATGTACGACGCCTTGAGTGGATCAGCACTTTGTTTTACGTCCCCCCTGGATTTGGTAATTGGGTTTGTTTTTTTTTTCTCCAGCTGAACGTCTAATATCTGATGCTTCTGCAGTTTCCCCCTTTTTACAGCGGAAGGTGATGCGGCATTTTTTGTCTCCCTCTGCCTCCCTTATTAGTCGTCCTTCCCTTTGCTCTTTCATGTGCTTTGGGCGTTCACTCCTCAGTTTGCGCCTGCCTCCACTCTTTTTGTCGATTGGTGCTGATCTTTTCGACCAGTTTTTCTTCTTTTTCCGAGTGTTCGTTTTCCCTTGCGATTCTGTTTTATTTTCTTTTTTTCCTGTGTTGATTTTTGTTATTAGGTGGGCGCTACTTTTTTCCCTTTTTTTCCTTTTACTTCAACCGACCCCTCTTTGGACTTTGTTCTTTGTGGCCCATTATAGAGGTGTTTGTCTCAACTCATGATAGGTTTGAACTTTTCTCCTTTCTTTCGTCGGGTTTCGTTGTTTGGCCCCTCTTTGGGTGCCATGAACAAAGTTAACTTTCTTCCCTGTCCCGTGGCGTTACATCCCGGAGGTTGGTTTGGTGATTGCTATGTTTGCTTTTTGTTTTTTTTGCGTCCGTTTTTTCCATTTCTTTCTCCCCGACTACCGGTCCCTTCCTCTGGCCCCCCCCACCAAAGGTTATTGGTGGTTTGTTTTTGTGATAATCTTCCTGGATTTGCACATTGCAGTCTTTTATGTTTTTCTTCCTGAGAACTAAATACTGTTGCCCCTGATATCTACTCCTTTTTTATTTTGAATAACAACTTGCCGTTTGATTTGGCTTGGTTCTCTGCAATTCGGAGTTGTAGTTCCGTCCCCCGTTGGGGTTAAGCATTACCGTCTCTCGTGCTTTTGAACTGCCGTTGATCAATAAGCTGACCCATAGATGTTTTTAGCTGTGATCCCGTCTTCTGGAAGTGTTGTTCCAGACCTTTGTTTGTTTGCCCCCCAGGAGGAACAGAGACCCTTTGCCGTTCTGGGAGAGTCTTCGGTCACTCGGTCGGCATCAATTGATCTGCAGACTGGGGCATGTCCGGCTCCTTGCGTCGACTGCCCTTCGTTTCCCCACCGCCACTCTGCCCTGGGCCCCTGAAAGTTACCCTTGTGCTTCAATGCGGATCGGTCAACTGTTTTGTTCTTTAACAGGGTGGGCGCATTTGGGGGTGGCCATTTATGGGGGTCCCCCCCACGTTTTTCTCTCGTGATTTGCGAACCTGTTTTTTGGTAGTTCTGGAAGAACTTTTTCGCGATTGTTTCTGTGCTTGTTTTTTCTTGGTGGTTTTTTTTTTTTCCCCCATCATGTTCACGTCCCCCACTGTACATCGATTTTTATGCTTTCTTCTTCCTCCCTTTTTGTTGGTTGTTTGGTTATCTGTATGTGATTCGTTGTCCAGGAAGATTTTCTTTTTTGGCGTGCCCCCTCGTTTTTTCCCCAACAGATGTGAGCACCAACTCCCCATGCCCATTAACGATACATATTTAGCCGTTCTGCAGTCTCTCCGGGACCTACCCGGGTCCCCCATTCGCCCAGAAACTATATCCCTGCCTAATTTCCAATTTGATGTGAACCAGTTTCGTTTCTCCCCTATGTACACATGTATTTGTTCCTCCTGCGCAAGTATGTGGGCGGTTCTTTTTTTTGTCGACTTTCCCCCCTTGATCTTTTTTCATGTATCAGACCCTCTTTAAAGTCCTTCGTTTTGACCTCATACGTGGGAGGCTGACTGCCCCCCCCCAGTTTCTCCCTTTTCCCATACGCCGCCCCCCCTGATCTCGTTCATCTTCCCAAGCGGGATCTGTGTGGGCCTTGCTCCATGTTTGGACTTATATCTAGTTTTTGTGTAACGCGGTGCCACCATCAGAGTTTGTTTCGGCTTCCCCCCCAGCACAATTGCTTCGTGTGTTTTTTTATTAACCAGCGCTGAGAGGGCGACGCTCCCCCAAGGGGCCCGCTGGAAGTACTTTGTTTCTTCCTCCTAACGGACGGTCATTTTCCCATTGTTTTTGTCCCAACAGCTTTGATTCCCGACCCCCCCCCAGACCCCCCATGACCTTTTGGATTTTTTCTTCGGAACTCCCTAGTCCTTGGTTACCGTGTCAGGCGCCCCTCATCCAACTCATTCCTCCATACCCCCCCTCCCCCCGCTTTTCTTTAACAGAATCTACAGGCCCGTTGGCCACGCGCCAGTGACCGGTTGCTTTGGCTTGCAGATGTCCAAACTCTCAAATGGGCCCGGGCCCTGAAAACCCGTCATCATTGTCCATTTTCTGGGCTCATCTTGTATTTTGTTTTCACCTCACTCGCCTTCACACCCTCGCCCAATCGTCACTTGCTGAAGGCTTTTACTGCCATCCCTCGTTTCCCTTTGTCCGCGCAACAATGTCCCAAGTTCTGCTTTTTTTTTTTTAGACCGCCAGCCCTGTGGAGCCCCCCACGTTGCAACCATTCCATTTTTTTGTGGATTCGCCCACACCTCAATATCCAACCCTTTGTCGTCGATATTGGCGACCCCCAAACCGCCCCCCTGAAGGCTTCTCCTTCACTTTTTTTTTTTTTTTTTTTGGGACTGCATTACTAGAAGACAGGATGCTCGACCCACCCACCACTCCCTTCCGTGGACCATCATCGCCGCTCTTCGTGTGAACATTCGCCCGTGGTTTTTGTTTTCTAGATTAAGGAGACCGGAACTTTCCCAAGGACTATCTTCCTGTCGGCTTCAATAGTCCCTGTTAGACAGTTTTCCCTCTCCCCTCCCCCGCGTCCCCCCCCATCCCGTTGGAGGTCCGGCTCACGCCCCATGCGCGCGAAACAATCGCTGTTTTTTTTTTTGCATATTTTTTTTTCCACTGATTGTGCCCCTGCCTCACTCCCTGGGCTAATCCCCCCCCCCTTCTTGTCACACCCCAAACACCGCCGTAGATATTCTTTTCCCCACGTAGTGTGTATGCCTGGCTCGGCTCTCCCTGGCCTCTCTGTTCTTTCCAATGCCCCTTCGCTCACCGATTCCGTCCAAGACTGCGTTCCCATACCCCCTTCCCCAGTCCCCCGAGCATGACTCCGCGCATTTAAACCTTTTCTTCCTTCCGTTTCCCCAGGGCTGGTTTGGCGGATCATGTTAGCGGTCTAGTCCCCCCCGAGGTCGAACTTTTGCGAACGCTCTGCCTCGCTCAGTTTGTTTGACCGCCACTTGTCGTCTCTTAGCCCGACTTGGCAACAGAGCTCCCCCAGTGATGGCTGGAGGTGTTTTTCCGGTGACGTCGCTCGCCAACACCTCGAGTGCGTCGTACATTTGGTCACGTTTGCATGCCGACGGCGTCCCCTGGGCGTCATCAGCCCTTCCAGTAACCGCCCCTCCCCCCCCTGGATGGCGGTGAATGGTTTTGTGTTTTTTTTTTTGGTGGTGTGGTTTTGTGTTCTCTCCCTCCCCAGGCAGTATTGTACCCCCTCCCCAATTGTGGTTTTCCTCCCCAGACACACAAGGCCAGGGCCCCCCTCCAGGGGCGTATCTGCCCGGGGGGTCGTGCTTTGGTTGTATTTTCGTCAATCGTAGTGGCCCTAGGGCCCCTGTCCCTGCTGGCTTTTCCCCCAAACTGCTTAGGTTTTAGTGTTTTTCTGCAACGATCACCCAAATTTCTCCCACTTCCTTTTAGTTCCCCCACCCACCCTATAAATCCTCCCAGGTTTCAACAATGGACCCTTTGATCTACCGCTTACTCGAGTCCTCCCCTCCTATACGAGTTGTCTTTTTTCTCCTCTCTTGACGCCGTTTATGGGTTTTCCCGTGCGTCTTGTATTCCGCGTGTGCTTGCCAGGTTCTTTTTATTATTTCACGAACCCCGGTTCCTGCCGCAGATGGTAGACGCCGATTCGTTTTTGAGCCTTAAGGACGTGAACGCATCGGTTATAGCCCCATACATTAGGCGCGGTGAAGGGGCTTTAACTCAACATGGCTTGAAAGCAATCTTGACACTCACTCGTCCAAGACCTCCTTCAAGTATGGGTTGATGAACCTTCGACAGGGAGGCAGCTTCCCATTTCCTACCTACTGGAAGTAGTGGACGCTCCTCTCTTTATGAGATGAGTTCTGGACCCCGGCGGGTACAGCCTTCAGAGAAGTGACCTTCATTTCCATTCATTGGCCAGAGACAGTAGTAAACTTTCCTAGATTACTAAGACACAGTGGACTTTAGCGGGATTGATAGAGAAGGGTTTCTTGGGGAAGCATTTTTGAGGTTCCCCAGGACTTTTGCATCTCCTTAGTTTGTTTAGGAGGAGGTACTGTTTTTTTTTACTGAATTTTTTTTTCCGGGATGAGATTCTTCGATAATTGTCTCCGCCGCATTTTAAAGGGTCCCGGTGTCGAGGCCGTTCGGTTTGAAGGAGCTTTTTCGGTTCCCGTGGGACTGCAAGGACTGGCTTGAGGGACCTAGGGAGAAGGCGTTCGACTTTGTTTCCCCCCCCTTCTTTCGTCCTCAAATGAGTGTATCCCTCCTTGAAGGATATTTAGGTTCCAAATTCCCCGTCTTTCTCCCCCTCAATTTCCCCCACACATTGTCTCTGGAAATGGCCGTTTCTGGCTGCTTTGCTTCCCGATTTCGGTAGTTTGGCCCCCACCCACACTCTTCCAAATAGCCAGTTCTTCGCTTCCCTATCGTTGTTTTGTTTAGTCCCAATCGGTCTTTTGACCGCGTGCCTAACCCCTGTTCCCCCCCCCCTCAACAATTTTTGTTCTTTTATTGCCGGCCGGAGTGAGTATTGGGTTGGTTTCCACGGCAAGCGCTCTTACGTCCAATATAAGTTTCTTTGAATTTTTGAGGCCCCCCCCTTCCAAAGTTTTCACGAAGGTTGTCCCCCTCTGATGGTTTGTCCCCCTTATCGCCGCTTGCGACTGTTCAATGTGGCTGCCCTGACTGTTCGTCCGGTGTTCCTTAGGTGTCCAGTCCCAGTCCCAAAT
>Ga0179593_1388854_pt1 | contig 15370 bp, 22 predicted proteins | sample CZODoug2_1_08_16_FD_185931 | JGI IMG/M metagenome (GOLD analysis project Ga0179593, IMG submission 185931) | Vadose zone soil fungal communities from Angelo Coast Range Reserve, California, USA - CZODoug2_1_08_16fungal (PacBio error correction) | ecosystem: Environmental > Terrestrial > Soil >... | reverse complement strand
TCTCGTTGCGTATTACACCGATCCCTGTTTGTAAGCAGTTCTCTTGAGGAGGTTTGTCCTGATAGTTAGAGGCGGGTGTTGATCCACAATGGCAGGAGGAGCATTGATGTCGGTTTCTCTCGTTTTTTTAAGCGGATCTGCTACGGGCATTTCTCGTCCCCCTTGCTTTTGGGCCTTTACTCAAAAGAATTTACTCTGAGAAGCTGGTCACGGGAGCCGTCTATTCCGTCAACAGGCTGTTTCCACCCTTTAAGTCCCCTGCATAGTTTTTAAACACCGCACTCAAGCAATTATCTGACGGCTTTCTGTTTCCGGTCCCCCTATGCTTCCGTCCGGGTTCACCACGTATGTAATCGGGTGCGGCCCTCGATTCCTACACACCCCGCGAGCCGGCACACCTTCTCCCTGCTTAATCCTATTTTTTTCTGCACCCCCTACTGCGTCCTGCCCACCTCTTATGGTATGGCGGCTTCAGGTTCGAGACTCTTGGCTTTTTTTTCCCGCGTGCTTTGTTGCGCCATGCTTTCCTGTTACTTGTCACGACTATTTTATTGACGATCTTAAGCGATGCGGCGCCTTTCCGATCACGAGGAGGGGGCACTCGCCACGCCACGGTTAGGCTCCTACTGATTGCTTTAACGCAGGTATTCCGACCCCACCCCTTCCCTATTTGACCTCTCCTTTTCATGAGATAACTCGTTACTTCAAGTAATGCAGATCCCCCCCGGCAAGGAGTTTGCAGGATTCCCATGCAAATCCTGATTCCCTCCCGCCTTGATGCCGTCAAGACCTGGCCTCCCCCTGCGCCTGGAAGCCCTATAATCCTATGTGCTCCCCCTTCTTTCTTTGGTGTCCTTCCGTAGGTCCCGACCGCTTAATGCGTTTTGTCAGATCCTCGTTTTCGGACTTTGACCCAAGTTCTATCTGATTCCCTCCATTGATTCCTATTTTTCATGCTTGCAGACCCCCGTCGCCAGAGCCCCTTTCCGTTGGAGTGAACGCACACCTTGCGCACGAGATTTCCTCTTGCCTTCCTTCCCTGCCAGTCGGAGCCGCCTCTCTTCCATCCTCATTAAATGTTCCGCCCCAGACCCCTGGCAGTTCCTGCCGTTCTCTAGACTAGTTCCCTCCACTCCCTCGACCCTCTTCCTGTTTCCCCCTTGGTATATCCTTTATCCAGTTCCAATGTCGGGCTGTCTTCGATTCCATGCATCCCGCTTCCTTCGCTTCCGTACGTGAGAATCTTCATAAATTCCTCCCCCCCCTTTCATAGTTCCCGGCGAGTTGCCAGCTGGATGGACACAACGAACCCGTCGCTGTCCTCCGGACGACCCGCGTACACACCCACTTCCCACCCCTGCCCCCCCCCCAGCCTGCCCGCTGTTTCACCTTCCCTAATTTCTTTCTGACTTTCGAACCAGGCTCATTCCCGCAACGAAGTGCTCGTTCCGTCGCCTTGCCGCCCAAGCCTTCCATCCTATGAGGAGGGCATCTTAGCCAGATACCTTTGTCGCCCACCCCCGATGCGCGGTAGCACTACGAGATGTCTCGCAAGAGCTCGCTTCCGCCCGGACGAAACGGTTGTATCTCCTGTCCCCCGTTCGATCTTCTTTTCCAGCGCCGAGTAATCGAGCCACCGTGACCCCGAATTGACCTTGCGAATCCCCTTTCTCCACTATTTTCCCTTCTTTCCCTCTTTTTTTTCCCCCTTCTTTTCGGAGCTTCCGGCTCCGTTCTTCTGTCCTCGGTTCCGTGGTCCTGTCTTCCCGCTCCTTTCTTGTGCCTCGGTTCCTTCCCCTTTTCCACGCCATCAGTGGTTAACCGTCCATCCCTCCCGTTAGTCCCCAGACATCTTTCAATACTGGATTCAATCTCCCCGGTTTGCTTTTCCGACCGCGCAAACCGGCATAGTCCCTCCCAAGCTCCGATGCTAATTCCCTCTCCCCTAACCGGGGACTCTTTCCCCCACCCTCCTTTCGCGTAGAGATTTCAAGTTGGGCGATTCCCTGCCTTTAGCCCCAACTTCCACCCCTAAGTGCATAGCCTACCTTTTGGCTCCACCGACTCCCTCCCACCTCCTTGCACTTGCAATGGACAAGTTTACTCGAGTATGTGTGCGTCTACTCCCCACCGGCTCGGGAACCTACCATCGATCGGCCCTTCAAAGTACCAGTTTCGCCCAACCCACCCCCCATACCAATCAATCTCCCCCCGCAACAGTTCCCCCACACATTGCAGAATAACATCGTTTACGAACTGCTTCCATCTCTGAGGATTCTTTTCTGGCATGCAGTACATCGTTACATCTTGACCCGTCACTTTCCCTGCAATGAACAGATGCTCGCAATTTCTCTTTCGATTCATTTCTGCCCAGCTCCAATTTTTTTTTGGAGCAGCGTCACAGCTAGAGCTCCCCCTTCTGTCCGACGTAAGCCGCTCAAGCAGCTCCCCCTCACCCCATAAAGAATCGCCCCGGCTCTTTTTCCTCCCTAAGACTGAGTTCGCTGTCTTGTGCCGGGTCCTTTTTCTGGGCCCCCCAACTTCGACCTTTGATTGTCCCCCCTCTATACTATGAGTTACGCAGCAAACCGCCTCTAGCTAAGCGGGCATCCGACCCGTCTGTTTTCCCCCACGACGGTCCCACCCACGCTTTTGCTCAACGTCACTAACCGCCCCGCTTACGGCCAAGACGAGGTCAGTACCTCGCTTGGGGAGGAACACCTGCTTCTCTCATATCTTTTCATCTTTTCTCTCGTTGGGAGAGAGTACAGGGAGACCCTTTGGCCACAGTTTCGAGACTTCCCCCCCCGTATTCCTTCCGCGCCCGCGTGCGTTTTCTTTTCCTGGGCGCCTCCGCCGTGGTTGTCTCTCCTCGGTGCCCACATCCGGGCCTCGGGCCGGATTTATTCAAGTCATAGTCGCTAACGTTTTTTTTCGTATAATGTCTATTGAATTTCATGTGGTTCCTCCCCCCCGCACAGGGTGAACGGTCCTCGCGCCCCGTGAGTGCTCCTTCTGTCGCAGTTCCGTTTTGCCGGCTTTGTATTTCCTTTAGGTTTGCCTTTCCCGTTTCTAGCTCTTTATTCGTAGTCAGGACCACCGGGGGACTCTCTTTTGAGAAGCCCCACCTCTTCTCTTCCGCGTCAGAGCAGAGCCCCCGCTTGTTTTTATGCCACCGGCACCACGATTCCCTAGCTGGCTGAGTGCTGTATACTATTTTCATTCTTGAGGAGCCTGGCCGTACGTTGTGAGCGCACTGCGGGCGTAATTGTGGCGGGTTACTTGGATGTCTTCCCCTGCGGCTTTGTTCGCTTTCTCCCTTTTCATGCGGTTTGAACCTTCGGATCCCTTTCTGTCCCATACGCTCCATGTTCCGCCCATTGCCTTTCATGTGTCCGCATGGTGGTGTAGCGTCTCTAACGTTCCGCGTGTCCTACAAAGCTTCCTCTCGGCCGATTCCAGTTTTCTCCGAGCAGATCTTCCATTATGTAAGAGCACTGGATGTTCACTGATGTGCCCTGTCCGCTTCGTCGTAGCGCGTCCTTACGAACGTATTTCATTATGGGCTGCGTTGTCTTTGTCTATTTCTTTCCCACACACGCTGAGCACCTGGACTCTTCGCTACCCTGTACGGCCCAGGGGGCCCAGGCTTTTATTTGTTGACGACGATGTTAACGCTTTTCTGCAGGCGATACAAGATCCGAGTCCGGCACTCATGGTCCCTTGTTATCATCCCCAACAGTCTTTTCCCCCGACCGCTTGGAAGAAGGCACTCATTCGAGCCGACGTCAGATTCCAATAACGGTCCGCGCAAGTGTTTACTGCTCGGCGTTTGTTTTTTCCCAACCCCTCTCCCGATCTTCCGTATTTACTTCACCCGCTCTCTCGTCGGGATATCTAGTTTTTTGGCGTCTAGGCGGACTGTCACCCCCGGATTATTACCCGCGGGCACGATGGTGGGCTTAGTGTCCCCTTAGTACATCAAGCTTTTAGCATGATCTATGTCCCGCCTCCCGCACTCTCCCCAACCTTTCTTCCCCCCCCCCCCACCTCGCTCTGGCCAGATGCGCAGATCGTATCCGAGTTGGAGCGATAGCAATTTCCTGATTCGTGCTCTTATTTTCAAATGGTACACGGCAGTCCAGAGCGCTTTGGCGAAGGTAACAAGGCGCTGCTTTACTTTTTTTTCGATTACTGATTGTGGAAAGAAACTATCTATCTCTCCTCCATTCCCCACCACAGGTCGCACGAGTTTTTGCATAATATTTTTTCTTCGGCGCTCCCTCACGTATTTTTACCCTGCGCGTTCCTCTCCCTCGACCATTGTTTGTTCTTTCCCTGTCATTTTGATCAGCGATGCTCGCTGAAGCTTCGTCCACTCGCGTGCCCGTGCATGCCCATGGTCGTGGCCACCGCTTGATGTCCTCCTCCAGCTCCCTTCATAAGGGCCCGCATATTGCCGACCTATTTTTTCTCTTAAGACGAGCCGCCCATAACCTCCCACGATCTTTTGTTGATTGCTCCCGCAGTCCCGTCGGAAACACCTTGAAATTAGTTAGCTTTGTAGAATTCCTCTCCTTTATGACCCCCTATCACTCATCCTTCGAGGATTGATCTTTTGGCCTGACGATCTTTCTACTACACAAGACCTTCCACCAATTCTCTTCTCGCACTCGCGACTTCTCCCCCGTCGTCAGTTCTTTGTAATTTTTTCGCCTGAGTGTCAGGGATGATTGGACCCCTCCTCTTTCCCCTATGTTCCCTTCGTCATTCGCTGACGGATCCATCTTCTGCCGTTCCACGCCTACTATCTTGGAGACCCCATAACACTGGCGTCGTGGACGATCCAGCTGTGTTCACTCCCCCCCCCCCCCCTTCCGCCCTCCCTCGTAAACGCTACGATGGAACACGTTTGATACGAAGACGTGGCTAGCTTCCCAGCTATTTACCACTCTTATATTCAGTTCATACGCGACGCTTACTCGTGCAGCAACACTGACTTCACGCCGCTCGCACGGCACTTACCCTTTAAGCAGGCTGTACCCCTTGACTATTCACCCCGCCTCTTTTAGGTACCCTGGTTTTTGTAACCCTCTCCGCGTTCGCTATACCTAATTTAAAGGCGCTCACTATCTTTAATTTAGGTAGTTAAGACCCGGTTCCATACAGCCAGTCTCTGAGCCTGTACCGTGACACCCTACAGGCGCTTTCCCTCGTGCCCGTGATTCCGACAAGTCCACACGACTCCGGGGTGCCCGTGTCCCTTTTTCGGGTCTCCCCTTTTCTCCTTCCCCCTTCTCTCTGCTTTTGTCTCTTTTTGTACAATCGATATCCTCCCTCCCTTCGTGGCGGATGATGTTCATCAGCTTTTCAGCGTCGATCCTCGAAACGAGTTTCCTCCGTTTTCTGTTTTCGTAATCCGCTCTCCTACCCCCCATCAGACTTTTTCGCCTCCTTTCTAAATGACCCCTTTTTAGGTTCACTTCCCCAACTTCATTTCCTGGCGGAGATGAAGCTTGTCATCGGTCAAGGCATCCCCTTCTTCACGTAGCGATATCACACTCCTCCCTGCTTCAATTCACAGTCCAGTCGTGATCCCAAGAGTCAACTAAGACTTCGGAGCTATTCCACCCCCCCCGGACACTTGAGGACTCCATTTTTACTGTTAATTCCATTCTAACTCCTCCCTCCTCGTCCCCTTTTCTTTTGTTGTTTGAGAGCTTTACGTCCGACAGGGTAGATCACTTTTGCGTACCCTTGACAACCTGTGAGTATTTTCCATCTGTCTTTCCTTTTTCCCGCCATGCCCCGCTATATGACTGCAGCAGCTCCGCGGTCCCTTTTTGTCCTTGCGATACTTCCTTTCCGTTCTTTTCCCCACTCCCTGACTTTCCCTCGACCGCCAATTTTTACCCCTAGAACGCTACGGAATTTGCACTTTATCTGGGCCGAACCCCCACGTTTATTCTTTTGCGCCCTGAGCACGGTGCTGACGTCCTATCCTCCTTGTTAGTCTATTCTTCCCGATAACACCCAGCTGCCGCCTCTGCACGCCGTTTTTCAGTTTTAGTTTGGACATCTCTCCACATCTTACCCTATTCTTCCGCCCTTGGTATTCGGATCTCTTTCACTGATCTTCTTTTGGTACCTATCGTTACTCGGGCGCCATCTAAGAGCTCTCGGGCACTTCCCTGTTCAGACGCCACCCTTCTTCTTCCTTTTCTTTGACCTAATGTCGAGAGCCTTTTTACATTCATCGCCCGTGACTTATTTCTTTTGTTTCCACCCCCCCGGCATGTGGATTGCGTTTCGCTTCCGGCAGTTTGTGCTTATCACTCAGCCTCACCTTTTTTTTTTCGGCCTTTATGACAACTTATTTTATCGATTATGCCGATGTTCCCCCTGTCTGAATGCCCGATTATTTTTGACTGTCTCCCCTTTAGTTCGCGGCTCTTGCTTTCCGGGCGCCCCAGTGGCTAATGCGTTCTTAGGTCCCTTTTTTTATGGAAATTCCGGGACACACTCGGTCCTTCTTGGTCGACACCCCACAGCCCTCTGACGATCAGGCACGTCTGCATACAACTTTCATTCCCCCCCTCCTCCTTATTTTCCCCTGAAAGAGGGCAGTCCCCTTGGTGGCCTCGAAAAGATACTCCCTTCACGAACGAGCAGCCGATCGCCCATTTTTGCGTCAACTAGCCAGGTAGTCTCCCGATTTTGTAACGCGGAGGATCATTTCCTTCTTGTAGTGGTTGTTTAGTTTTGTAAGATTCCCCTCAAAAGCCGGTAGTCTCCCTTATTTGGCATGAGTTTGCACGGCTTAATGCCTTATTTCTTCTACCCCTTGTTTTTTTCTTGTCCGTAGGAGGGACGCAGTAGGCGATATCAACTTTTGGCGTTTCCGTCCCCCGACGCCTCCTGCCAGCGACCCCTCCACTCTCTCTTTTACGGTCAGGTTTTTTCATCTCTTACAGGTCTTATTTTTCTCGATCTCTTTGCTCGCCCCATTGAACCCCCCCCTTCCCTCCTTTCCATGAGCCCTCTTTCTGCTCCCCCGTCCTGTCCCCGCATTCTCTAGCTCCTTTTTCGGCGACCCCCCATCTCTCTTTATTGCTCCTTATTTTATCCTTGCCCGCAGTGTATCTTATCTCAAGGCCTAGGTTCTTATCCGCTCTTTCCACCGGCCACCTCCTAGGTTGTCGGTCTTGAATAGTTAGTCTTTTTTAATAGCCCCTAGGTGCTTCCCGTAGCCAAGTATGAGATTTTCCCCCGGACCTACTGAGCTTCGCTCGCATCTAGATTTCCCACGTTCAGCTTCCTTGGTCCTTTCTCCCCTTACCTCCCTCTGCATTCCTATTGTCTTCCCTCGTCCGTTGGCACCATCCCGGCCTCCCTCCCTATCTTGGTCTTAACTGTTCATGTTTGCACGGAGCCCTATACGCTCCTTTAATAAGGAATTTCGATGCCGCGCAGTTGACGCGTCAGTAAAGCATGCTTAGTGTTATTGCAGAGCTTTCAGCCCTCTTTCTTTCGATCGGTCCACCCCCAATCTTCTTTTCATCCCGCGTGTAGACTGAGGATTCCTAGGCCACCTTTTCCCTCCCCGGCTAGCAATTCCGATAGATAACTACTAAACTCCGGAACGAGCGGCGATGCTACTCATGTCCCTTTATCGGTTTTCCCCCCCCCCCTCAACGCACCCCTCCTGAGCCACCAGCCGAGCAAATCGACCTCGGACCAGCCTTGACCCAACTTTATATACTAAGGTGCCGCTCCTCCTCCCGTTTAGCAGATTATCCCAGGACCCCCCCCCCTTCTTCCTTGTCGGCAGCACATGCCTGTCACCGCCCCATTTTCAAACGCGGGCCTTTCTCCCTTCCCCTTCTTTCCTCCCCTGGCGCAGCCGTGTTCACCTCTTCCCCCCTTCCTTATACACAAGTGACCTCTTGTTCCCTCCGTCTGCGCGTATTTCACGAGCCGTCTTTAATACTGTTCGCGAACCGCACCTCCGATTCCCTGCCTGCGCTTCTCGCTTCCACACCGCTTTCCCTCCTCGCACCCGCTCTACGTTTTGCGATCCCCTCCCTTCTACTGCTCAGAAATCCTCGTGCTCGCCATCTTGGTGAGTGCGCCACCGACCGTTTCCCCTCTCCACACAATTCCAAGCATGGTCTTTTTTCGTGCTTTTCCATCGGTTGTCCCCGAATTCCCGCAATTAGATGTCGAACACGTCTCCACACTGCCGTTACCTCATCCGAAGCTACTCCGCCACCAGTCGCCCACGCCCTCCCCCTCTCGGAGCGCAGTCCTTAGCGACGAATCCCTGAGGATCTCTTTTCTTCCCAGCTGTAGTTGCAGAATTTGTGCCCGCCAAGCAGAACCGGGCTCTCTCTTTTTCTCTTCTGCGCCAGTGTTGTCTTCCGCGGAACACCCCTGACCCTGGCTTCCCCGCTTGTTTGTCTCTCGAGAAGTCATTGCGTGCCCCAAAACGCAACAACCGCCGTCCCTGCGCCGCCATCGTCGTCCCCCGTTTTCCCCTCAGCCTGCTCTCCGATGTGCCCGTGCCGGTTTCTCCCCCCCAATATTTGGTATCATTGATTCATGCCCCCCTGTGACAACACCTGTATATATGTGACTTTGTGTCTCTTTACGGGAGGGTTCTCGCCGGCCGCATAGCCGGATTTTCCCCCTTTCGCCCCCACTTGTTGCTGCGTCGGCGAGAAACTCCCCAAGAAGCGCGCACTCTCAAGAACGACCGCCCCCCCAAAAGTCGTTGCCACCTGCTCCTCATTCCTTATGTTTCGTCTAGTCTTGCATTAAACGGGACTTTTGGCATTTGCCTTCCCGAACGACGCCTTCTTGGGCTCAGTCTCTTTTTCGCGACCGGTCGTCTTAAATACTTCTTCTATCGCCGGCTCACGCCCGCCTGTTTAGAGCTCTTCCGTTTTTCTGCGTAACCGTTGACCTGCAAACTAATTTTGGTTTTGTTTCCATCAACCGGCAGGAACTACTTTGAGTTTATCCTTCAGGCCCAGCTGGACGGATGATGTGTTCTGCGTACTCCCCTCCTGCAGATTTACTAGCGCCCACTTCTCTCAGAGATTGCCCTCCTGGAAGGATCCTGTTGCTAGTCTGTCCATTGATACCGACCTGCGAGCCATTTCTGATCTTTCCTGGGCACGTCCCCCCTGCCACCAGAGTATTTTTCCTGCGATGCGTTCCTTTCACGAAGGGATCATTACTGCGTGCGTTCCAATACCCGATTGGAGCGCAATTGTCTCGCTGGTCGCCCGGTCCGACGGTAGGATTCTGCGGTGTACGCATCAGGTCCCACTGCTTTAACTTCCCTTTATTCCCTTTTCCGCCATTTTCGGAGAGAAACCGCCTTCGTAGGACCTTGGCGCCCCATTTTTTTCGCGTGAGGATGGGGTACTTTTTCCCGGTTTGCTTCCCTTTAGTGCACGTTTTGTTTGACGTACGAATTTGCGATGCATCCAGTTCCGTGTTTACTTTTTCTCCCTTTGGCAGCACCGGGGCCAAAGTGAGGAGAACGTCGCCCTTTCCCACAACTCCTTTCCCTTTTTCGGGCATCTGGCCCTTCATTTTTCAAGACGACTGTGACTATAATACCATCTATCTCTCTTTTGTCCTCTTTCTTGGCTGTACTTTTCCTCTCCCCAACATACTTCTTTCCTTAGCACCTTCCCTTCACCTTCCTTTTTCTTGCGTTCGCTGCTCCAAACCGCGGGCAATGTTATTTTCTTGGGCCTTCTCCTTCCCCCGTCCGGCCTTGCAAAGCTTTAGGTGATCTTCTTCCCCTCCCGCTGAGGTCCCAGTTCGGGCTTAAAGTTTACAGTTTGATTCGTGATGCCATGGTTCCTTCCGCCCCGCAGCCCGCTCTCTCATGCCGGAAGACCGATTGTTCCCTTGTCTCCCCTCCCCCATGGAGCATTTGCCTGACACGGCTATGCAACCGGAGACTACTGTTAAGACACGCCCTCCCACAAGGTTTCATTCATCCGGAATTGGCCTCGGTGCCTTTTTGCGACACATCAATTTGTTCTTTGCGTTATGTCTCGACGCCCGTCGGTCTGGGATATTGGTCTCTTCTCTCTTTTTTTTGCGCGTGGAGGCTTCTACAGGGAGTGATTTACACGCCCAGAATTTTCGTAATGGTGGCCCCCAATGGGAGGCATTTCTCTACGCGTTCTCGATTCCTTCCGAGCTCGTACCCCCTCATTGCTCTCCTTATTCGCTGAGCTTCCTTTTCACATTCTTATTCCGTATGAGCCCTGCCCACGCATTTGGAGCCCTCAGCTAGGTAATCAAGTCCGTCCGAGCCATCTCTACCGCGCGGCTCATCGATGCGAGAGGCCTTTGACCGACCGTTCTTCTTCGACTCCCGTTTCTACCACGAGCCTTAGAGTGTGCCATATCCTCACGAATCGGCTCCTTCCCCGAGTCCGTCTCTGAGATTGCCTCCTACTCTTTAACCTCCCTTACGCACAAAACCTGATTGGAAGCCTCCTACATTTGATGATTCGATTCGAACTGTGGAGTCGTTGATGCTAGCCCTTCTTCTCTGCATCACTATTTCTGTCTAGCACGGACGCTGAACCGAATCCATGCTGGAGCTGACTGGTTCTTTGATGAGCAACTTTCTGTAACCTGGTGCATCTCTCTTTACAGCGGCTCACCGCCACCTGATCTTTCTCCCTCTGCTTCCCTCTCTATTCCCCCGACTAAAACTTCTTCGAACTTTTGTAGTTACGTCCGAACCCTCTCTTTTCTACATCGCGTCCTTTCTCCTGCTTTTGGTGGTTAACCTCTTCCGTTGACTTCATACCCCCCGTTACACGAGCCACTTCCCCCCCACTCCCCTCTCTATTCCCTCCGCTCATGGATTCAGTTTAACTATCTGTCCCGCCGTTCTATTTTCCCACAACTTCCAATTTTGTTTGATGTGCGCAGCGGTGATCCTGTGCGCCACTTCTCTCAAGGAAGTGCACCTGATCCAACTCGCAGATGGCGGATCTTCATTCTCGTACGTGTCTCTCTTTGGATTAATGAACCGCGCCAGATGCGGCAATACCTAGTCCTCATATCCCCCTGATCCACTTCCGTACTGTCGTTCTCTACTCGAGCTGTTTCTCTATACCCAGACGTTAGCGTTTCCCCTACGTGTGCTTTCCCAGCCTTGCATAGAGAAGTCGGTCTTTACACATAGGTACTACCCTTCTAGCATACCTTTCTACCCTTCTTTCCTTCAGGCAAAGACCGAGTCACGGCCCAACTGCAGCGTGTATTTCCTTCACCGACCCCGAAGAAGTCCGTCCGCGTGTGGCACGTCCGTCCTTGCTTCTTTTTGCAACTTCGCTCATGTCCCTCGACCCGCTGATCCCCCTTTTTTTTTTCCCTCACCCCACCCCCCAACCAGATTTTTTTTCCGTGTTTTCTGTCCTTACCGTTCTCAATAGCACCTCCCGTCGACTTCTTGTACCTTAGTATTTTAACGTGATTTATCTAATCCTTATCCGAGCTGACACTCAAACTCTCTTGCTCACGTACTGTGCGGCTTTTTCTTTCCATCGAGCAGGTTCGTTCCTCTCGCAGCCCTTCCGGTTGTTTTTGGTCGCCCCCCTCAGACGGCCCACCCCACCCAACAATTTTCATTTACTTTTTTATCCCCCGAGAGCTCCTCCGCCCTCCTGCCCTGGGGGCTCCCACACATCCCCTCTCGCCTCGTTCTTCCTATGCTCCCCTTATCGGTCCCCTCTTTGTATACAAGATTCAGAATCAGGGACCCTTTGCGCCGACAAGACCTCGGGGAGAAAACATTTCGCACATCATTCTAATATGAGGAGGATATGGCCCAAGGCTTGTCATGGACTCTCTCTTTGTCCACCTCTGTTCTTTTCTTTCTCGGGATTCTCTCCCCTCGTTGATTCCCGTTTCCTGCCACCCTCTGCCGGCCCCCCCCCCCCCCCGCCTCTCTGTCCCATTTCTCTTCTCCCGCTTTTTTCTTCCGCCCCCCTTGCCATCCTTCCCCCCCTTTTTTTCCCCTGTGTCCCTTGACCCTTCCTTCCCCCCGTGTGGGGCCCCCTCCCTTCCCGTCTTTTGTTTCGCTCCCGCCCTGCCCCTTCCCTTCTTGTCGTTTTCTCCGTTCCTCTTTTTCCCGTTGCTCTTTTGCTTGGTTTTTGTGGTCCCCCCCCCCTTGTCCTGCCCCCGGTTTTTGTCGCCGCTCTGGCGTCCCTGTGTTTGGCCTTTGTTTTTGACAGTCTGTTCCTATCTAGTTTTCCTAATGCATCACGGGGATGTATTGCGATTTGATTGCATCGGGACTTCGAGACGCTCCCACGTTTGGGCAAGGCTTATGCCCGATGTCGCTTCCCCGAGAGTGTGGGGCTCCCCTTTATGTTTCTCTGAGACGGTTTCACTTTTCGTCTGCTGTCCGCAGTATCCTTCAGATGAAGAGCTTATCTCTCCTTCGGTCTTAGTCAACCAACCCTCTCCCTTTCTCTTCTGGCCTGAAGTTTGCCCCACGTCATTCTGAGTCTATCACCACAGAACCACCTTATTTCCTACTGCCGAGGCCTACCACGCCCAGACCTGTTTTGCGACCCCCACTTACCAGCATCGTTCCCTCCCCAGACAGGCATTTTTTTTTTTCCCTTTCGTCTTCTTTCCTCTCTCTTTTTTTTTTTTCCTTCTTTCCTTCTTTTTCCTCCCCCGTATGTCTCTTAATAGGTTCGTTGCCCTCTTCTCGTCCCCCCGGGGTCAAGTTAACTATTCTTCTGCCTAGTCTCATTTAATACAATGCGCCCTCAGCACGGCTTCGCCGCGCCTTTAACTTTTTTGATCTGCCTCGTTTTCGGTTGGTTGCAACAGACGATTTTCCGCCCTTCTTGTGTCCCCCCCCCTCCCTCCGAACTGTCCTTGAGGCTTCTTGTTGATCGGCTTAGTCTTTGTCTTCGTTTCGCTCTTTTCTTCCTCCACACTTCGTGCCCTTGCTAGTGGTTCGCCCAGGTTACTCGTCTCGTATTGCCGAAGTCTCCTCTGCTCGATGAAGCGACTCACCCTGCTGCGGCTTTTTGGACTATCTCTTTCCCTGCCAGGCCCTTCCCTGGGCGTAGCTCTGCGATCCGATAACTGGCCATGCTGCTCAGCTTTTTTTTTTCGATACGTGTCGTCAGGCATACTTTCCACTCCTATTCCACAGTTCTCATCCTTCTCGAATCATGCTCCGCCCTTGCTGCACGGGTCAAGTTTCAAAGCCTCCCCCTTCACCGATCACGTCGCCCCGATCACCGCGATCACTTTTACCGACCCCAAAGGTCCTCAAGGACTCCGTTTTATCGATAATTGCGAGCCGTTTTTATAGTATTCCGTGAAGATCTTTTTTCCTGTGCTTCAGACATTCCAAGAGGTCCTTATCTTCTTCGTTTTTTCTCCTTTTTGGCTCTACCGGCTCACGAGCATCGAGTTAGTCCTTCTCACTCTCTTCCTCTTTTGTATTCATGAATTTCACTTTCATGAGAATAGATTCTACCTTGTCAGGTTAGGTTCTGAGTCACCCCCCCCCCATTTGTTGTTTTTTCTTTCATAGGGGTGCTTGACTCTTCTAACCCGCACCGGATCTTGACGCCTCTTTCCTTTGATCGGTCATTTTGCAGGAGCGCGTCCCTTATCTCTGCTTCGAGAACTTCATTCTTCCTTCCCAACTTGCAGGTCCCATCTTCCCACCTGCAACCTTCTTGCCTTCTAAGCTCACACGTCTGTCCGAGGAGCTTCCTCTTCCTCCTCTCTTTATCTTTCCTCGAATCTGTCCCCGTTCTACAGAGTCCCGATCCTCTGGCAAGTTCGTAGTCTCCCACCTTTTGCCCGGGTCCTGTGGACTCTTTCCTCCCCAGCGCGTCTCTTCGCCTCTTTTGTTCTACGACACTTTCCACTTGATCAATTGAACGGAGCAAGGTTGGCTAGATCTCCACTCCTGTGAGCGGTTTCTTCCGCCGCTGGAACTCCTCGGGAGCTGCTCGATTTTTGTTTTTTCGATCCCGAAGCTTGCCGCCAGTTTTCCTTTCTCACCCTTCTTCAGCTGTCTGGTCAGACGCCACACTTTCCCTAGGATCCCCCGCTGTTCCGCCACGATGAAGCTCGGACCCTATTCCTCCCGCTACGCACCGGGCTTCTTTCGACGCGCCCCGTTTCCCAGCATTGCCGAGTCTTTTCCCCACTGTTGCTAGTTACTCCCCCTTTGCATCATTTAGTGGCGCTCCTATGTCCTTCTGGCTCTCTGTTTCTCTGGCTTCCTCCAGGATGCCCCGCGGGCGGTGCGGTCATTTGCCGCGCTCATTTTGCCCCCCTCCCTCCTTTTAAGACTTTATCCCCGGTGCCCCTAAGGTCCTTACTTTTGTGATCGAAGATCACCTCCTTTCTTTTCGCTTCGGCGAAGCCTTCCTGAAGTCATCCGCGTCGCTTGCCACCTCGCGTCATCTCAGGGCCGCTCGTCCTCCGCGTGAGTCCTCCTGCATCACTTTCGGCTTGGCTCTTTACTTCAAAGTGACCGTTCTCAAGCAATTCTTCCCCCTCTTTTAAACAGTTTGCAGGCCATAATCCTTTGTTGAGTAACCTTAGCTTCCCGCACCTTCCCCACTTTTTATGCCCTACATGCTGGGAAGGGTCGAAATATATCAGGCATTACCCCGCCTCCCCTTCGCATCTCGACTCACCGGAACTTCCACATCTTTTTTTGAAGTCCCTATCCTGCAAGCTTGAAACAGACCGTATCCCCCCTCCCCCGATTCCCTTCCCTTCATAACCCCCCCCTTCCGTTTTGCCACCACCCAAGATCGCCCCTTTCTACCACGCTGTCATTTCCGCAGGCGCTCCCCCTCCCATGAAACCAGTCCTGTCCTGCATCCAGGACACACCTTCGCTGAAGCTGTGGGGCCTGCAGTCCCCATTCATACACCGTTGCTCATCTTTCGTCCGATTCCTGGGGCTTTCGAGCGAAAAAGCTTATCACCCCCCTTTTGTTGTGTGTAGCCTTAATCTCCTCTCCATTCACACCCCAAAACCACGACCACAATCCTGCAGTACGATCCTAACCTCTCCCTTCCTATTCAGGTCAGCGCTTATCTCTTCATTCTTTCTTTGTCACCCCACCAACCCCAAATTTTTATTTGCCATTTCTATAACGATCTTACGCCTTCCACCCCACTTTCTTTTGAGTGTTGAGGTACTTCTGGAATCGACTGCCTCACGGGCACCGTTTTTTGCTCCACACTCAACTGGGAGGCGGCATTTTTTTCCATTACCATCCCCGCTTGGCGTTTCTCCCGAGGCTAAGTTGGTAACCACAAGTCTAGTG
>Ga0179593_1559704_pt1 | contig 15371 bp, 17 predicted proteins | sample CZODoug2_1_08_16_FD_185931 | JGI IMG/M metagenome (GOLD analysis project Ga0179593, IMG submission 185931) | Vadose zone soil fungal communities from Angelo Coast Range Reserve, California, USA - CZODoug2_1_08_16fungal (PacBio error correction) | ecosystem: Environmental > Terrestrial > Soil >... | reverse complement strand
CATTATTCCCTACTTCCTCCATCTACCAGGGATACTTCAATTAGATCCTCGGCTTCGTGCTGCATGGTGACTTGCCTATGATACAGAAACTTCGCTTGAAACCCCCCTGCTTTACACTCTCCGTATTTAAACAACTATGACGACCATTCCATAATGGCAACATCTGGTTATGTCCAATTGCATACAAGGAGTCCAAGATATAATTAAGTCCCCCCAATTTTCCACCTTTTTCATGATCCCCTCCCCCAATTGATGTAATATTAGCTGTTTTTCCTTCGAGCCCCAACGTCCGAGAAGGAGGGCCCCACGAGACGCTCCATCCTTCCTGGAGAAACCCCCAGAAAAATTTCCTTTTTCCCTGACCCGCAGCAAGTTTAGACGTTAAAGGTTCTTTCTTCGGTTTGTAACTTCCACCAACGGTCGGCAACAGAGGTGAATACCTCTTTCTTGAAGTTCAGAGTCGAGAGAAACCCCCCTGAACGAGTCCCATTCCAACCCCCGCAAATTCTCTGACCTGATTCTTTCACCCCCCTCATAAATTGCCCTTCGGAACTGGCGTTCAAGTCGAACCTAGACACCCTCCCTATATCCCTTTCCTGACCTCATTGTTTTTTATCTGCTTTCCCGTCGAGGAAGCTCGTTTCATTTACCTTGAGGGAACTCCTTATCTGGTTTATATCTCCCCCCCTTTTCCGCCTGAATCTACCGGTCTACGCTTACTCCCCCCCCCAATCGAGAATAGCCCTTTAACGTATTCCTTTTTTCCTAATATTCATCCTGAGACGATGTACTCACTTACCACCAACGGACTTCAAGAATCATGGAACCAAAAACACTCCCACGATTTCTTGTAGGACCCTCCCCCTGACTAACCGATTCGACTTCCTTATTCTTGCCCCTGAATGGACAGAACCTTGAAAACTACCCCCTCACACAGAATTTTCTACAAGTACTCATAGAAGTTGTGCCGAACGGCTTCAATTCTGAAGCCACTGAGAATGTTCACAACATGGAGTCCCCTCGATCTTGCGATCCTTTGGAAGATAACCCGGATGGTTTTTTTCACTTTTTTTTTTTTTAAACTCCCGCTTCTCACATCTTATTTGTCTCTTTCCCAGTTACGTTTGTCATCGCTTTAGCCGCCTAATCCTATCCTCACTTCGTTTCCCCCTTCTGACTCCACCTCCGACTTAACATTGCTCTCCCCCCCTTGATCCGGCGCCCTCCCTAAACTACCGTACCCCCCACCCTCCTTTCCCCTTCCTTCTACAATGTATTTATCTCTCTTAAGTACACACCCCCCCCCCCCCCCCCCCCCCCCTCGACCCAGTAAATAGCTATCCTAACGTTAAAAAGGCCCCTGTGACCTTATCCTTCTTAACTCGAGACTAGTGTTTTCCTGATCAACAGTTGCAAACCCCCCCTTCCAGACCCAATGTTCAAACACGCTCCAAGAACCCCAAAATCTCCCGTGTGCCATCCCGACTCCAATTCCAAAATTACAATAGAGTGTAAGATTTTAGTCATAACCCTTTTCTTATTTCTCATGCCAATTCCCTTCTCTAATTTCGCTATCAGACCGCTAGCCGATTAGAGCCATTTTTTATCTTTGTTGCTTCCCATTTAATTTTTTCCTCCCCCTTAAGGTATTCAGAATTCTCGGTATTCCTATAAAAGCGAAACCTGGGGATTAGCAACTCGTGCTATCACTTCTTTTAATTGTCTTGAGTTACTTGTGCTTCGTCGCTTTCCGGTTTTCTCGTTCGGTTATTGCCTTTCTTTCCCCCGGCAGTCCAGGAATTGAATTTGATGACCCTCTTCTTTATTCATGAGGATCCTCATCCATTTTCCCTATAGGTTTATTTTAGTGTCCATTATAATGGTTCCCTGTCTTTTACCCCCTCACTTTTCCCCCCCCCCTCGGTGTTCTTTTTCTTTTCGTGTATTGTTTCTATTTGTAGTTTTTTTGTAGACTATCGAAAATGGTATTGTTCCACGGCATAGATCTTGGCCCCCCCCCCCCTTGTCCTTGGGACATTTCATGTTCGACCCCCCCCCATTCCCCTTTAAAAATTGCCAGACTTTTCACGATCTATAAAGAAAGGCCCGTAGCAACCGCCCTTTCCTCCCTCATTTTCTTCTACGTGTTGATTGTTTTATTAGATCTCTCGTTCCCCTCCCCCCAATGCTAATGCCTTTTTGCCTGTTTTATGACCTTCCGATCGCTAGATTTTAGTCCTTCTGGGATCCTGAAATGGCCGTTCCAAAAATGTCTCAGGTGTTCCAGAGATTTTCCACTATGGTCGTCCAGTATTCTTTGCGTCTAATTATTGAACAGAACTATCACTTTCCCCGGATATTCCCTTCTGGTCGCCATTGCCACTTACCAATGTCCCTCAATACCCCACTTTTTATTTTTTCCTTAGAGGACTTTCCATCCCCTGTTCAAAAGCTCGTTCAATCTCAATTTCCTTTAATGTGATAAAGGATCCCCTTCTGCAATTCCCCCGACGACACTACTCTTTCCCGTCCTAAAATTTCATACCAAGTATAAGATCCGATAAGATGGTACCCCCTTTTGGGGAGCAGTACAAACTATCCTGAGTAGTTTTTTTGAAAATGTCGTGATTTCCTGAGTGACTCCACTTTCCACGTGTAACACTGTGGTAGCCGCGTTCATTCTAGTCTAGCTTTTCCTCCTCTAAATTCCTTTTTCCTTCCCCTCCACTTGTCTCTTGAGCCCTTCCTTATCGTACACTTATCTCTATTAATTTTTTACAATTTGATATATTTCCTCCCCCAGGTGCGTGTTTGTCCGTGGCGAACCCCGCTTGTTGCCCCTTTTTTTCCCGTGAAATCGGCGGTCCGGTGTATTCAACGGGGTTCTTCAAGAACAGACTTCCCAAGAGGTCAGATCTCTCAGGGAGGTAAGCGGAAAGAGAGAGAATGCCCTTCTCTTGCGGCTCAAGCAAGGAGCCAGAGTTTACCATGCTACCAAGAGTCAAACGGATAATTATCCAAGTAAATTAGTTATTGATACGGCCTCTTGTCGGTAGTATTTTTCGACTTTTAATCTCCTGCAAGATTTGCCTGTTCTTCTTTTTTCGGCCCAAGTGCCTAGACCTTGGTGAAGTGTCTCATTCTAGCTAGACTCCGGATATACGACACGTATATTCTTCTGGGTCACCTGTCCCCCGCCCCAGTGACCTGTTATAACCCCCATCCCCCACTCCTTCTTTCCAACTCGCCGAGGTCTTTTCTGCAATATTGCCTTCTGAGACCTTTCCCTCTTTCTTGCTTCCCTTGATTTTCTCAGGAGCTCGTTACAATTTCGGTTTTTCTCCCCCTTCTCCCTCTAAGTGTGTTTTTTTCTGTTCTCTTTCAGGAACTGTTGGTGAGTAGACCTCGTTTCTTTAGGGAGTAGGCCTTTTTTTAAACCACCTTTTGGGAATATCTTCATGCTTTGACGTATCTTGTGGTAAGCTTTTCATGATGCTTCGTATCACCCAAGTTAGTATGAAATATCCTACGTTACGACTTCTGTCTTTTAGTAGTCTGAAGAGACCAAGTTTTATTCGTTCTGGCGTTCCAGGTTTTCATAATAAACCAGACTTCTCGAGCTCCGTATATGATCTTTCGCCTTTCCCCCTTAGAAGTCTCTTCCACTTCTTTTCTAGGTTGATAATCTACGATAGGGAGGTACAATTTTCCGGTATTTAGGCGACTTTTCCCGTTTTTCCCTTCCCCTTTCGATTCTGCCTGGCGTCTGTTCAGTTTTTTTTCCTCTGTCAGTCTTCCTTAGCCTTCCGTTTGTGCAAGAATGGAAGAGGTAGATCAATTACCCGTCCCCCCGTCCTTTCTCCTTCCCCCGGTTCGTGTAGTTAGCCCCAACCTCCCCCTGAATTTTCTCCTCGGTCGTAGAGAGATAAGGCTTTGTAACAAATACTTAGAGAGGTGTTCTTTGCCGTCTCCATCCCCCTTCTCCGAAGGAATTCCCATGCCTTTTTTTTTCTCCCGTCATCCATTTCCATTTCTAATTCTTTCTACTCCGTGTTGCATTACGGGCATTTTCCACCCTTAGTTATTATTGCTATCATCCCCTCCTCCCCTATAATCTTCCCTGCTCAGTTAGGTGGTAACACGTTTCTTTTAGCCCACCGATGTGAAAAGCGAAGAGGTTCTTTTCCAATTTTTTTTTCCCCCATCTTCCCCCACTCCCCTGAGATGTACAGTTTAAGCGACCCAGTCCCTTAATAGGAAAGCGATTTATATTTCTTCTTTTCCTCTCCCCTTTTGTGTTGCCGCTTATTAAATCGTTCGTAACCCGACTTTCCTTTAAACTTACGTATTCTTAGAGATCTCAGTTAGTTATTGTCACAGATTTCTTTGAATCGTGTCTGACCTTGGATCTTGATCCCTTTTCCTACTTATACAGTCCTACAACCATAAATGAGACCCGTTTGAAACCTTACGTACCTTTCTTATTGATTGCAGCTACTTAATTTTATGCCCACCGGAGGATAAATATTAGAATTTCCATTGAAATGTGAATTCCTTTCCCCTCACACCCTTTCCTCTGCATTGTGATTTTTCGTTTTTCCCCCCCCAAACTCTCCTTCCCCCGAGCTGAGCACCTCTAAATCAAAATCGTATACAATATTCTCCTCCCCCCCCTCCCCTTTTTACCTTTCTTCCCGGACCTCCTCTCTGTTTCCTTTCCGTCCGCGTGCGTGACGTGGAGAATGGTTCGTCCTTCCAGCTTTCAACACTTGTCCGTTCCCCCCCCCGGTCATACTCTCTCTGCCGAAGACTTCGTGAGTTAAACATCCTATTCGAAAACCCGCACTCCGCTCAGCTTTCACCATGCATCCCACCTTCCCTTTCCCTTGCCCCCTACCCTATGATGACCCCCAATCGACCTGGAATAGACTTTGAATATCCTCCTTTACCCCCTTTCCCCCTCCTTGCTTTTTAATAATACACTTCTTCCGCTCGTCCTGATCCCCTAATATTGAACTCTCTCATATTAGGGTTCATGCTGATACCCCCCACTTAGTGGACTCCTCAACTAGAAATTCACTTGAGTCTTCCATCATACGATCCCCCACACCTCTCATTCTTTATTCGTAGCTGAAACTACTATGAAATTTTTGAATCGATCCCCCTTCTCCCCTCCTCCCCCTCTAAACCCCAACTTCCTTTCTTTTTTCCTCTTGGACCAAACCCAACCCCACAAGTTATGTTGACAAAGGACCCCCCTTGACGCCCGTTCCGTCCCCCAATTCAGTCTGAATCTTCCTTTCTCACCGGAACCCCCCACTAATTTGAAAGTCAGAAACGTGCACCCCTCTCTACCTCTTCCCTTTTCCGAACCTGCGAAGCAGCGAGTCATAAAGATCCCTTCCCGGAGTGATCAGACCTCGAAGCTCGTTATTTTTCAGATAAGGCCCTTTAGTGCTTTTTTTTAGTCCAGTGTTTCATTGTAGCCTTTCTCCCCCGAATATCTGTGCATGCTTGTAGACAAGGCCTAAGCTATCCCACTTCGTACCGGATCAAAGTTTTCCGTTTCCCTTCCCCAGTGCGTTCCACTCACTTTCCCCCCCCGACGTCACAGACCTACCGGTAACACCCTCCGTGCATGCAACGGCTTTTTCCCCCTTCCCCCACGGGTCTCGTAGAAGTTCCCCAGCCGCCTGTTTTCCCCAAAAACCCAATAGTATCTTTCTACACGACTTCATTATAGATCCCTCCCCCGTCGCCTTTTCGGGTAGCCCAAAAACCCGTGTCAAAGCCCTGCCGATTTTTCCCAAATTTGCCCTCCCTTACCCCCAAGATTACCAATTGACTCACCTTCAAAATCTCCTCACTACGATTTAAGTAATATTTGCCGCGCTCATCTATCTCTCCCCTCCAGCCAATTACCCCCCTTGAAGTGGTTCTATTTTTTCATTTCCTTCACTCCCGATAGCTCGTCAACCTTTTGATTGAGATAGATTTTTTCCTCATCAGTGTCACACTACGGGATTTCATACGCAGGGATAGGTTTATTCCCATCTCTCGGCACCCGGTTTTTTCTTATATTTCTATTATTCTTCTCCTTGAGTTGTTTCTTTTGGCCAGGCTTTAGATTGTAAGGGGGTAGTTTTTTTTGGTTCATTGCCCTCGCTCCAATTTTCTAGTTTCCTTAAACGGAATATTACCTCATTTTTTTTTTTTTTCAAGTTCTGAGGTCTCCGTCTCCGCACACAAGGGTTCCTTCTAATATGTATTGGGATTTCTTTTCAATACCCCTTATTCACATGTTTTCACTCCTTTCCCCCCTCAATTTTTAATGTAGCTCTAGTGAGGTGCTAAGGAGTCTGTATTGCTAAGATGCATAAACCTTTTTCCTTCCCCCAATCGACCTTTAACCACTTCGTCCCTTCTTTTCACTTCTACCAACTTTCCAGCCAAATATAATTGATGTCATCTTTTTCACGCTTCTCATCCCCCCTTCGAAACCCACGTTTTTCATAACTTTTTTTGAGAGATTCTTTGAGTCATTGTGTCTGTGATAGCGCCGTTGAACGAAGCTGCAGCCATTAGATTTGGCCTTTCCTGTTTTTTTCTCTTTTTTTCTCAAACTTCCTACCAAGTTTGTTTCCAGCTCTCAGTATGTTTTATTCCTTCAGCAGTTCACTAATTATCAAAATAAGAGAGCTACATTACCCCGTCTCTGCTTCCCTTTCCCCATCCACAATAATGGAAAACTCTCCCCTTCCCCCCACCTAGTAGCCCCTTCTAATTCCTCATATATAACATGTGCCAGAATCGTCAAGGATCCAATGGTACTTTACTGACATTTCTCATGGATTCTGGACATCGTGACCCCCCTCCTAGTTCGTCTTTTCAATGTAACCTAAAAAGACCAATTGTAACGCTCCCCACAAGCCCTCTGGGTTTTAAATATTGCCTTCTCTGACCACAATCTCACCTTTTAGTTTCTTTCGGTGCACCCCCTACAGTAGTGAGCTTACTTCTGGCCACTCCACCAAAAACAGTTTCCCTCTGGATATCGGTAATTCTCGCTACCTACTCTAATTCCACTCTTTCTCATCTAAGAATACGCGGCCCCATTATTACTATCTAGATTTAATTTTCTTTTTTTTTTGATTCCGGGTAATCTGTGTCTTCTCTCCCAATTTTTTCAGTTCCGTGTTGTGCGCCACAAAGCGACAGACCACACTCTGTCGACTAGTTATGATGCTTTCCCCAGAATGCAATGTTTCCCCCTTTTTTTCCTTCTACCTTTTATTCTTTTAAAACCTAAGAGGCTGGCCAGAGATTATTAAACCCCCGTCCCTTTTTTTACATACCCCTAGGTTTACGGTAGTGTCTAATTTTTTCTCCCTCTTGTATCTGCTGTTATCTTCTGAGGTTAAGAACCTCATCTCTTCAGTCGAATGAGTTCTCCCCCTGATCTCATTGGGACACGTAATGAGAATTGGTATGAGGAGAAGGTCTGTGCCCAATTGACCCTTTCTGTTCTTTTTTCTCACAATAAATCCTTCCAAAGTTCTCTTCTTCATCGGCCAGGAAGGGGCGGCAGACTTTCTGATATTTCTGCTCTTCCTCCCTTCTCCCCCCTTTTTTGGATCCTCTGGACCCGTCAAAATTCATTCCCAAGGGTAGGCGTCTTCTTCCCATTGATGTCCCAGAATGTGGCGACTAGTCGTTCAGTTTTCCGGCCTCTATGGATTGTTTCAGGATCTCCGTTGTTTTTGCTGCCTCAGTCTTTCTTCACCACGTTTAATAGTTACCATATGGCCGACTGACTCCTCTTTTTATTTTTTTCGGGTTGAAGAGAGCCTTTGAGTTCAATTCCCCCGTTGGTAATAAACGAGATGATCTCTTTTTGTTTGGGGGTTGGTGTTACCTCCTATTCATCATGCTTCGGGTATCCTATAAAAGCAATATTAGTTATGTACTGGGAGCGTGCTTCCACTTCGATTTTAGGTTTCCCTTTTTCTCTTTTGATTCCCTTGTAAGGTATGTAGTGAATTTCTAACCCGGCTAGAAGTTTTGGTGAGGTGGATTGGGGTTTGTTTTTTTTGTTTTTGTTTTTTTTTGGACTTTTAAGTTTTCTGCTTTCTTCAGCGAGCCTTGAGTCAGGCGGGGGATGAAGGTTTGCGCTGGGAAGGTTTTGCTCCGTCCCCTAACCCTTAGCCCTACCCTTGGAACTCCCGGTTTAGCAAAAAACGCAAAACGTTGCTGGAATTGACCTTAGCCCCACGAGGTAATGTCTCTCTTACCAAGGAAGATTAGGTGGCCGATTACGTCCCCCCCCCTCAGACCAGCTTCCTCTATAAACCCCCTTTCGTGCAGTACCGTATCACCCTTTTTTTTCACCCCAAATTTTCTAAGTATATACCTCCGTGGGATTCCCAACCGTCCTTCGCTTTATTCTATACTACCTTAGGGAGCCGTGATAAGGTTCGGTGTAACTCGCGTTCCCCCTTAGCCTCCCAAGATGTTCATCAATCTTTGAAGTCTCCCTAGCCCCGCCCTCCCGTGCAAGGACTCCAATGGATCTTTAGATGCTCCATCCCTGTCTCGTCCCCCTTTCTAACTCAACATTTTTGTCTCCGAAGTGGGTGGTTGAGGGCGAGATAAAGACCTCTCTCACTGGCGGATGTTTTTCCACTCTAAAGTTAATGAGAATTAGAAGATCTTCTTCCTTTCTTTGTAATGGTTGATGAATCATGATCTTCCCACTGCTTGAATTGCAAAATTGATGTGCTCAATCTTACCCCCCCCCCCCCCCCCCCCCCCCCATCCCCCCATCCCCCCGCCCCCCCCCCCCCCCCCCCCCCCCCCCCCCCCCCCCCCCCCCCTCCCCCCCCCCCCCCCCCCCCCTCCCCCCCCCCCCCCCCCCCCCCCCCCCCCCCCCCCCCCCCCCCCCCCCCCCCCCGCCCCCCCCCCCCCCCCCCCGCCCCCCCCCCCCCCCCCCCCCCCCCCCCCCCCCCCCCCCCCCCCCCCCCCCCCCCCCCCCCCCCCCCCCCCCCCCCCCCCCCCCCCCCCACCTTCCCCCCCCCCTTGCCCCCCCACCCCCCCCCCCCCCCCCCCCATACTGATCTTGACCCTCTCCCTTCTTAACTGCTTGTGCTCATATAAAATAAGTTGTTCTTCGCTCGTACTCCTCCTTTTTTACTTTCCTTGAAATTGATGATGGGCTACCCCAAAGTTTCTCTCGTTTTTAATCTTCAGAAGTAACAGATCCTTCTTTTTTTCCTTTTTCCTTCCTTCAATCGTATACCCACTCCCTTTTTTTTTCAAAAGTTTTGCTGTTGTGTAAGTGCGTAAGAAAGGACAATGGTCTAGGGTTGACCCATTTTCTTCTTCTCTTGTTAGTTCCTTTCACTCTTCCCCCCCCCTGAACTTCCCTTCGGAGCTGGAAAAAGGCCGAGAGGTCATATACCCAGAAGCTAGCCCTGATTACCCTACCTGTTCCCCTCCCCCTTTTGAACCTCATGGTCCCCTCCCCGCCCCTTCCCCCTTAGCCCCCTATTTCCTAAATACCTTTCGTTGATACCCCCCCCTCTATTTCTGAATGACCTTACCTACACCCTTTACATACGGTTTGCACCCCTCCCCCTGCTTTCCTATTCACGAGCATTAGAGCGACATATCGATGTTAAGAGGAACTCCCTATGGTTTATTTTTTCCCACCGAGTGGAACCTGTCGTCGACATAAATGAGTGATCTTCTCCTACGTATTCCTACCCCACGTCTCTTCAGTACCGTCGGCCCTGGAATTCCTCTTCTTATGGGACCTCTCTCTATCTACCCCCCAACGAGAACAAGAATCCATGGAATTCCCCTTTTCAAATCCCCCCTCTGTTTTTTTCAGTCCTAATCCTGACTAATTATCCCCACCTCTCAAATTTCCACCTGGAGAGAACCCGTAGGAACCCCCCCCCCCCCCACCTCCCCCCCGCTTTACGAGGCAGACCAGTTTGCCACATGAGCTTAACTCGCTCCCTGCTCAATTTGATGCTTCAATTTACGGTCCCGACTCCAAAATTCCGCCTCCCAAACCCTTTGTGTGCAGTTCACTCATCGTCTCTTCAAGTATAAAGGAGAGGAGTGTGAAGTTTTTTTTAAACCCCAAGCTTTGTATCTTGCCTCCACACCTTATCTCCGTTTCTGTCTTTCCGCTTTCAGTGTTTTGTCAGTGCTACTTCGTTTCCTTACTGCCCTTCTTCCCCCAACCTTTTGCCCCCCCCTCATCCCACCCTTTCTCGCAAATCCCAAACCTGGACAGTCTATTACGATACGGTCCCCCCTACCTCCACTACTTTTCCATTTCTCCCAGTCAGTTTCCTCCCTCTTGTTTAATTTTACCATCTCGTTCACGTTTCCAGTGCCGCTAGGTGAAAAAAATTCACCCTTCTTCTCTCTTCCCCACGACACACACATCCATGCCGTTTCCTCTCTATCGGTCCATATTTTTTGCTTTCCACAAACTGCCAAGAACTCCGAGACCCAACTTTCCACCGTCTACCTTCCCAATCTCCCTCTTTCCCCCCACACGCCCCTTGTACGTAACATAGTCTCCCCCCTCCTTTCATTCCTTCCTCTTTCCGCCCTTCTTATCCTCTACATGAGAAATTTTTTTTCCCCCTTAACCCCCCTTTATCCCAAAATTTCTTCCTTCAGAGGTAGAGTTAGTTGCCTTTGAACGCAGAGCTAGCTCTCCCCCCCCCAAAGTTGTAGTTTTTTCAAATTTTTCAGAAGCTTTTTGCCAACCCCTTCCGGGATTTCATACGACTTTCCTTATTTACTATAAACTCTTCCCCCCTTCTTTTACACCCCCCTCTTTATAGTCTTCTCCCTGGTCTGGATATACCAAGGTAGTGATATTTCCTTGTGCCTTTCAGCTCGATGCTTTTCCCTCTTAGTCTGTTGTGCGCTTCCATGAGCCCTTTTTTCATGCCCTCCATTATGACCTTTGCGACCTGAAAAAAGGATAATATACTTCTTCTTTGGGCAATCCGGCGTCCTTGCCCCCCCCAGCTTCTTTCAATGTATTGATTGTTTTTATCCTCTTTTTCCCCCCTGTTGGTTCCCCCTCAGCCTCCGGTGGTAATGTAGCTTAGTTCTTGCTAATTAGTTCTCTGCTGATTCCTCTTCTGCCACACTCACGGCCCTTCTCTCCAGTCCCTCCCAAGTTGCTACTTTTCCTCCCTTAATGATCCCCCCTCAATTTTCTGCCTTCCCAATCTGTCCCGGCTTGCATAGGAGGTCGCAGCTCATCACAGACCTCTTTCTCCCCAGTACCACTCCTTATCTATCCCTATTTTTTGTTTGTATTGACTACGAATGCTTTTTCTACTTCCCTCCTTTCTGAGTCTCGATTTCCCCTTTATTTGGCTGTCCAGTGCGTGTGTGGAGATCCATGATCCTTTACAAACCCCGACCCCTTTTCTAAGTAATTGAACTCTCTGTTAGTGCTCAGGCTTTTTCTTCTCTTCTCTATTTTTTGTAGAAATTAGCACCCCTAAGAGCTACCTTCCCTGTGATGTCTGATCCACCTCCCCGACATGAAAAAACTCTACGTACCTCAATACCCCCCCGATATAATGCCTGAGTAATGTAGACCGCCATCATTATAATGTTTCCAAGGTCTTTCATTCCCCTTTTCCTTTTATGCATTCCTTCATAATGGTTTAGTCTGCCTCTGCCCACCCTTACCTGACTGCGCCTGTTCCGAGTTCTCCCCCTAAACTACAAAACAGTTAATATCCAATAAAATAGTATATACAGAATCTCTCTGGGTTCAAATACTTGTGCACCTGTAGTCCACCCCTTTTCTTCACCCCTTCCCTTTCGTCTGAGCTAAGACCCAAACAGGTTGCTAAATCGATTCTAACACCCATGTTTCTGACCGTATAACCCCCCTTGAGCCCTTCGCCTCACTGACGTCTCTTATAGTATATCATACCTTCCCCTTACCCCGACTTTTTAATGTTCTCTGCGGCCCCCCCCTTCCATATAACTTCTCCACATTCATTTTGAGTATTTTTACCAAAGGACTGTTGAGTTGGGGGTTTAACGGTCTTTCGTTGTGACTATCTCTGCTTCCCGGTTTGGATCCTTATACTAGACCACTTAGGTCATGTATAAGCGCGCGCTCGTCTACTCAGAGACTAACTAGTCCAGACTTCAAGGGACCCCCTTGGGGGAAACGAAGAGGCGTCCCTCCCCTGTATTTCAAATATACCAAACCACCTTAATGTTGGTGTAAGTCCCTTTGTTACCTTTCATTTTTCCTCTATATGGTCCAGCCGTAAGGGTTTTTTGCGAGCACTGTTTCGGAGAGTTTTCAACCTCCCTTAACTAGCTACGTGCGTTTTCTTGGCTGACATACCTAAGAGAATGCGCCCCTTACTAATTCGGTCGAGGCGAGTCTGACCATACCTCTGATGACCTCTTTTTTCGTTTTCCCAAATTCACTCCGTAAATCTTACCCCGATACTAGCCCGACGGTTCATTTTTCTTGTCTGCTTGTTTTCGCCCCTCTTCTTTTTTGGCTTTACTTGAAGGTCCGTATCTCTATGCGTATTCCGTTTCATATACGTTCCCTCACTATTTTTAGTTCTTTTCTGTCCCATGATATCGTTTTCTTTAAGGAACTGCTGTGGATGTGATTGTAGGAGTAGTTTCTCCCACCAATTTTTGGATTTTCGCCCTATCCCATGATTCTGATCCTCGCTTTCCTCGCTATTATGTCAACTCGCCTTTATCAGAGTTCATTAGCATAAGTATTCCACTGCCGAAACACGGTCGTCCCCCCATTTTGCTTCGTATCGTATTGAGGACTATGATTATTTAAGGTGGCTCTCTAAAAACCCCCCTTCTATGGGAGAGAGTCAAGATTATTAACATTCTCGATCTTCTGCTCCTTTACCCATTGATCTTCTTTCTTTTAGTGACCCTTAGTTTCCGGTACCTCTTTATCAACTTCCCCCAACTATATTTCTTGGCGAGCGGTGCGAGAAGTCATTTCATCGTTGGCTATACTTAGTTCCCTATGTCTTTTGCCTCCTCACTTACAATAAATTCTTTTTTTTTGATTTATCTGTTGCCTCAGTTTCTCTGAATGTTTCCCCCCCCAAGTTCTTCCTCGAGCCCCCCTCTCCCCCCTTCCCCCCCACACTGTAAGATGGGTTTCCTTTGAGAATAGTTGTCTCTTTTGAATGTAGACCAGTGCCCCATAAGGATATGTTCCAAGATGGTTTTTCCCCCCCACCCCAATATCCGAATGATTGCAGCAATGATCCTTTGACGGTGCCGTGGACTCCCATGTCCTTCTCGAGTATTCCTTTTAGTCCTTACTCCTACTCTGTCAGCCATCGGCTGCAATTATAAAGAACTTTCCTTAGGTTCAAGTTTCTAGTGGTTGTAAATACGGACGTTTCTCCTGCCCGTAGCCACATCGAGATCTGATTCAACGATAGGGGCTGTATCCCCTTTCCTCCCTCTACAGACCCTCATGAGATCTGTCCCCCCGATTCTACCTTACTCCTTGTAGAGTAGTTGCTCTCATTCCTAGCGGAGAAACCTCCCTTCTTTTCCTCTTTCCGTTGTTTGATCTGAGATTCTATCGTTCTATGAACTCTTTGATCAACTACCCCAGTGATACTAGTGTTTTTTTAGACAGAATTCACCAGCACAGTTCCTTTTAATCGGTGACTCCGATCACCTCTGCGCCTCTTCAAATTTGTGTCACCGTTCCGGATTTCACCCCCCACCTCACTCCCGGCGAAGTTTGAACTTACCGTGACTTATATAATGCCCTCTGCTGATAGCCCATACCCCTAATTTAAGTGCCTCACGGTCGCCTCCATTCTTCTGAGAATTTCGTTACGGTCCCCCCCCCGGAACGCCAAAAAGTTATTATTCATTCTGATTCAATTTTTTTTTGTGTACCCCCTCTCGCCTTTCCGCTGTCGTCTACCATTCACCTCTGTATACAAAAAATCAATTCCTCCCAGTTTTTTTCACGACGAAGAATTTCTCGGTTTAAAAGGTGCGTCTATCCACGTGTGAGGCGGTTTTCATTTATTTTCCCTCAAACGTCCTTCCCAGGCTTCCTCTTTCACTTTTTTTTTGACTTCAGGCAACCTACTGACCTACTCAGCTTCTGTCACCGAAACCCCAACTTCTACGTGCCCCCTAGTCTCCAGCAACCCCCTCCTTTTTTTTCTACTTGTCCCCCCTTTTCAACCTGATCCATTCACGAGAGGCATGGACCTGAGAAAAAACGAATTTGTCCTTTACCAAGCACATAATACTATTTGCTTTTCCTTCCTTCCAATTCTTTTTCAGTCCCGATCGTAATTTTTATTAATAATCTGGCCCCCATCTCTCATATATGGTCTCTACAATACAATTTGTCTGCCTCTCGGACTTTTGATGATTTTCGGAAACTACTAAGATTATTCGCTTAACAAGTAGCCCTTATGGAAGTTACCTTGGAAATTGGTGATCCTTAAGGCGCTCCCAGTAAAGGATGTGAAGTACAACCCCCCCCCCCCTTTGTCAGACTCTGCCATTCCCCCCTTTTTCGCACCAAAGAGTATTTTGTTCCCCCGTTTTTCCAGCCCCGACCAGTCGAGCCCACTTCAGTCCTGAATTTGATAAATAAATTCCACCTTCCTCCCCACCCAGCGTATTGAACCGGGCATTCGGCTGTTTCCCAGCCTTTTAAAAAGAAGCTAATTCGCACAGAAGTTTTCCTTTAAGGGAAGGATTCCCCAAGGAGCCCCCTTCAATGAGTGACCTCTTGAGCCCGAGCTCGATCCCTTGGTTTCACGGCGTAGTATTTTAATTGGACAAAAGCCGAATAGGCCGCCTAGGTCCTTTCTTCCCTCTCCCAGAAGAAGTTGTCTCTTTTTCTGATTCTCTCCCATAATCTTTCCCCCTTCTTCCCTTTCCTATTGCAAACCTTTTGACTGTAACCCCGACTATAACCCCTGCTCGCCCAACCAAAACTTGCGACCTTAAGCTCCCCCTTTCTTCCCCCCCCACACTCCACCAAATTCCTATCCTAAAACAATTTTAACTTTTTGACCCTTCATAAGTTCCAGAGTTTGTTGGAAGAATATCGTATACCTCCTCCCCCCTCATGTTTTTATTACGTTTTCTCCTCTTGAATTTATGCCTTAGTCTAGTGTTGTTTTTCAGTAAACGGGCAATGGATGCCGCGCCCCCCCTTTTCTACCCCCCCCCTCTTCCCCTTTTTCAACTCAACAAGCTGTAGGTAAATACATCACTTAATACTAGAGCCCTTTGATCTTCTTTCTTGCCAATTCTTATCTATAATAGGC
>Ga0179593_1450926_pt1 | contig 15371 bp, 14 predicted proteins | sample CZODoug2_1_08_16_FD_185931 | JGI IMG/M metagenome (GOLD analysis project Ga0179593, IMG submission 185931) | Vadose zone soil fungal communities from Angelo Coast Range Reserve, California, USA - CZODoug2_1_08_16fungal (PacBio error correction) | ecosystem: Environmental > Terrestrial > Soil >... | reverse complement strand
AGACTCATGTTTCTTCGGACCCTACAGTCCGCCGCCTTGCGCGCCCTTTGCTCTCCTGATTCAAAGCGTTAGCATTCAGTGCCGTTAGGCGCGATCAGGATCGAGGGGCCTCCCCCGCGCGAACTTCTTATTATTCTTCCTGATCCCAGCACCTCCAGCCTGTTCTTTGCGCCCACCGAGTTGATACATTATTTTCTCCCGACTACAGCACCATTTATCACTGACACCTTTTTCCTTTTTCCTTGTCGGGTTTTTTTCCCCATGCCCACTGCAGCACCAACAGCGCCTTTGGACCCTTTGATCTCAAGGATCGCATCAGTTTCTTGCTTCTTTGATTAAGCCCCCCCTCCCACCGACTTAGGGCGTTGCCGTCGGACTCTCTCTTGACGTGAGACCTCGAGAGAAGCTCCTTCGCTGCCCTTTTCAGCCGTGTCAGACGAGGTTCCTCCTGAAGGTGTGCTTTTCTGTCTCGTTAGGAAATCTTGCCAGGCACTTTTTATGAGATTTGCTTTCGGCTTCTATTTCAGGTTGACGAGTTGCGTTACGCTGCTTTTTTTGATGCAGCAAGTCCCGCCTAGTCAAGACCCCCGGTTGAGATATTCTTCTGGTTCGTGCGTCTTCGGACGTTGCGCATCGCCTAGTTCATTTTCTTCCGGTTTCCTTCCCCGTTTTTTTTCGCGCCGATGTTTCCCTCTGCGGAATCTTTTCGTTGCCGCTTTATTAAAATTGTGACCCCTAGTGACCCCTGCCGATTTCCCCGATCTCACTAGTCTTCATAACGCATTCCCGCCATGATGATCAGGAGCGCTGACCTGCCCCTCCGAAGCTGTTCCCATTGCTCTCTTTTCCAGCTCGAGTCTTTTGCTACGCCGACGATTCACCCCATTGCTCCGGCGGTGGAAGAACGGTTCCCAGACTCGCTAGGTTAAGGTTCCGCTTCCGCACGAGAACATCGGCCCTGACTCGTCGACGCTCATCACCTCGGTGGAAAATTTGTCCCTGTCTGGTGAAGGAATCGTGCTTCGCGCCAGACCTCGTGTAGGTTGCGACTCGGTGACTCTTTCCGAGACTTTGTCGAAAGGTACTTGTATCCCTACTCTCCAGCATTTTCGACCCTCCGAGTACGCGACAACAGCTTTTTCCCTTTGGTACCTTTTCGTCTCCGCATTGTGCTGTTGTATCACCTTGTTCCTTTTCACGTCTTCGATCGAGGCGCCCCGTAACGCCGTTTCCCGAGCATAGCATTTGTTTTTTTTTCCCGGCAACCTCGTACCCTTATACCCGAGAGAGCTTTCTCCCCCCACGCCGTTTTGTCGGCATGCCGACATCCCTCGACCTCGACTGTCAACTGGCACCGGAACCTGCTTTTCAGGTCCTGGGTCGGAAACACCGTTCATCGCTCCTCGACCCGACTATTTTCCCAGCGCCCGCTCCCAGAACCAGTAAGTCAGTCTTTTCGTCGTCACCCCTAACCGGGCTCTTGATTTTGGAGTCCCCGGGGTTTACCCCTCTTTCGCGGTAGTCCCTGCGTAGATCTGACTTGCGCTAGATTTGATCTCTTCTATAACGTGTTTTTCGAGTCCGAGAACTTCATCGAAAAGCGACCCTTGGCGAAGGCGGCAGATAGTCCAGATGGTTTTTCTTTTTCTCGTTAGTAAGCACTATACTAATCGCGTGTGGATAGGACTCACTTTACAGGCTCTACGTTTTGTTCTCTCCGTTTTTTCGGCCCTACGCTGCTACGCGCATCCGATGGTACACTTTCCCCTTCCTCGGCCTCTGTGGAAGCTTCACTTCCCTAAAACTTCTTGCAGGAACAGCTAGAGCAGGCCGATGAGGTGCCTCCAGATATTTTTACCCCACAGGCTGTCCCTTCGTGGTTCATTTTCTCCACACGAGGTATTGCTTTCTCTTGCTCGCGCCTTCCCCTACTCCCCCGATCTTTTTTTTTCTGCTTTGTCCCCCCCTCGCCACACTCTCCAGTTTTGTTGTCAAGACCTTCGATCGGCCTAGTGTAGTTGGTCTTCCCTCGATCCCTCGCCGGGCTCGCGCCTCCTCTTCCATTGACTGCTTTTGACGTGTCCATGAACGGCACTCTCCCCAAACTTCTTTGCTGCCATCAACTTTCCTTTGGAAACCACACCCACCCTGTAACCGGCCGGGCCCCCCCCCCCTCTAGTGATCTTACTTCGTCGATGCTCTTTGCTCGACGTTTTAGCCGCTCACGCAATTCTTCTCTTCATTTTCAGCCGGTTTTTTCCCCCCGAGCCCTTATCTATTAAACACGGACTGAATCCATGCGACCACCCTCCTGATTTCCGTTGAGTCCCCCTGGCACGATCCCGGACCCATTCCTAAAAGAAGCACGTTCCTGACCGGAGTAGGATTCGCTCTTTCTCCGCGCCACCAGCGCTCTGCTTCCCCTATTCCGAACGATACTGGGGTTGATATCGTTGCCAGAAAGCTTTCTCCCTGCTCACGCGCTGGAGCCTTCGCGGAGCTAGTAGCTTTTTGTACGGATCTTTCGAGGGTGCGTCAGATGCTGCGCCCTTCAGGGCGAACTGTCCCAATCGCGGCGTTTGCCTATGTCCTGTGCCCCCCTCGTGTCCTTGTTTTATGAGGTGGTTCGACGTGAGCCGGCTTCCTTTCGTCTTTTTCCCGATCCCCATTTGACTTCTGATCTCCTATTTGATTTTCGGAAGTATCCGATCGAGGACCAGTTGAGGATAGCGTCTGCTGCTGGATATCCTTTTCAGGAGAGTCTTTCTCTCGATCTGCGCACGGGAGCCGCTACGCCGCCCCCCGTCGACCTCCCTCTTGGTAAGCAACGGTTTTGTTTGTTCGAGAATGGTAGTTTTTTTAGCTTTTTTCCCTCTCTGGACCCATTTTGCGCGCATGCTTTGTTCTTTGGCGCGCGATCTTGCGAGGGCTTTGACTTGAAAGGCTGCCTTTTTTCCGCGCCCCAGAAGGTCTCTCCCCCCCATCTTCGAGCACGGATCTATATTTTTTTTCCTCCCTTTTTTTTTGTTGAGAATATTATCCCTGCTTTTTTCTCCGATTTTTTATCTGGGTCCACGCGCGCTTGTCACTTTTTTGGGCGCGCCCGTGGCGCGCTCTCGCCACTTCTTCTTTCCTTTGAGCGGATGGGCCAGCGCCTCTTCTCTGTTCCCACCCGGTTGTCCAGCGCGTTTTGTCGAGCGGCGGTCAGCGGCTACAAGCCCCTTGCGCCTCTCCCTACCCCCTGCCGCCTGTTGCGCTCGATGCGCGCAGTTCATAATTTTCAGGAAGAAGGCATTTTTTTTGCTCGGAGACCTTGATCTGGCTCCGTGGCTCCCGGACTTCAGTTCCGGGGCGCTCAGGGGTCGACGCATCCCCGAGCATCCTCACTTCGCTACGCCCCTCTACGAATCTTTCGCGCGATCCCCGTGTTGAACCTTCCCTGTTCGCGCATTTACTTTTTAACTCCCTTGCTTGATCACAAAAAGCGGCCTCGTCGTCAATCTTGCTCTCTCTCTTAGCGAAGGGCTCCACTTTTAACCACTGAGCTTTCCCCTCGCGATCACCTTGCCGGGGTCGTTTTTTGAGAATGCGCTTGGTTTTTTCTGCTCGCGGCTTCTGCGCTGTCCTGTTTTTTAATGCGTCGGTTTCTAGTTTCCTTGATTTGTAGTGGGCTAGTAAGGGATGCTTTGGTGTCAAGTCCTTGTTTTTTTTTCTAGTGAGGACCGTCCCTGATTGACACCCTTCGCCTTTGAGCGCTGCGGAGTTTATCCCGGTCTTTTTTTTTGGGCAGACTTTTCTTTCCTTTCGGAGAACGCCTGATGGTTTCTGCCCTCCTTTTTGTTTCCCCCCTCCTTTGTCATGGCTGTCAAGCTTTTGGCTTCTGCATTTCTGACTCGCCAATTCCCGTCTATGCGCTCTCTTCGCGAGCCCGTTCTCGTTTACACGCTCGCCTATCGCTGGGTTTGTCCCCCACGGTTCCATGGTTATGGCCGTGTTTGCGCACCTGTCGGATGCTTCGGGCTGCTTAGCACGCGCCCTGCTTGGGTTGCGTCCCGTACCCAAGCAGGGCAAGTGAAGGTGGCCCCTCGAGGTTTTTTGAATCATCCGGCTGCTCGATCTTTTCCTTTCCAGTTATGCTTTGGACTTTGTGATCTGTTTCAGCTTTATCTTTGGGGTAGCCCCCCTTATCTCGGATGAGTCTCCCCGAGACTCTGATCGCCTCCGTCTTGATCAACCCCCCTCCCGATCGGTCAATGCACAGATCAGTGATTCACTCCGCATTCTATCTCGACGAGTTTCAGACCGCCCTCTTTTCTTCTTTTCCGCCGGTTTAGGGCGATTAGACTTTTTTCCCGAAGAGATTTTTCTTAGCTCGGACCCTGTCAATCTCGCTGTGGCGACCTTTCTTAGCGCTTCCCCTTCTCCCCGCTTTCGGCGTCCGTGTTCGTTTCCCTTTGAGCGTTTGAAGTTCCGCCGTGCGTTTTTGCTCTGGTCGCTTTAATGGCCCGATAGCTCGGACCGCCGTTCCCCATGCGGCACGGCCATTCCCTTGTTTCCCTTTTCCTCTCGGTTGCCGCTTGGTTGAGTCACTAGCAGGTCTCTCCCCGGCGGATGGGATCCAGGCGCTCCGGATAGGTTTTTTCCTGGTTCTTTCGAGCCCCCTCTTGAGTTCTCGCCTTCTTTTCGTCGACTCGTCTCCTACGTGGACCCTTAACATTTCCGCACCCCCCACATCAACGGCTTTTCGAGCTTCCCTTCGGCATACCCCGTGGGGTCGTGCTCCCCTAGCTGTGGCTGGATTTGGATCCAGTACCTTTCTGCCAAGCTCGTACATTCGTCTCCCGATCGAACCCGCCGGTTCTGTTATTGAGTCTCCCTTTTGACTCCCACTTTTCCCGGTCACCTGGGTGATGTGGCCCTGCCGCGTTTTGTTCATTGCTAGACATTTCCCCTGATTCGGTTCCCCGTCGCTCGGTCGTTTTCAGCTATCGGCTGCCGCTGTCTCAGCCGGGCCTTTATACTGTTTTTCTTTCTCTCGCCCTACCGTGGCATTTGGTTCGGCTTCGTCTCGTTCTTAGTTTCCCCTATCAATTCGATCCTTTAACTCTTCCGCGTGCTTCTATTCGGGACTTTAGATAGCTATTCCCAACGGGGTCTCTCTTCGAGTTTTTCATCCGTGGTCTTTTTATCCCGTCAAGAGAGCACCTGGCCGCCGGGATCATACGGCCTTGACCGTCCTTCATGTCATTCGAAAATAGTTTTTCAGGGCGTTTCCGCACGATCCACCTGGCAGCGCAGCTTTTTGCCTGCGCTTCTGCTCGCATGATTTGTTCCTCTAGTTTTCTCGTCCCTTGTAACATGGCATGTCTCTTGTGCCACAATCTTTACGTTTCTTTGCTCGAGGGCCATCGAAAATTCCGGGCATCTTGAATTCCAGTTGGTTTTCCCGTAGAGTAAAGTTTTCGGACTGATGAAGTAGAGCAGACTGAGTCTGCGCCTCCTGGCGAGCGTGGAAATCCTTCAGCCTGCCGGCTTTTCTTTGATACCACAAAGTTCATACAGTCTGATGTTTCCCTTTTTTTGTTTTTGACCGAGAACCATGGTCCGCGTTAGGCGTGCTTAAGTGGGCCATGACCCCGACCAATTGATCTTCGTGATGCGTGGTTTGTTCTATTATTCCGATTCTTGATATTAAGATCTTATGTTGCCCTAACCCTCATTCCCTGAGGTTATTGGCGTAAATCTCATAGCCGCCTTACGGTAGCGGCGTGTATGTACCTCGTCTCCCTTTGTTATCTCTAGAATCTGTAGAATCTCCCGATCTTTCTTTGACACATTGCGCGCGCTTATGAAGTTGCGTCTTTGGCGGTCCGCGGAGTCACGTTTTCTTCTACTTAATCCCTCGACCTTTTTGTTGTTGCCTTCCTTCCTTCCGCTCCGAGTTATCTCGGCAACCCCCCTTTACCCACTTTCACTCCACTGGCGCGTGCTCCTGAGAACCTGCTGTTTTAGAGAATGTCTCTAGATCGAATTCAGTCATCCCCGCGGCCCTTCCCCACTCCCCCCCCCCGACCTCTGAGTCGTCTTATCTTAAATTTACAGCAAGCACCGCAAGATCCTCCCAGGGCTTGTTTAGACAAAGATGAGGACCCTAGCTGCGAGATTTGCATAGTAATTAACCGAAAGCCCCACCGGGCTCCCAGCCTTAGAGACTATGTTCGTGTTATTCACCCGGCAGCCCCCCCCCGACGTCCGCGGAACATGTCCGCCCCCGCGCCCAGCGTTTAGGCTGGACTGCTTTTACTTCCCCCACATTCCTCCCTGTAGTACTTTTTTAACGACCCCCTATTCCGTAGGAGTCGCCCTTTTTTTCCATCGCGCCGGTTATTTTTCCCGCTTCTGTTCCTTATGGGTTTGAAATGACTTTTCCCTTCCCTTGCCCTTTCTTTATTTGCTTTTGCCCTCTTCCGTCTCAAGTGTTTGCTGATTTGAGAACTTACTGTTACGGCCTGGAGTTTTTTTGATAGATCCCCGCGTGACATACAATTCTCCTCCCCCCCCGTAATCCAGCAAGTTTTCGGAAGATAGTTTTTTGAACTGAATTCGGACTGTGTTCAGGCCAGAACTCTTGCAGGATCTGACCCTTTTATCACGGTTTTGGCCTCCTTAATTAATCCGTCGAAGGACAGGTAAATGACTTTCTTTGACTAAGCAAAGTTTGAAACCAGAGTAGACCCCCTTGGCCGATGTTGTGTCCCTTATCCAGTCGCCCTCCCTGCAGGTCCCGCTAATCTTCTACCCGTTCTCCCCTTTTCTTCCTGCAGAAGCCGGACATCCCGCCGAAGCTTTCCTTTCGAGGCTGTGCGTTTTCCCCCATCGCATACCCCATTCGTTCCCCGGTTCTACCCAGTACGTCCGGTACAAGAGCAGGTTTTTCCTGCCTAGGCTTCTCCCGAGGCCCCGGTTGGTTCCGTACATCAGAAATCACCGCGGACTGTTATACCCACTCCCAATTTCTCTGGCGCCTGTGTTTGCTTTTAACGGAAAGGAGTCTAGGGTTACGACTAAGAGATTGTACGACCCTTTTCGTCATATAGCCCCTCGTTTTTCCGGAGAATCAATCCACCTCCTTCCCGGTTTCTGCGTACTTCTATCAGTGATTTTTGGAGAAGTTCCCTTACCCAAGTCTTCGACTAGGTTCCGTTTACTTCTGGTAGACTTCTAGATGCCGTTTTACTCTACAAAGTGGCCATGCCCGCCGCGCGAGCTTACGTCTGGGATCACCAGAGAATGGCATTTGCAGGGGAAGCGTAAGACCACGAATCTCACTCCCGGAAGGAACGCAACGAGTGCACCCAATGTTAGCACCTGACCCATTAACTGGTAAGTCGCAAGGGTCACAGCCCCGATCTACTCCGGCTCTCGGCTTCCTTCCATGCGCACCACGAGAGACTTGAATACGTCTTGGAAGAACGCTGAGAATGCTGTTCTCAAGAACAATCCGCAGAAACTGTTTTTTTTCATTTGTCCCCTGAGTGTTTCCATGGAGATGTCTCTGGGAATGCCTAAGCGTTCCGTTGAGTCGTCTTTACCGCGCGTCCTTTTTCTTTTCAAGGAGGACTCATAGGAAGCATATTCCCTGCCTCTTTTTCTGACGCTGTTACGAATATGCAAACGAGGCTGTCGTATTATCCCTCTTTACTTCTCGGGTTTTTTGTTTCTCCCCTTTGACGTAGGAAGACATATATAGATAAGAATACGCGAACTTGCTTCCCTACTCTGATCTCGTTTTTACGAGAGTCAAGCTCACAGTCCCTGAACTGCCCTTCTGAGGCCGCCGCTTGAGGAACTTCTTCCTCGTTCCACTTCTGACCTTCGTGTCAGTCAACCAGGGTAGTTTTGCGGGTCTCGAGCAATGCCTCTAGACAGTTTGTGTAAGCTTCCACGTAGTTGTGGCAGTCTACCTCCGATGTGTTGGTAGGCCTTTTGCTCCTCAGTCTTCTTTTTTTCGCCCCTTTTTTTCTTCCGGCCTTGTTCCTGACCCTCTTTCTACAGGAATGAATACAATCAAAATAGTTTGAAGACCTTCCCCCTCGAGTGACGGCCCAAAAACCCAACCCCTCTGTCACGGCCTGAAACAAATTTGTGATAAGACGGAGAAATGATCTGGTACCCCTCTTTTTTCCTCGCGACCCTCCTTCCAGTCCCCTCCAGCCGTGCCGCGTTTTTTTGCATCGGTCAATGTCCTCTCACCACATTCTCGCGCCCCCCCTCCCGCGATTTTTGGCCGTGATCTTTACGCTCCGCAAGCCCAACACCTCGTCCACCCTGAGATTCTCCCCTCTGCCCTTCCCAGCGTCCACCTTCAATCAGACCGAACCGCGACGCTGGTTTTCTCTATGATTCCTTATCCCTTTCTCCTTGATTCCATGCTCGATGCTCGCTCGTTCGTTTTGTGAAGCTGGCGCTGAGAAAGTTTCCTGCCCTGTCCCTTTTGCCTTTATTTTAACCCCTTTCAGCAGCCGCGCGCCCTGCATTAGAGGGCTTAGAGATCTCCTTTCGTAGTCTCCATGCAGCGCCCTCGTATCTTGGCCGCTTCTTTTGCACGGGTTGCCGATCTGGCCTCCAGTTAGGCGCCTTTTTTTTAGGAGGATGGGACTCGAGATATAGTTCAATGTCTTCCCTCTCTGGAGTTATTTCGCACGTTTAGTGTTAGCGCCGCTCGACGGAGTGCCCTTTAAGGGGGCTGGAGAGAGTGAGAGTATCGGTCCTTCCTTGCCTCCACTGTTGCCGTTTCCCCCCCTTTTGAGCGCGCACGTGGCAACCAATCGAAAAGCTTCTCCTGTTATGCTTCGTGTCGCCGAAGTCTCCCCCACCGCGGATTTTGACACGCGATTATAGGCCTATCCTCCCTTCTGGTTTTTTCGTGAGTTCTCCTCCACTCTTTTTCGCCCCCGTGGTTCTGGTCAAACCGCCTTCTCCTTGATCCGGTTGTCTCGCCCTCCTTTTAGCGCGTGCAGAACAAAGGGTTTTTGTTTTTCCACTTAGCCGGACGCGAAACCTCATAGAACTCGCCTTTCTCCCCATGGGCGTCCAGTCCTTCTTTTGGGTTAGCGGTTCCCTGTCTTGAGGCTGGCGTTTTTATCTGGCGAAATCTGATTATATCTCTCGATTCCCTCCATTGCTCGACTACGTCACTAGTGGCCGCGATTGATAATTCCTTATCTGCCTTTCCTTCTTTCCAGTACTGCTGTGCTGATCGCCCGCCGAAGCCTTTCACGTTGCATCCTTCTAGCCCTCTTCCCGCGCCTTGCTGTTTAACGGCTGCGGCGCGCATCGTGCCGTACCTGCTCCTCGCAACATCGGATCGTCTCGTCGTCGAGCTCCAGTGTATCTTTTTCGCAGATCGCGGCGCGAGCTAACTCTTTTGACTCTTTTCTTCTTTTAGTCTTTGTGGCGTGTCTCGCCAGGTCATGTCGGGACGGATGGTGTTGCCCACGATGGTTCCGGTCCTTTCGTTTTCCCCTTCGGGCCTCTGGTGTTTTTCCTCCTGGGGGGAAGAGGAGTTTAAGTTCATCCCCTGCTTTCTCCCCCCCCCACGCCCTCTTTCTTCTCTCTACCCCTTTTTCCCGGCTATCTGCTCCTGCCTTTCGGAGCAAGCGGCATTTTTACGGCTTTGAAGCTGTTTTTTTTCACTATTCTTGTTCGCTTTATTTTTGTTCCCGTTGGGACTAACCCCTGATTGCTCCGGCACGCTAGGTCCTTCTAGTTTGACCCATCACCATAGCCTCTTGGGACGTGTCCCTTGTATTGTTGGATTTGCGCAATTCGGACTTGGCTTGTGAACTGTCTCCCCCCCTCTTTTTTTGCATTGACCACTCCCCTTGGCGTTTCGGTGGCCCTCTGCCCGGATGCAGAGAGTACCTCTTGATCTGGGGGTCTTTTCCGGGTCTTCTCTCCCTTGTTGTTTCGAGGTTAGTGATGGAGCAGTTATTCCGACCCTCCTTGATTCGATCTCGTCGCCAAACATGCGCAGCCTTTCAGATTACCCCCGCTCCGATTTACTCTCTCGTTGAGTCCTATCCCGTTGGACTCCTTTCTTTGCCGTTCTTGTCTTTTAGCGTGTATCCGACTCGCGGCCCTTTTATATACGGCGGATTATCTTTTTGTTTTTCCCGGCTTCCCTCAGTCACCTGCCGAAGCAGTTCGCGCCGTGTTTGTTGAATTCGTCAGAGTGGCATCGGACTGCTCTACTTGTTTTGTCTGGGTTGGAGATGGTTTATTTCTTCTATCTTGAGTTTTACCTTGTCCCTGGCACCTTGACTCGGTTTGACGGGCCGAGGGACCTCTTAGTTTTGCGAGTATTTTCGTAGATGCAACTTACTGTTTCTCGCTCTCTCCGCCTTTTCTGGCCCCCACTTTAGCCAGCGGCTTGCTATTTTTTAGTTAGTTACCCCCCTTACTAGTCTTACGAGGGGAACTCGCCCAAATTCCCCTGCGTTGATATCCCCCGTGTGGGTGTGCATAAATTATGCACTCTTTCGCCGTCCTCCCCAAGTCTTCCTCCTTTTTATTTTCCGCACTTAGGAGGCCTTGCATTTTGAAACCCCCAGCGCAGACCACATGTTCATTCTGGATCCAGGCTTTCTGATTCGTAGTAAGCGAGTTAATACCTGTGTGGAGAGGACTGCCTATTTGTTTTTGGGCCCCTCGGTGCTTCTCCCTTTAGGTTTTTTCGACTTTCCCCTTAGAGTGTCGTGTCTTCCGGCACCTTTCTGCGCTCCCCCGAGCTCTATCCTTCTTCCGGTTATGCGTATGATCAGATGATTTTTGCCACTGAAAAGTTTGTTCGCTGTCGGCTGTTTTTGCGCTGATTCCGGTCGGCCGTTGTTCTCTGGTGACGTTCTGCCACCTGTTATTAAATGCAATCCTGATTCCACCCCTTTATCCTCTCACCCCTTGCATGCACGAGAGAGAAGGGTGAGGAGTCTGCTCATGGACGTGTACCCCGATCGTTATGTAGTACGCCCACGATCTTTTTGGCGACCAGCTATCCATCGGGGCTTATTCCCTGCTGACCGCTTGGAAGTAGATCCCGGGTTTCAAATTTCGGCGTTTCCGGATGAGAGGGCTTATCACATTTTGAGCCTGCCGCTTCGGGTCCCCGGCGAGCTTAGGGCATTATCTACCTTTGGTTTGTTTACCTATCCCAGCAAGTTTTTTTAGCTGTTGCGTGCTCCGTTTTTGACTCTCCTTACCAGCTTCGTGGTTATGCCCCCCCCTTGGTACTGAACCACTGCTCTGTTGGTTGCGTTTTCTTTTTCCCCCGTTTGCCCATGATGCTCGTTTGGGCCTTCCAAGCGCGTTACGGGGGGTTTGGCTTCCCGGCCCAGTTCCTACCTAACGGGTCTCTGCTTGTGTTTGGTTTGACTTCGCGCTTCTGCTTCGTCTCGGTCGGCTTTCTCCCATCGTCGTGAACGCGCTGTCGTGGGATTTTCTTGGGGCCCGAGTTTAGGGAGTCTCGGAGAGTTCCTAGCGAGGTTTGTGATCAATATTCTCAACGTTAGTATTTTCCAGACCCCTACGACTTTTGCTGGTGCCCACTCCCCTTTTGTCGCGCAGGAACTCCCAGTGCGTCAGACCAGGATCCTCTCACACGGATAACTTGAAGTTCGCTCACCACGTCCGAGCAAATTTTTAGGTTGATACATCGGTCCTTCCTTTATATAGGACAGAAGAAGTTCTGTTGTACGCACCCCCCATGAGAGGAATCTTTCAATTTCGATTTCCGTTCAGGGGACATTTTAACGACCCTAAAATGGCTCCGTGCCAGCAACACGTTGAGCCTTGGTAGGGAGTAAAGGCAAAGCCAGAAAAAATTGATAGGCTCGGAACGCTGATAGCAGGGCGCCTTCCGTTGGTCTGTAGGGGTGATTGACTCACCAGACATACGTCTCCGTTCGTATGTTCTTTCTGCCCTTTTATGCTACATCCGTAGGCTCGACGTTTTTACACATTAAAGCCCGAATCGGCTCCGGACTGGTTAAGTCAATTCCGGTTGCGCACTTTATCGTTTAGCAGAACTTTCTTCTTCCCGTTTCCTCGCTTTGAGTTCCCCAGGCATTATTGTGGGACTCTCTTTTTCTAGACTCGAGGCCCCCGTCCGGAGAGAAGCGTTTTTAAGCTAGGATCTGCGGTCCCCGGCATTTTTCAGTGTTGCAGTCCTATGCTTAGTTTCATGTATCCACTTTTGCCCCGGCTGCTCCGCCCGGCCGTTGGGCGAATGTCTTTTTTAGAGAACGCCCATGGCTTTGAAACCACCGTTTGCCCCAGTAAGTGCGGTTTTTACGTCTTATATGCCGGATCAGTGCCGCAATCGTCAAGCTGCTGTCCAAATTTCTTTTGCCCGATCGTGTCCCCTACCCAGCCTTAAGCCCGCTTAATATGCCCGCTCCTCGTGATGAGACAGTCCCCCGTTGTTGGAGTGCCTGCCACGTCCCGGGCCTCTCCTCTCGGTTTCCTCCGAGCGTAGTGTTGAGCTTTCGTAGAATCAGCCTTCCACCTTTTTCCTGCCTTCCCCCCCCCCTAACAGGGGATCGGTGCTAGCCGCACGATCTTTTCTTTTGAAGTCTGTATAGGTTAAATTCGGCTCTTTTTTCCGTCAATGCAGATTAAGCCCTCTCATCAGTTCCTCCCGGCGATCACCACTCCCCCGCATTGTTTTCTTGACTGCTCCGGGTTGTGTGTTTTTTCCTCAAGTTAGTTCCGCCACTCTTTGGATACGGCGTCCGTATACTTCCGCTCTCCCCTCCCATCTTTTTTGGACGACACTCCTCCTTTTCCACCTTCAGCGAGAGGGATACCCGTTTGGTATTGCATCTCGACGTACGGCCCTCTCCCGAGTAAATGCCCCCTTGCCATTTTTCTCGGTTGGCGTCACCTAGCTTTATCGCTCTGACCCTTAAGTTAGAGCCAGATAAGTGTTATTCTCTCCTTTCTCCAGATGCCTAATTTTTTTTCCTAACAGGCTGGGGCATGTTACCCGTATTTTTTCCGCCCCGAGAGCTTCCTTTCCCCGTGATTTTCATTTCATTCAGGATGCGGTGCCTCCTCTCGCTTCGTTTCGTCCCGGTTAAGATCTCATTTTGTGCGGGTTCGCTCTTTCACTCAGCATCGGGCTTTGCATCGTATCTTTTATTCTTCTGAAGTGGGCTCTGAAGTCCTTTCCGCTTTCCTCTTTTCGTTTTGCTCATCCGAGTCTTTCAAGTGCAGCAAATCCTGGCCCTCTTTTGACGGATCCCACTGGCATATACTCCGCGGACATTCCCCGTAGAGATCCCTGATCTTCTAGCAGCACCTCTTTTCCCTTTAACTGTTTTCCGTCTTTGTACCCCAGCGGTAGGATACGTTTTTTTCTTGTCGCCCTTCCGAAGTTTGCCCCCCATTGAGCCCTCTCCCCGCGGGTAAAGGACCCTTCTTGTCGAGTTTCTAGTTGTGCGACGCTTGGTCGCGCCTCCCCGCTTCCTATTATACGGCATTTTGTGTCCTGAACTTCCCTCCCCCATCAATCCCTCGTTGCCTACTTTTTATCTTGTATTCCACCCCAAACCATTTAACTTTTTCCGGCACCCCAACCTTCCTTTTCCTGATCGGAAAGATTGATGCTCGGTGAGGCATTAAACGGCCCCCTGTCAGCGTGATTTTTTTTTCCTCCCCCGGTTTCCATCTCCCCCAATTATGCATTAACAGGAAGAGCGTCCGTCGATCACCGCTGCACGATCCCTTGCACCCTCCTCCCACCTCTTGACTTCTCGGCGCACGATGCCGGGCTTTTTGAGAACCATTTTCATGATAATCCCGACCGCGACGCTGGTGCTCTCCTTCTCCTCGATATTTGAGCCGCGCTGCGATTCCCCCTCGGTCGAGTCTTTGTACGGACCGCTCGGTGGTTTGTTCTATGTTTTTTAGCCGGCAGGGTGACGTTAAATGCTTCCGGCTTTTTCCGCACCTCATCTCCGAGCCGTTTTTAGAGGGTTAGTGAACGTGAGGCAGTCTTTTTTCTGTTAGGTTCATGCCCTTTCGCGTCCTGTCGTCTTCGCCCCGTCTCGTCCCTGTATAAGATCTCGGCTCCTGGAAATGGTCCGTCAGCGTTTCGCGCTGCTCATGCTTCTCCCCCCGAGGAGATTTCTTTCAGCCGTTTCTGGCTCCTCCTTCGACCCTTTCGCATTGAGCTGGGTTGCTTTTTTACTTTTCCGGGTGATTTTTCTTGGAGAATTTTTTGCCCCATTTTGCTTCCGGCTTTGTTTTAGCCGCGCACTGTTGCGGCTTGGCTAAACGGAGCTTTTTTGTCTCCCTTTTTTTTCGGCCCACCACCTCGGCGAGCCCCGGATCTCTTCTCCCTCCTCTTCCCCCTTTTTTGTCTCTCGCGGTTTTCTCCCGCGGGCTTTTGGCATTCTACTCTGTGCGCCCCAAGGGTTTTTTTCCCCCACGGCTGGGTGTCCAGAGTGAGTTTCATGCCTGAAAAAGCAGTCAGTTTGGGCGGCCCTGCGGCGCTCGCCGCGCCCCCGGGCGCAATACCCCTTTCGTAATATCGCGGTGTTCTCGCCCCCCTGGTCCAGCGGCGTTGTCGCATCTCCATCCGCCCCGCACCGGCGCTCGATCGCTGAAGAGACTCCTTTGCCCTCCCCCTCTGGTCAATTGGCGAGATCTTCGACATGTACCGGAGACGCGATCTCGCTCATCCGTCTGGCGTGCCGCGTTCCGACCGAAGACTGAAATAGGCCTCTTGTCCGAACCTTTCAAGCCTAAGCCATTCCGAGAGCGAGGGGGCCTTAACGTCCCTTTTGGCCCACTCCCGAAGTTACAAGTCTAGACACTTTGCGCTAGAAACCCATCTTTGCGTCTTCCCCCCCTAACTAGCTCATAAATAGAAGGGCAGCGTGGCGTTCGAGTTCTACACCGCTTTGTTAGTAGTATCTCCTCCGATTTCCCCCTCTCTTGTGCTTTCGCCTTCATTTGCCCTGATCGCTGTATGACTTCTTGTTGGCTGGGTTGGCTTTTTAGTGATTTTGGGCCTCGACGTTGAGTGTGTGATGTTTCACTGTTTTTGACGATTTGGCATTTTGGCAATTGTGCCGAAACAATCCCTCTTTGATCGCCTCGGCGTCGAGGCTCCCCCGGTTCTGGTTCCGCCTTTTGAGAATTTTGGAGAGCGGCAGGGTTGTGGTGACTGACCGATGGTTTGGTTTGCCTAACCTTTTGGGCCTTCCCAGATTTGAATTCTTCATTAGTTCGCAGTCAGTACTAGTCGATTCGCGATACGGCCTATTCCTGACCCCTACCTCCTAATATTCGACTGGGAGTTCACATGA
>Ga0179593_1410562_pt1 | contig 15372 bp, 14 predicted proteins | sample CZODoug2_1_08_16_FD_185931 | JGI IMG/M metagenome (GOLD analysis project Ga0179593, IMG submission 185931) | Vadose zone soil fungal communities from Angelo Coast Range Reserve, California, USA - CZODoug2_1_08_16fungal (PacBio error correction) | ecosystem: Environmental > Terrestrial > Soil >... | reverse complement strand
CGATGTCCTTTGTTCCGTGATGTTTTGGGTTTTTTTTGTTGGAGGTTACCAGACCGCGCCCCTTCCTCACAAGTTTCGGGGAGAAGAATGGAGGGGTCCCAGTCCCATCTTTACTCCTCCCGCTTCCCCCTGATTAGACTTCCCCCCCCTAGAATACCCGGCCCTTACCGGTGCAAACCCGCTGTCGCACAAGGGCCCTGTGTCCCAGTTGAGATACGGAACAGGAGAAGAAACGTTATTGACGGTAGCATCTCCTCCTCTCGCGGCACTGTGGTGCTTTTGAATTTGTCTTCCTGGAACTGGTCTCCTGACGGACCCCTATCGAGGAGTCCTCTCCCTCCTGCCCCTGGGTCTGAGTCGGCCAGCCCCCCCTATTTGTTTGGGAAACTCACCAACCAAAAATCAAGGCAGGAGGAGAAAGAGAATATTACTAGCCCCTCTTCAAAGACCCCCCTGAGAGCGACCCCAATGGTGTCCACCATCAGGTTACCTAACCCTTCGAAAGTGCTTCGACACTCCATCAAAGCCCGGTGATCTTTCACGCAGAATCTCTAAAGTCTGAAGTCCAAATTGATAGCAAAGTTCAAGAAGAGAGAATTATCCCGTCGATGATGATTGCTTGATCGGTAAACTGAAAGGTCCAATTTCATTAATAGTGTTTATCGTGTCCCCCCATAATTCCCATCTACCTATTGAGAAGCCTTTGCAGTCTTGACGGTTCTGATTGAAGAGAGCTGACTGGACTTTGCCGGGGAAAAGTCGGCCCCGTTAGGGGAAAGTTCCTCGCCTTCAGGCCCAAGCGACCGTTTGAGCCCAGACCGCCCCTCACGCACCAGACCCGAACCCCGTGTCCAGTCTGAGACCCATCGAGAAACCGCCCGTATTTCTGAGGCGAAAAGAGCCACCAACCCCCAAAGGGGTCTCTCTCTTCCTCTGCAAAGAAGAGTAGTGGCGTGTGTTCGGTTGACAACTTTCCTCGTCCAGATGGCTTCCAAGAACCCCATCGGTTGAGATTAGAACCGTTACCTAACATTATTTATTCGGAAGATGCTCTGTGGCCCGCCATATTAGTGCATGCCTTCCTTTATACCCCTAGCTTCCTTTTCAGAAGTTCCCCTAATCCGCAGCCCCCGACCCTAGTTAGTTTTGTTGTTAGAACCAAGAAACGGCCCGTCTGTTTTCTTGAGCCTTTGCTATCTTAAGGCGGCACGGTATGACCCTCTATACTTCAGGTCCCATTCGTGGTCCAGTCCCGTTATGATTTCACGCTTCTTCCTGTTGCCCCCCTTGGTTCGGTATTTGATTAGTCCACTTCCCCACCCCCACATCCCCCTTCTTGGGGTCCTTGCTGGTTTTTCGAGGGGCTTGATTGAGCCCTGTAGCTTCTCCTGCAACTGTATCACGAAACCGATTCTTCCTCCTTTTCCTGCCCGCTCCTCTTCTTTGAACTTTTCTCACATTTTTCTCTGAGAACTCCTTCAGCCAACCGTCTCCATGCGCCCTGGCGAGCCACCAGGCCTCGTTTATTCGGGTCTTCTTCAGGTCATGCCACTCCCCCCGCCCCTCTCTTTTTCCTCCGTATTTTTACTTTGACTTCTCTAGCAATTATAAGATCGACCATCCCCCCTTGCCTGCTTCCTTCCTTTCGCCCCCCTTCTTTCTCTTCCTTCCACATACTAAACCACGCAGAGGTTATCCTCCCCCCCTCCTAGTCCCCTCTGACAGCCAATTTTTTTCTTTTGACAGTGCATTACGTAACCACCCCCTGAGTAACCTTTTCCGTCTTCGCTTCCTTCCTTTCGGATGCCGTGCGGTCTCTGACTCGTCACCACATCCCCCCTCCCCCACCGGCTTGACGTCTTTCCACACTCCCGGCAGGCCCCATTAGATCCTAATTCCCTGTTTCTCTTTTTCGGCGTGTGAGTTGTTAAATGCGATTCTCGGTTAGTTTCTTTCACCCTTCCCGGGTCGACGCAACACCTCCCCCTTTTTTTAGATTTTTTTCATTCTTCAGGTGACAGCCCGTTCGAAGTTTGTTAACCCCCGTCCCCCAACCAAGGGTCTTCTGGGCCTTCTGCTCTAACCATCTCGACCAAAAGACCTCTTTTTCTCCCTTTTTCCGTGAATAAGTTCCCCTATCATTACCCTGCAAGGCTTCCCCTTTGTTACGCCAGTCTCTTTTTCTCTGCTTACCGGATGAAAATCGAATTCCCGTTTTCTTTTCACGCTCCCCGTTGTAGCCCTCTTTCATCGGCTTCTTTACTTCCTTGAGATTTCTTTTTCACGGATTCTCATAAGATCGATCCGAGCAGGCTTGCCCTCGTTTTTGCCTCCTTTTTTTGGCCGCACCTTGGAGTATTTAGTCTCTTCTTCCCCTCAGGATCCAGACGATCTAATGGTACATCGAGGCAATCTGAGTCCCCTGCTTAGCGTATTCTACCCCTTTATTTTCCTCTTCTAGACGCCCCTTTTGCTGGCATTTACCCTTTAAAATTTGCCTTCCCTTCCTTCAGAATGTCGATGTCGACGATGAACGCCCCCGTTTTTTTCTCTTGCCCTACGTTCCCCCCCCCCTATCGTCCCCTACTCAGATGTCCTCCCGTTTTACCCAAGACCCTTTCCCCTCCTTCTGTACATTGTACAGTCAATATTCAGATTTATGGATAGACTATTATGGAAATCTCTTCGTGTTCATGCCTGCCTTTATATTTCTTTTCCCTCCCCACTCCTTTTCACAGAGATTTTCCTTCCTAGATGAATCGTCCAATTCCCCTTACCCTTTCTTCATCACTCCCTTCAGTTATTTTTTTTTCTCCCTACTCTCAAGTGTTTCATTCACAGAAAACCTTTCCTCTCTAAAGTCAGTAATTGTTTGACCCCTTCCTATTCGGAGATTTTTCGCTAAGATTCTTCCTTTCTTCCCCCAAGTACCCCCCCTTCGGTCCAGCCCGCCACTTAACGTGCAGTGTAGGAGCCCCATTGTTATCACCTTTTTTGTCCTGTCATAAGCCCATGAGACTATCCGTGCCCCCGAGAGATGGAGACTCCCTCCCCCTTCGAGGCGTCGTCGTCGGCAGCGTAACTAGTTGCTACTACCAAAATTATGCGCTTCGTTTTTTCTTCCCTTTTGACATAACCTTTGGCCGTCATGTTGTGGTTGTTCCGGAGCGAAGACGAGGATGTATCATAAGTCTTCCTTACATGTCAGAAGGCAGACAGACACTGTCCGGATCTGATCGTACCCGAGGGGGGCCGATGCGACACTACCTGTTTTCCTTTTTCTTTATGTCCTCTTTTTTTTGATTATGTTTTTGTTTTTTTGTTTTCTTTTTTTTTTTTTTTTTTTGTTTTGTTTTCTTTTTTGTTTTTTATTGCAGGTTTTTTTTTTCTTTTTTTTTTTTGTTTTTTATTTTCATGTTGGTCTTTTTTTTGTTATTTTGTCTATCTTGAGTTGTTTTCTTTCTCATTTTTCCCTTCTTTTTTTTTTTTTTTTTTTTTTTTTTTTTTTCTTCTTGTTACTTTGAATAGGCTTGTAAATCAGACCCTTACTCGCACTTTTTTTTCCTAGTCTTCCTTTACTTTCTTCTCGATTGCCACGCTGCTTGGCATTTTCTTTTTCTTCCCCCCAGAAATCTAAAACACTTCTCGCATTCCCCCCCCCCCCCCCCCCCCCCCCCCCTTCTAACGAGACAACCCTGCCTGAGCCAACGGCGTCGAGTTTCTCCGCAGAGGTGATTTCATGGTCCACTGCACTCTCTCATTCGTTTCCGAGCAGGTATTCGACTTTGTTTAGTCCCCCGATGCAACTTTGTCCCCGACTGTCTTGTATTTTTTCCATCCTCCCCCGGGACCACTGTTCTTTTTACACATCGTGTTCAACGGGCATGCCATCTTTTTCCCCCCACGCCCGATGGCCAGACTTCAGAGTGAGACCGCTTTAAGCCCCCCCCCCCCCCCCCCCCACCCCCCCCCCCCCCCCCCCCCCCCCCCCCCCCCACCCCCCCCACCCCCCCCCCCCCCCCACCCCCCCCAACCCCCCGCCACCCCCCCCCCCCCCCCCCCCCCCCCCCCCCCCCCCCCCCCCCCCCCCCCCCCCCCCCCACCGCCCCCCCCCGATGCTTCCCTTTTCTAAGTCTTCCCCCTTTTCATGTTAAATCTTTCTTTCTTAGTCAGGGAATTCCCCGTTTCGCTATAGCGCCTCCTATCAATATGACTCCTTTTTCCTGCGTGACAGGCCTGCAACCTCTCACGTCTTTCCCTTTACAGAGTTGCTCAAGCGATAATGCTTTTTCTCCCCCTCCCCCCAAATTAAAGATGCCAAGTTTTTTTTTTTCTTCTCTGTTCAATGAGTCGTGAGTCACGTTTCACCAGTACGATGTAACATCGGGAACAACTCATTTTTTTCTCGTTGTCCCTGTCCAGAACCCTTTTTTTTTGTCCAGAACCTGAGCTATTCCGTTAAGTCCTGAAAGGTCTTTCCCCATGTCGCCTTCTTTTCATTTACATCTTCCCTACTTGGTCTTACTTGACTCCCTTATGCAGCTAAGAATAATTATCTTCCATTTGTTTTCCCCCCCCCTTCCCCATTTCCACGCGACAATTTTATCCCAGAGAGGTTTTGAGCTTTAGCGTTCCCCTTCCAACCGCTGATGACGCTTGTCCTTGACCTTCCTTTTCCAACGAGCTGTCCAACTATTTTATCGGTAGATTTCCTCTTACTCAGCGACCTTTTCTTCCCTTTTTCCAAGCCTGCCCCTGCGATCATGTTAATTAAGAAACTCTCGACGTTGCCTTTCCCCCTCCTTCCCTGCAGAAGAAGTTTTCTACACCTTGACCCATTAGCTTGATCCCCGCACCCTCGTTTTTTCTCCTCCCGACGGCAACCTACCCCCCAAAGAATGTTTGAACCCACCCAATCATGACGTCTCATCCTTAGAGTCCTTTCCTTTTCTGACTCTCAAGTTCGCCCCCCCACTCCTACCTCCCCCCCTAATGCTTGAGTGGAGATTCTCTTCTCTTCTCAGCCTACGAGAGCCGCCCCCCCCCTTTCCCTCTTTAATTTTTTATTTGCTATTGCAGCTTCCTTTCCCTAAACTCTAGCGTCTGAATGCATCCCTTTTGATGTGTTCTCACTTTTCCCTCCCCCTCTGCCCTGTGCTAGCCCTCACCTCGTCCCCACGATGACACTATTTGATTGTTATATCTTTTTTCGCCACCATGGACCCCTTTTTCCCGCTTCCCGGAGATTCTGGGATCTGAGTTTTCCTTTTTGTGCGCAACGAGCCTCTGGTAATTGTTAAGCCCCCCCCCCTTCCCCTTTGCGAACGCGCCTTACTGCCCCTTCATCCGTACCCCTCTATCCCCTCAACCATTTCTTCATCGCTGATGTAATTCTCGACATTGCGCTGTCTTAAGGTTTGCGTTTTCCCCCCCCCGGTAAGTTTATTGAAAATACTCCCGATGATTGCCTCCCCGCTTTCGCGTAGCGTCGTAGCCCCGTCAGTGTTATCTCTTCTTCCTCTGAAAAAGACCCTCCCTTCCCTCCCCTCTAATTAGGCGAGGCTAGTTGGTTTCCCGAGAATGATGGTACCAGATAGTGAAATGTTCGTTCCCTTCGAAATTTACGGCTTGGCCTGGAGCTGTTCCCGTCTTTCTTTTATCACGGGCCATCCCATCCTAACTCCTTGGGCATTTCCTCCCCTTTTCCAGCACCTTCCCGATTCTCGAAGCAATAGACCCTTGTGAGACGATCTGTCCCTTTAAACGCAATAGCCTGCACAGTTTTTTTATTTTTACCTGTCCCTGAGGCTTTTTTTTTCCTCCCACTGAAGTCCCTTCCCCTTCCCGGAACGAGTCCCCTGCCTGGAAAGAGATCGTCCCCCTTACCCGTTTTGCAGTTTGCCTGGCCCCCTGTCGCATCTAGATGCGTTCCTCCCCTCTTCCCAATTCGGCCAACCCTTTCTTCTTCCCTGTAGACGTACTTTATTTTCTTTTGTAAAGGGAGTATGTGTATAATCGTATGTTTTTTTTTTTTTTTTTTTAGGTGTGTGATTTTGTTTTCTCCTCCTTTTTTTTGTTTTTTCTTCGTTCTGATCTCACATTTGTATTATTTTAAAGTGCATTGTTGAATTTTTTTCCCCCCCCCTCTATTTTTTTTTTTTTCCCCACATGATTATGATGAACGGCTCCTCTTCCCGCAACGCATACATCTCCTCCGTGGAGGATTGTTGGCCCCCTTCGTGTAAGCAGTTAGCTACTTCTTTGTTTCTTCTCTTAGGTTCCGCTTTTTAGAGCAGGCGTCCCTCTTACCTCCACCCCTTACAATTCATTCACATTTCCTGGAACTTCTTGCTTCCCAGAATGCCTAAGATCAGATCCCCCCCCCCTTAACACGCTAGTTTTTCTCGGCTCAACTGCCTTTCTCTCCCCCCCCCCCCCCTCTCAGGACGGACCCAATTTCCTCAAACCTCGAACGAAGTTTCAAGATAGTAGATACTTGTCTGCGGGCCTTTCTTCCTTGCATTCCGTACCCTCTCCCCCCCCTTTTTAATGTTTTGTCTTTTTTTTCTTCTGTTCAGTTCTTTTTTTTTTTGTACACTTTATCGTGCGCCCTATTGTGAGGGAAACAAGGGTCTAGCGCTTCTGCCATTTCCTCGTCCTGACTTTCCAGTGACGGCGGTCCGCGCGTCTCCCCCCCGTTCTATCCTCAGAATTCTACTCGTATCCTGTTCCTTCGCCTCTTCACAGGGCTAATATATCTTCTTCTGCTAGTATGTTACATCGCTGCCACCCTTTTTTATTTTATTTTTTGTTGTCCCCTTTTTCCCAGTTAATGTTTTGCTGTGAACTCTCTTCTTCTCCCCCAGTCATAGGGACACTCTAGAGACAATTTGACCCCTCTTTTTTCCCTTGAGTGTGAGCGTGCCCTTGCGTTTAACAGATTTAGTCCCCCCAGAGAGTGCCTCTCCCTTCTGTCTTTGAACCTCCCCGACCCATTTTGCTTTACATCTCCATTGACCTGTCCCTTCGCTTCTTTTGCCTCTTTGCCTAGGTGCCTCCTCCTCTCCCCCTCGCAGAAGCCCAAGGGATCTGAACGCTAATTTACACACACCATGTTTACGTTCTGGTCGCGCGGTGGCGTCTTCTGCTCTTTTCCTTCCTTTTCTTCCCCATCTCGTTGCACAGTTTGCTCTTTTATCTGTTTTTCCAGTCATTACCTGTTACACCCTGAAAAGTCTTGAGGGACTCTTTCTCTCTTATTTATACGGACGTTTCGAACACTCACCCGTCGGACCGACCTTTTTCCTTCCTCTCTTCACACAAGCCCCTCTTCTTTTCTCTTATTTTTTCACTTCTCAGCTCTGTGTCTAGAAGATGCCCGTACTATAGCCAGTTTTTCCTTTTTTACTGCAAAGGAGCACGCGTTCACGTTTTTTCGCGCTCTTCAACCAGCCTCAGTTTTCGAGGACTTTTTTATTCTCTAAAGCTATATGTCTGTTTAAAAAGAAGTTATACAGGGTGTCCCCCCCCCCCCACCCCCCCCCCCCCCCTTTCCCTGGTCTAAAGACTTCCTATTGTACCTGACTTCGCCTTTTTTTCCAAAAGACGTTTTTAGCCCGGTTCGAGATACTGTGCTTCAGATCGGCCCTTAGTCTGCCCTTTAGGACATCGTCCTGACATTATCATCCTTCTTCGCATTTCTGAACTGCTGTCAACGGTTACATGTTACCCCCCTCGCAGGCCCCCCTTCTCCCCTTCCCGAGTGAATGTCACGCAGTTGCGCAAGGAAAAGGCCTCTTTAGACCACTTCGTGACATTTTCTTCGTTTTTTCTTTGACTCCCCTTCCGTATTTTCTTTCTCTGTTTTCCCTTTCCTTCCCTTTTTCACCCTTCTAGTTCGACTGTCACTCTTATCTTCAGAAGTTCCCGAGCACCTTTTTGGATATGAGTACCCCCATCCGATTCTTTTTCTGTTGAGTCCTCTCTCACTCTTACCGCCCCTATGATACTACGCCTTTTTTCATGTATCTCGTATATCCTTTGCCTCCACACATCCATTTTCAGAGTTGAAGCATTTTGGTTACATCGAGGAGTCATTTCTTTTTTTCTCACTTTTCATGGCTTATCTCCCTTTCCTTTTCTCTTTGAGCTGGTGTTTTTTCCTGCTGCATTTTGTTTTTAAAAGACGCCGCTGAGAGGGTATTTCTGAGTTCACCCTTTCGAGTTGAGTCAGATAGCCTTTCTTCTTTTTCTACATTATTTGCCCCTGCCCCACATTTCCTTCTCGACTCTTTAACACCTGTTCTTGTTATGTGGAGATCAGCACACTTTCTTTCCTTTTCAACCTTTCAACTGCAGATGTCTGTCCCGTTTTTTTCCCTTAGATTGACGATGTCCGTGTTTGCTGTGGTTTGGACCTTGTACTCCTCCGTTATCCGTAGACCCATCGTGCCTTCCTAGAAACCCCACCCCACCACCAATGTCGTTTTTCTTTTTCTTCCTACCTTGCTGACAGCCTCTTCGGTCTGATTCTATCTTCAGCTTTTGCGGCTTTCTTCGCAATAGCCCTATGCCCTCCCCTCTTCTCCATCGCACCTTGTCCCTGCTTCCCCACTCCAGGAGATTATTTTTTTTTTTACCAGACTCCCCTTTCCCCGCAAGTGCCCACCCTTGTTGACCTGTTTTTTTTGTCAAACATGTCCATGTCTTCCTTCTGTGTCCTTTCCTCTCCCTGACGTCACGCCATCTTATTTATCTTCAGGTCTTCTTTTCCGGCTGAGATGTCCGACCCTGCTTCCCATGGCTGTCCGTTTTTGCCGAATGTTATGCAGACTTCGAAGGTTTTCTATCTGAGCTTTTCCATCCAGAACCTTCATTTAGTCATTGCACGAGTTCTGGTAGGAATCGATTTTTCTTTTTCCAAGAAGCGTAGCTGCCCTACTTCATCTTCCCAGCAAGAATCTTTTTTTTGTGCTCCGCGGTTTTTGTCTCGAATTTCAATCTTCACGAGTCCTTTTCACCACACGCTAGCCTAGGTCCTTTTTTGTGACCTCCGCGATTTCCTTCTCTCGCTCCATTCCGAGTCCCTATGCAGTACCCTTTTTATCGCTATAATCCTCCCTTCCTTTAGTCATTCGTCTGGCTTTCTTCCAGGAGATGCCAATGTCGTACAGTGCAGCGTTTTCCCTCAATAAATACAGATCTACTCATAGGATCCCCCGGATGTCGACCCCCCCCTATAGTGTCCTCACTTGACTCCCCCGCGAGAAGAGTAGCTTCTGACCTTTTGTTCTTTTTCCGTTCAGTTCTTTGCAAAATCTGACGTCTCTCCCCAGTTTGTCTCTTCCAAGTTTTCTGTACACCGATGGCCTCTTCGCTGAGGCCATCATTTTGTCAACTTTTCTGCTTAATTAACTCCTTCTTTCTCTCCTTAACTGCAGGCTAATCCAACCAGCATGCTCCATGATGAGTTACTATTTCCACGAGAGTCCCTGACAAAGGCCTCTTGCTCATTGCGTCTTCGATACTTTTGCGTCCCTTTCCGACTGTTATGTGATAGCACCTTGTCAGGATCAGCTGAGTATTTCTCACGATGATTAGCGTCTTTTTTCACCTATGTTACCGCCCCGTTCACGCTGCCCCCTCTTCTCCGACATTGTCTTAGAGAACAGCCTCTCTGACCCTGATTTTTCGCGTTTTCACCTTGCTCCCCCTTCCCTGAGCGTTCGCTCGGTACAGCCAGTGACCTCGCGCATTTCTTCCTAGTCGAAGACAAAAGCCCCTTAAGTTAGAAGTAATCGAACTAGTTCCTTCCGCACCTCAGCATAAACCCCCCCTTGTTACCTTGATTTTTTCTCCTTCATTACTCTTCCTATCAGGAGGCAGGATAGCAGTTCAGCAAACATCTTATCGATCAGGAAGACCCTAGTCTTTTGAATAGAAAAGAGCACGAGCAGCTAACTCTATCCCTCCACCTTCACCCAGAGTTTCATGGTTATCAAGACATTTTCCCCCCCCCGCGCAGACGTTATGATGCTCATATCTGATCGCTGCATGCTCTCCTGCTCGCACGGTCGACCTCCAGCAGGACCGGTTTACGCCCCGTGCCACCAAGAGTCTTGCCTTTTTTTTTTTGTCGAACGATTTGCAGTTACGATCCTTACCTTCTAGGTGGAAGAGCGCGCCCCAAGGCAGCTCCTGCACCCACGATACTTTGTTTGTCCTCTCTTTTAGATTCTCTTCATTCCGGGGAAGAGCTTTTTTCGAAAACGCACCATCTTGATCAACTCTTTTTGCGCCCCCTGTTTCCTCTTTTTTCGAGCAGCCCCTTCCAGACGTCTTATCCGTTCTTCGACTTGTGTCGCTCCCCCAACTGCGACGCTTCCCACCAAGAAAGCTGAGTGCCATCCACCGAGGACGTAGCGCGATCCGCGATTAATGTCACCCGAGCGCTTTCCCGAGGGATCTCTCCCTTCCTTTCCGCAAGGGCGCGAGCTCGGCAGAACGGTATTCAATGATTATTTTTCTGTCTTATCTGATGGTCATCAAGCTTTGCCGTTTTTCTCTCTCCCTGCATCATTTCCTTGAGCTGACGAGGACCCCGCTTCATGAAGCGCTACGCACCCTCTCAACAGCTAGCGTGTTCGGGATCCATTTGTTTGCGATCCGGTACCCTCCTTTCGTTTGTCAACCAAGATTCGGTAGTTTAAAGTTTTTTTTCCACTCAATCCCAGCATCTGCTTAGTACCCGACCGTCTACCCGTTTTTGGTATTTGGGTGTTCGTTCTTTTTGCTTTTCTTTTGATGAAACCTCGTCCACGGCTGTTGCCCTACTCACGAGATAATTAGCCGGTACCCCCGGATTTCTCGTCAATGGAAGTGGCCTGCCACCCCGGACTACCCCTCCCTCTAGGCAGCGATCTCCCCGCTTTTTGACTTGCGTAAGATTTCTTTCTCCCACACCCATTCGCCGCGCACCACATAGAACTTTTCTCCGTTCCAGGTGGCCGAATTAGCTCCTCGTTGATGCTTCTTCTTCCACTCCCCTCAGACGCTGTCCCCCCGGTTGAAACTAGCAGAAAAGTGCCTCCTTTACTCCTTCAAGTCGACGTATATTCTCCCTGAGAGTGTAGAAAGGGGTTTTCGGGTCTTTGATACAACAGCCGCCTTCCTTTGAAAGTGATTTTTGCCTATGTTTTTCCGATTCTAATGAAGTTTCTCTTCGTCTTCGTCTGTTTTGTCCTGCTTTTCTTTCTTTTTTGTTTTTTTTCCCCCTTTCCTTTTTGGAATGAAAAGCCTTTTTCTGGCCTCCCCCACCATCGCCGTTTCTGCCGAGTTAACAGTATTTAGCGACCGGCCGTCCCCTTCTTTTACTCTTCTCCTACTGCGCGTTTTTTGGTCTCGTACCCTCCCCACTAACTTAGAAGACTCTTCTCCGCATGAACTGCACTAGCCATCCTTTTTTTCCCCCCCCCTCCCCCCCCCCTAAAAAGACCTAATTGTCCTTCGTCGCTCTTAACAGGCCCTGCCTTTTCCTGAAGAATCCAGATGTGCTCGCCCATTTCTTCGATGAAGACTCAGTTTCGTTTTTGTTGTTGGTGTTCCTTATTCGTCTGGTTTTGGTTTTGCTTTTGGGTGCGTGTTTTTTTTCCTTTTTTTTTGAAGAATGGTTCTCCATGGTCAATGGGGATGTTTCCTTTAGTTTAGCATACCTCCCGCCCAGCAGGGCCTTCTGAGTGATATTGTAAGATCCGTTTTTTCTGCGATGATGAACTTTTCCCCATACTTCCCTCTGCTCAAGGGGCCCGCTTAGGAGTAGCCTCTTTTTAGTCACGTGGTTGATGCCCCCTTTCTTCCGTGGCTTTTCTCTCTCGTCGCCTCTCCTTTACATTTCCTCTCTCTGTTTCGACGTGATGGCCATTGTCCCGTCCCCTTCTTCCGTTCTACGTCTCTCGCTGCTTCTCCTTTGTCGCATTTTTCCTACGCTCCCCGGGTCCTACTGACCCCCCCCGCCTTTGTTCTTTTCTTTTTTTTTTTTTTTTCAACTCGTCTGCTTTCTCATAGAAACCCTACCACGATGTGATTTTTTTGTCGATTGGGGCACCTGGTTTTCTAAGACCCTCCCGAAAACCGTCGTCTTTGATGTTGTAATGAGGCAATACCATCTCTAGATTCTGCTTGACAATCTTCCTTTTCCCACGACCGTTTCCCACAGGGGCCGTCTGAGCGACTTCCTACCTTTCATCTTATTGCCCCCTCACCTGATGACCCTCTCGCCGCGTCCATATTGGTCGTCGTGGCAGAGTCCAGGTTCCCGGCCCCTACCCACCTCCCCTAGGCATACATTCTCGTCACCATAGCCTTTTGTTTGGATATGCTAGCGATTAATGACCCTTAGTGTTCATGGTTTCTCCTCCCCTTGGTAGGTTCCCCTCCACGTTACTTAGCGTTCCCTTTCCCCTGTCAGAACACCCCGCTTGTAGTCATTCCTTACATCCCTGAATCATCGCAACATCGGTTGTTCTTCTATGTCTCTTTTCCCCGAATATGAACTCGCGCTTCCCTCCGCATTTCCCCTTCGATCGCACTCTCCCTGAACCCCAAGACAGAGGTCCGGCGTCCCCCTATTTTTATCATTCTCCAGATAGCGTCTTTCCCTTTCACGATAGCGCGCCAGTATCCCCTCTCTGACTCTTTTAGCCACGAGTCCCCAGTCCCCGCTCCTCTCCCGCTCTGACTTTTCTTACCTGAGCAGTCATAGTGCAGAGAATTCCTTCTTTCTTACTCTCCACCAGCCCAACTGCGACCTTCCCTCTTCCCTGCGCAACTGAGTATTCAGTCCATGTCGGCCCTTTTTACCGGCGTGGGCAATGCTTTGAGATTTCGATTCCCCTCCCCCTACATGAGTTCCGGAAGCTGTAGTCTTGCGCCCCCTGCTTCACGATCCTTCGCTTCGAGTCCCTCTTGGACTTTGGTGCCCAGTCCCTTGACCTGCTCCGAGATCCCTTTTTCTCCCACTACCCCCCTCTCCCCTTTCTGGGACCAGCCCCCCTCCTTAAGCCGGTGTTCCCCTTTTCTTTATCGTTTTTTCGATATCTCCCCTTTTCAGGAATACTTTGCTTCTCCCTCGCTCCCCCGACTGCCCCGCCCTCAGTCTTTCCTCCTTCATTCTTTGACCAGTGTCTTCCTCCACCAGAGTTTCTTTCTCATGGTCCTACCTTAACATCGTAGCTTCATACAGTAGCATCCTTTCTCCCCCAGAGACTAGTTCCCCGTTCTATCCCAATGGATGCCTCTTCCTCCGATTGAACTTTTCTACACTACGTTCTTCCCTTTCCCTCGCACTGCGACTCCTTCCGTCTCCTACCTCGCGTTCATCTCGTGACGCTTTTTTTCCTTGCGAGCATTTCCCCCCTAGTCCCCCACACCCCCCCGTTTCCAGTCCGTTGTGCCTTAGCACCGCAGATGGCCCATTTTAACGTCCCACAGCACTCGTACGTCACCTCCCGAACCGGCAACGACCCCCTCGCCCTCCTTTTCTCCTTGCGCTTGCCCGCGTCTCATTTTCGGACCAAACCCTTCTCTTTTGTATGGAGTCTGATCTACCCCCCCTCTTTTCTCTTGTATGAGTTGCCCAGGTAGTTTCACACCGCCACTTAGTCCCTGCGATAATTCGATCTCGTCGTTCCCATGTCGGTTTCGACGCCATTCACAGTATCAAAGAGACCTCACTCCTTTCCGACTGAGGCTTCTGAATCGAGACCTCTATTCTCTGTCCCCGTAACTCCATACCGCTTCATTTTCTTTTTTAGTGCTTGAGCCTTCTCTTGTGGACCTTTTTTTTATCTATCTACCCCCTGTCAGAACCACTTTCAGGTAATCTACTGTCAGCTTTCGCTTCATTTCCATTTTTTCGCGCTACGCTTTGTCCCACTCTCCCTTCAAGGTCTTAGTGTTTATTTTTCTTCTCCCCTTCACCGGTGGCCCCGACCCTTCTTGAAGAGGGCGTTTCCCGGTCCTCAGTACTGATTTTTGACGTTACATGGACAGTCTGCGCCCCCCCCCTTTGTAGTTACGCCCGGTTTGCTTATTTAATCGCGAATTTTGTGCTGTCTAGCTCTCCCTTTCCTTAAAGGTGTAGTCACAATTGCACCCCCCTTGAATCCCCACCACTAGTGCCTACCCCCCACCCTCCACCAACCAACGGTATCCACGCGTTACTTTCTGTTCGTACTTTCTTTCGTAGTACGCGACGTGCTCTCGAAGGGTTCCGTGAACTTACTGTCCATGCCACCCCCAGTGCGAAGTGTTCCCCTTATCCCAAGTGCTAGTTCTTTCCCTGCTCCTATGCTTTGAGCCAGACAGCTCCATTAATGTCAACTCTCACCTTAATGTTGTGCCGGGCTGAGCGTTCCGATTCCTCGTTTTGCCCCTTTTTTGTCACTCGCAACCCGAGCGTTCTTGTAGATTTGTATCGCCCGTGTACTGCGACTTTCTTCTCATTTTCTTCTCTGATGGGGCACTTCTTGCCAACTGCTAATTCCCCTATCCTGCGCCGCGAGCGTATGTTTGATCGGGTTGCATTTACATTGGATATGAATCTCCGTGTGCCCAACTCCGGTGTAAATCCGTATGCGCTATCACGCACGATGTGCTTTCTTTTCCAGTACATATACCACCTTCTAACTTCCAACCATCTTCCCTCGCAACCGGAACCCCCTGCACCCAGGCTAGCTCCGTATGGTTCTTCACTTTCCTTATACCCGTGCCTTCCCATCGTGAATGAACCTTTACTTTCTTTCATGATGTCTCCTTCCGTGTCTTGATTCTCCACGACAATGTAAACTACCGTTCATCTCCGAGGCCTTTCCCCATCTCTTGAGGGGTCATCTCCGCCCCTCCTTCGTCGTGAGGACAATCATTTTGATCATGATCCGTCCTAGCAAGGTTGCGATAGTCGCGTAGCAGTGTTTTCCCACTTTCGTCCCCCTACCGCTCCCGATGGTCCGTCCTCGCCCTTTCCTTTGACCATCGTGTTGACGGTATTGAGGAGGACAGCCGTGCATAACTCTTCAGCGAATTTCCTGAAAATGCCTTCTCTCCGCAATGTGTCTTACACTTAGACTTCGTCCCTGGCGTCGATGCTACCATTGATTTCCCCCCAGTCGCCTTTAAGTCTTTTTTTTTTTTTGTTTGTTTTTGTGTTTTGTATAATTTTTCGGTGTAGTCCTACTAAGATTTTCCCTCAAGCCGAATGCCGCTGTCCAGTGTTCCCCGATTCACCCTCCCCCTCTGTCATTTCCAGTTCACGGGGCCCGAGGTCCTACGCGTACCGAGCTCTTTGACAGACTGAAATCTTTCCGGTCGTGTGAG
>Ga0179593_1287119_pt1 | contig 15372 bp, 19 predicted proteins | sample CZODoug2_1_08_16_FD_185931 | JGI IMG/M metagenome (GOLD analysis project Ga0179593, IMG submission 185931) | Vadose zone soil fungal communities from Angelo Coast Range Reserve, California, USA - CZODoug2_1_08_16fungal (PacBio error correction) | ecosystem: Environmental > Terrestrial > Soil >... | reverse complement strand
CTGCTCAGGTTTTCCTTATCTTAGTCCCCATCCCTTTCCGGGCCACCGGTATTACTTGGTAGCACCGTGCTATTCCAGTACCATATAACGGGTTCAGCTCGACGCTATGTTAGTGTGTACCTTTCCGGCCATCCCTTTTTGGCCTCCTTTCTACGAGCTTGCTTCTGATGTTTTTGCAGGCGAGATAGTATTAGGTTTTATTGCCAATTTGCGGCCTCCTGGAAGAAAGTGGAGACCCGCTCAGGTATTTCTTTTTTTTGCCCCTCCCATCCTTGTTTTCCAGCTTGTGTGCCTTGAAAAGAGTACCCTGTCGCAACAAAGCCAAGGAGAAAGTACCTGCCCCCAATGCAAACTGCACCGGCCCGAAAGTCACGCGACTCGTTTTTCTTCTTCTTCTTGTTCTATGAATCCCCCTTTTTTTTTTCAGCTTATGAGTACTTTTTAGGACCTCTCAAGTGAAGTTCCGTTTCTTTGATACTGCGCACTCTCACATGACGCCCCCCGTTCCCCGCTGGCCTTCGTTTTCAGGCTATCAGCTGCTGTTTTCATGCCGTCAACCGAGACTGTTTGGCAATTGTTTCGTCGTTGTTGCGACACGCCCGTTACCCATTTCCCTTTTAAAAGGTCCCAACCCCTGAGCAAGTACGGCCGATGTTTTTACCTTTCACCCACCGGCGGCCGCAGCCCTCCCTTTACTCGCCTTCATTCACTGGACAGCGTTAGGACACCTGCGCTTGATCGTCACTTGTCACTTCGCCTCCCGGCTCGCTGAACGCTTCCCAAAATTTGCCCCCTCACGGTTCTGGTCCCCCCCGAAGCGATCTCTCTCGACGCCTCACGTGGATGTTTTTTCTTCACTCCTTTTTTCTGACGTCCGAACCCATCGCCAAGTGTGTACGAGGGTCGGGCCCCTTTTGATGCTTCCTGGTGGCGTTCGCTTTCTCTTCGTTGTCAGTTCGCCATACTGGTTTCGGTTCCTTGTCCAGGGAGATTCCTTTGGGCCCTACCCAACCGTATTAACCCCATTCCCCAGGCATGGAATTCCCCTTGCTCGACTTCTTTTGTTGTCGTCTCTAGTGGGCGCACACGACTTCAAGGGACCTCCACTCTCCCAAAACGTCGACCCCAATACTTTTTGTTGGGAATCAGTTTCTCTGAACCCCCCTAACGACGTACCGCGACTGGGTTTCCCCCCCCTCTGCTCGGCCCCTCTTTCCTTTTTTCCGTATCCTTGTCTTTTCCCTGCGGCAATTGAGAAATCTGAACGCGTGATGTATAATATTGAGGATTCCTGATTTCCTTATTTCGCCCTCCCCCCATTCTGGGCTTAAAAAACGCCTCCTTTTGGGTTTCCTCTCCTCTTGCCGTTTGTTTTCTTCTTCTTGACCCAAGCCACGTATCCGTTTGATGAATTGCATTTTGTGGGCACGGATGAGACGTTCCTGTGTTCCACCCCCTCTTTGCTTGCTCTTAAGGCGAAGAGAGGTGGACCGTTCCACCTCTCTTTTTTATCTTACCCCCCAAACTCCGTTACCAACCCTCACACGGTAAGTTTTTCCCTCCCCATGGGGAACAAATCTGTTAGTGTCTTTCCTTTTACCAGACGGTCTAGACTTCGTTCGCCCCCTTAGGCCTCTAAAGAGTCCGCAAATTTTCCAGACACCCCCATCCCCGGCGGTGGCTTCGAGCCCCATAAGCGGCCTCCCAATGAAAGTCCTCGGGTTCATTCATCGTCCTTAGTCCCGTTTCCCGTCAGCGCGATTCTTTCCTTTTTGTTCGGGTGGCATGTCGTTTGACGGCCTCAAGGACGACGCTGTGACACAAATGCTCCCCCCTCATCCACTGCCCCCATGGTTTTTCCGTGTTCGGCTTGTTCCCGGTCCACCCACTTGCTCAATTTGTTCCCCACTTCTGAATTGTGGACGTTGGCGTTACTAGTCCTCCCGACTCACCCTTCCTACCTTTCAATGCTGCGCGCGCCGCTTTGGTCCTCACGGTGGTCTGTTTTTTGCCCCCTTCCCGCATTCTTCCTGCCCCTGTCGTCTTGCATTGAACCCCCTCCTATAAACCCCAGGCCAGGCCCCCCTGTCTTTAGTTAGTTCAGCCAAAGGGGCCTTTGTGTATTGGTTATCGCCTCACTTTCGCTACAGCGAATGCGACCTAAACTTCCCCAATGTCTAAACCATCGGATTGTGTAGACCGAAAGTATTAACGAGTAGCACCAATTTCTCTCCCTCTTCTTTTCGTCCTCGTAGGTGTTTGGTTCCTTCCTTTTCCATTCATACGTGATTGCGAAACTTACCTCTTCGAAGGACACTTCGGCCTCTGGATTTCTCATTTTTTATTTTACTTTTTTTTTCATGTTCTGGCCCCCTCCTCCTCCGGTGGATTAGTTTTTTCCCCAATGGACGATGAATACCCCTCTGCCCCCCCCCGAGACCAGCCCCTCAAGTACTTCACCGTCGCATTTTTCTTTTCTGTCTCCCTGCTCCGTGCTCCTTTTGTTCCCGCCTCCTTTGACTTGCACCCTCGCGAAAGCTCCCCTCCACATTCAAACCCTTCGGGAGTCCACTCCTGTGCTCATCAATATCAACTCATTTGCCTGTTTTCGCCAAACCGCCCTGTCTACCGCTGATTTTACGGCGTCGCCGGCTTCCGGCTCATTCTGACTTGACGGATTAACGTCGCACTTTTCCCCTACTGCCCGGCGCCCCTCACTTCCGCGCGGCGGATCCGCTTCCTACAAACCGTTGTTTTGTCGGGCCGTCTGCCTTTTTGGCCGTTTGTATATTTGTCCACTCGTTCTCACCTTTTGGGACAGCCGATCCACATTTTTGCCGTACGTCATTTCATTCAATGGGAGATCCGCTTCCCTTAGTCCTCTCTGAATCGACAGAATTGGGAAGCTCCCCGGCTTTCCCCTTTCAGCCGATGGTATCCTTTGTCTCTCATTATAACTTTTCGTATGGCGTCCTCGCTTTTCCTTTTGCATAAGACAAATTACACAGCTTTTTTTAACTCCCCTGACTGCTCTGTTTTTGACGTATTCCATTTTGGTTGGTATGAGATCTCAACATTTTTTTTTGTCCCCCCCCTATGGCCGGAGAGCCCACGCCCCCCCCACACTCAAGTACCCCACCCATACCTTACTCAGTGTTTTTGTTCCCTTGTATTTACTTTTCCTTTCCTTGTGTTTTCTCAGATAACCATACCCCCTTCCCCTGGAAACCGCCATTCAGGTTACTTAACCCCACAGGGTCTTAGCCCCCCCAGTACTTTCTCTTCTCCCGCCTTACGACCCCGAATTATAATGTTCTAAAGCTTGCTGTCACTGTCCTTCCTTATTCTCTCGTTCTTCTATTCAATTTCGGAGATGTTTTCCTTTCTCCCGTGCTGATGTGGACATTCCCGTATTCCCGGCCGCACTGTTGATCATGCTCCTAGACCCCCCCAAGTCCTTCCCCCCGGGGGGTCCGGCGAATAAGCCCTTGTCCCCTTTTAGCCCAGTCGAATCTTGACTCTGGTTGTAAGCCCGTTCGTGACTCCGCGCTTCTCATTCAAAAGTTGTTCGCCAGATGCCTAGTTCCCCCTTCGGCCTTCGCTGCATCCCCGTCTCCTTTTGCTCCGAACCCAGCACAATTAGCTATACTTCTCGGTTTGGAACTCCCGGAAATTTTATGTAGAGGTGACTTCTCACGGCGTTTCTTTCAGTTGTTTTTGGTTCATTTTCGATCTTTCGATGTACTTTCCCTAGGCCAAAGTGCCCCCAAAGAGTCCGTTGGACCAAAGAGAAGAGTCAACATCGCGACGGGCATTCGTCTTTGCTGATTCGGTGCTCGTCTCTTTTTGCTACCAGCTTTCCACTCACCGGCGAAGTCTGGTTTTTCTTTTTTCGATGTCCTGAAAATCCCCGACTCCCAGCCCCCTCTTAACTTTCCTTAACTCGCTACGTTTCACTCCGGTTATGCGCAAGCAAGCGCGCCACCACCTCCCTTTTTTTCGATAGTTTTGTACTAGAGAGATTTATTCGCCACATTCGCGCGATGGAAGACTGTGCGTTTTTTTTCTCTCTTTGACTTTTCTTTCACCCCAACTTCGGACAACGTCTGTGCTGAATACTTTCGAACCCCCCCCAGCTTTTGGGATGCCTTCCTTTTGTGAGGTCCCATTTTTTCCCTGCCCAGAGTGTAACCCTTTTCGTCCCCTTCTTTACATACGTGAGGTTCCAACCACGCGAAGCGCATCTTGGAACGTAGGTTACGACCCGAGTTTTTTTGATCTTGTATGCCCCTCTCAATACCCCTCCCCCCTTTCCGTACGGACTTTCAGTTCCCCGCTAGAGAAAACCGGACCAGATGCAGTTAGATCGCGCCTTGTTACCCCACGTTGGCCTTCGTCGTTTCGATCGTTTTTGCCACATAAGAACCGGCCCATGAAAGCAACCTCGCTTCCTTCCGAAACGCGGCCGATGCTACTTCATTGTTTTCATTTGCAGTTGGTTCTCGCAAGGAAGCCCGAAGTTCTTTACTGGACCAGTCTTGTGCTGGGAAATGCTTTTTACGCTCCTACGACCACTTTGCTCCCCCTGTTTATTTAGCCCACGTGGGGGATCCCCCCCCCGACGACCTATGTGTCTTGCAAAATAAAAGTTTTTTGTCCTTACTTACTCATTTGTTAGTCAGATGAACCCATAACCGCTTTTGAAAGTCAACTGTCCCTTCTTCGTCCCACTTCCCCCATTCTTTTCCATATAGGCCCCCCCCAGAAAGCCCCCCAGTCTCCTTTCTTTTTGTTTTCTATGACAAGAGGACACGTCCGTTTTCAGGCCAGTTTCCCTTTTACATACTGTCGAAATCATTCTCCAGTTAGATCCTCCTTCATGTGTCTGCTCCTTTGTCTCTGATGTATATTCTTTCCTTTCCACAGCTGCAACTTGACGTACCACGCAACGCCCCAGTTTATCGGAAGTTGTTGCCATAGTCTTTCGTTGACCCCACTGCTTCACCCCTGCAAAGGGCTTTGGTTTGTTTGGTTTTAGATGGTTACACTTTTGACTATTGGATCGTTGAGTAAGCTCCTCTGAGTCTCCACTGCGCCCCTTTCTCTCCATTTTTTAACCTTTTTCCATTTTCTGACTTGTCGTTGTGTAGTAACCATCACAAATTCCCGTTCGGAACCTCCCCCCCGTTCATCTTCATCCAAACGAGCCCTCTGGGCACTTGATCACCATGGCGCTGCACCCGACTGACCCCCCATATACGAACTGCTTTTTCTTTCCCGTTCAAAGACGTTAGGCCCCAGTTATGCCTTCCTAGGATGTTCCCGTACCGGAGAGTTTCGAAAGAATACTCTTTGCCTCCCCTTCCGTTTAGTCGGGCCTTTGCTAGTGCTTGTGACCTAATCTGGATTGGTCAGTTCGCCCCTCTTTTTTTTTTCCAAGTTGCTATGTCCGCCTTTCCCCCCCCTTGTACTATTGATTCTTTTCCTCGCTCTTTCCACTTTTCACACTTGCTGGCTTTATTAGCGACCAATTGCTATAAAGAGGTTCCCCCTGGTTGCGCATATGAAGCCCGCGCTGCCTCTTCTTTTTTGAAACCGCACGCCTTTTCCTTACACTTGGCATTCGCTCGCTCTCTCCGGTACGTAATTTTTATCTGGCATCTCCCCTCTTCTCTGCTCGCTTTTTCCCAATTCTCCGTCTTTTTCCAAGTTCCGCTCTCCCGAGTTTTTCACTTTCTTTTTTTGGTAATCATCCTTTTCCTAAATGTTTTTCGATCTGACGATTATTTTCAAGGTCCACCTCGGGACTTTGACTTAGCCAAGACTGACCTTCTCCCTTTCTCCTTTTAAGTTGGCCATATCTATCCCTATGCCAAGAACCACCGCTACGATTCATCAAGGCACTAAGCACGTCAACCTCACTCTCTCTTTTCGCCGCAATATGGACACACACCACTCCCAGCCCCCTCGATCGATTACAATAGGGTCCGTCATGGTCCTTGTCCTGATCCGGTTACCACGTGACACTCACTCGGCAGAACGTAAAAGTTTAGAACCCCCTGCCCCCTCCGTTAGGTGTAGATTATTTTATCATTTTAATCCTCATTTGGTTTCTGCTCTCTCACTTTCCTCTCTATTGAGTTCTTCCCTTTCGTCTGTCTTTCTGGTCTTCCTGTCGGTATCTTAGTTCGACAGTACCTGTTTTCCTAGATAATGGGTTTGTAGTCCTCAGGTCCCGTTTGCCGGTCCGGGATACGTCTTTTGATCGCCTTGTATTGCTATTGCTGAGCTCTTCTTATTTTGTGGGCGGATGGTATTCTCTTTTTCTTCCTTATAAAGTGGAGTCAATTTGCGGGCCCTCCTTCTTGTCCACCCATCCCCCACCTTTTTCGTGGGCCTTGGTAACCCCCTCCCAAGAAGCGCCATCACCATCGAAGGAGTCCTACTGCAACTTAAACGAGCGAAAGTGGCATCAGTCTTTGGTTTTGCGGCTTAAACTGGTCCCCTCGCTTGCCTGACCTCCACCACAGTTTGGACAAGCTTCTGAAGATGACTTTTTTTATCCATATGCCTGAGGATTCCTAATCGAAGGCGCTACTTCCCGCCTGAGTTCCTACGTTTGTGTTTTTTCACAGGACGCATTCACCTGCTTTCTGAGCGTGTTGGAACCCGGAGACTTTTGCTCTCTTTGCCTTTTTTTGGGATACTTTTACCTAATGCCACGGTGTAAAGGTTACAGGACACTTACCAGAGCACGCCCCCTCCGAAGTTAACCTCCCTATGTCTCCCCCATGTACTTTTTCTGGCTCTGCGGGGACGGTAGCGGGTCAACCCCCCATGATTATCGTCCCTCCCCCCTGTTGTTCATAACTCACTTTTTTTTTCTTTTACCCTTGGTTCTTTAATGATCCTTTCTGATGGCCAGCATCATTTTTCTACCCCTCCCGTAGAGCGTTTTGGGGCGGTAACGTCTGAAATTGTTGCGTCGGCCTACACTCGTAGTTTGGATAGGCCACTGTTTCTTTGATACTGTTTTTTCGAACTTTGTCGCTTTCTCTCTTTTTTAGGACCACGTCATCCAATGGGCCCAACGGTAAGGGCTGGCGTTACAAACAAAGTCCCCCCCCCGACGCCTTTTACCACCAAACCAGGCATGTACCTTCCGTGCCGACGGCTGATGGTGTGATTTTTAGTCGATTTCTTAACTCTCCGCCCTCCGCCTTTTGTAACTCTCGCACCGTTCCAAATCCCATGCGAGCGAGCGTCCTTAATTTTCTAGTAAAATCGTTTTTCCCATACCGTCGACGGGCCCACCCCTTCGTGGCTTGATATATTCTTTTTACGTTCTCATTTCGGCCAGCTTGTGTTCAATCTGATACTGGATCACCTTGCACCGGTCTGAGCCCCGTCTCTTACATGAAGGACATGATGCGTTTCAAATCCTTCTTTTTTTCCCACAAACGCCGTTTCTGGCTCCTCTTCCGGTGAGCTGTTTTTTTCCCCTCCCTGGCTAGACGGTTACCCCTTTCGAGTTTGGTTCCCTTTTCGTTTCGTGGGTTCGAGCTTCCGTCGCAGCAACCCCAATTTTTCTTGTCGCTTAAGGCCTCCAGTCCTTTTTTTTTACCGTTTGCCCCCCCGTGGTCGGTTGTTTCAGGTCACTTAACAAAATATCGGGGCTCCTTTTTTAAACAATATCTTTCAAAAAGGGTCCCCAAGTTTATAGGGTCACTTCCTCACCCTACTGGTTCATAGAGTCATATCCTCAGTCTCCATTCGTCTGAGTTGAGTAAAGTCCCTACTGAGCCTCCCCATGCAATTTTACCTTTCCAGGCCCACTTTGCGGGCCTTCTTATAAGGCGAATTTCCCCTCAGCCGTTGGTCCTCCGCGGCTCCTCTTCTTGTTTTTGTCCCGTGTTAGTTGAGTTCGCAGTGCGTGATTTTTCCCAAAGTGCAAGACCCAGTCGCCCCTTGTCCCCCAGCTTCGACCTAACCCTGACATTGCTTTTTTTCCTGGTTCGCGTGGTTGTACCCCACAGTTTTCTCAAAGAAGCTCTCCACCGAGCGAATTGCATGTTTCCTTTTACTATTGACACCTTTGTCGTCAGTTTTCCCCCAGAGCCTGGGTATACACGTAGTTCCCAGGCTCGCTCTCGACTGCAGGTCCCTCCCGGGTGCTCTTGTGCACTTTCCTGATTTGAAGTGTGATAAGGGCCACAGACCAACCCGCACATGTCCCCCCTTCCCCACGATGCCCTTTTCATACATTCATCCATCTTTGTTGACATTGTTATCTTACTCGCCGACGATTTACCTTACATAATTCTGGGGACATTCCCCCCCATCTTGGACCCTATGCCGTCTTTTTCCAACTCTCTAACGCCCCTGCCTCATAGGTTCAGTTTGCTGATTTGATTTCGTCATTCCCCGTTCGTTGAAACGCTCTCTTCTCCTGCAATTTGCAGCTTTGATGTTATATTTTTTGTTTTTGCCTTCTCAGCAGTTAGACCAAACTTCGCCTTTTCTTCCAGACCCTTCGACGCGGCAAGGAGATTCCGTAGCGAGATTTCCTCAGCACCCTCCTTTACCCTTCACAGGTCGCACTTTATTCTTACTGCTTGTTTACTACGTTCTCTTTTTCCTTTGTGCATTTTGTTCCGCTCCTGGAGACTGCCAGCCACTTTTCCCTCCCAGTAAATCCTTCCAACACCGTTAGTGTACCCCGCCTTATTTTCATCACCTAACGCCCTGGACATGCCCCCCCAAAGTCGAGTTTTTTCCTTAGTAAAGACTATATCGCAGTTGTTCTCGACTATTTCTATTCCTCTTTCTACGGCGCCCTTTTTCTTATCCGCTTAGGCTGGATCCTCAAGTTTTCTTTTCCTCACATAGGTGAGGATTTTTTTAGGTCGGGTACTTTGAATTGATTTATTACTTCTCCCTTTGCACCATCTGTTGTCAATTTGTCGTCTCTTCTCCACCCCCCCCTCGCGCCATCATTCATAAACCGTCTTAACCTTTCCATCTCAGCGTTTTATTCTCCGTAAGAATAGGACCTCATCCCCGGATTTACAATTCGTGGCTTTTCTCGCACCTTATACTTTTTTTCGGAGGAGATAGCAATTTTGTGACTTCACGTCCATCCCCTCCCCTCATGGCCAGTGGGATTATTTTGCTTGATGGGTATTCTTTGACATACCCCTCACCTCCTAGCCCATAGCTCTATCCCCGTTGGCCTTTTTCTCCTCTTCTTTCCCCGTGTTTGTGAGCGTATCCCTGACAACAACCAGTCACTTCATAATCACTTGCATTTGTCCAGAGTCTTCCCCCCCCCCTTCGGGTTCCATTTTTTATCCAAACCGTATTCGTTCGACCATACGAAACCACATTATAGGGAGAAGCTGCTGATTCACTTTTCTTGATTCCCCTACAATGTTTACTCCGGAAAGTCTGCGATCTTCGTCTTCCCGAGACCTGTTGTTAATTGCCTGTTTCTTCCCCCGACCTCTATTTGCCTCCAATACAACCACCCCAAGATTGACCGAGAACCCTACCGGCCAAAAACTTCTTGTCCCTAAAGAGCGCGAATCGAGGTCCGATTGAGACTTGCCACTCTCCCTCTGTCGTAGTATAGTAAGTCGCTTTTCACTCCTCACATTTGTCTGAAGCTAGCCTAGGGAAGGACCATGGTTCTCCTTTACCAGTATTCATAGGAGTTTTGTAAAGCCAAATATCGTATCTACCGCGTTTGACCTTCCCGCAAATCGTTTTTGAGTATCCCGGAGGATGCAATTTTTGTTTTGTCGGCCTTTTTCTTGGCTTGTTTAGGAGCCATGACTTGTTTTAACCTTACCCGTACAAAAATCGAAGTCTCCCCCAAGTCACTTTACTCACGAAATGATTGTATGACTTAGGGGGCTTTCTGTAATCCCTTTGTTTCACGTCCTCTTTTTCTTTTTCGCCAGTTCTGTAATCCACCTTTTTCGAGTGGAGGGCGTAGTCCTGCTGCGCTTTGAAACCACTTCTTTCCCCCTAGGCGGCCAACCACTTGTCGACTCGATCCCTTTTCCATCCGTTATTTTTTTTCCCCCCCTAGTCGCTCTCCCAAAACTATGCGTATTATAGTTTTGTGTTCCTTGCAGTTACGTTTCCTACTCTTCCCTGGTCACGATGGGCTCGTCTTGTCCCCGTGTTTCGATTCGTTTTGCTTTTTGTTGAGAACCACAATCATCTCCCCATTGGCGAATCTCAGACCAACATTCCTTTTTGGATGTTCCTTCATTTGCATGTGCCCTATATTTCCTTCACGCAGTTGCAGTTCACTTCTCAGTATTTTAAAGCGTCCACCGGGTTTTCCCTTCTGAGATGCCTTGAACTTAATTGTACGCCCAGAGTGGGGGATAGTTTTTTGACTTCGGTCTTTCTCTGACCCCCCTTCTCATAATTTAGGCTCACTAGCCTTCCCCCGACGTTTTCTTTCCCAATTACCATACCAAGATGTCCGTTCTCTTGTCCCCATTTTTCTTTAGTAGTTCTCAAATACCACACCCCATTGCCCCCTTCCCCGAACAACGCACCACTGGTGATATCCCCCTCTAGTTTCGAAAACGGTTGGTGCGGCCATGACCGCTTTTTCGTCGCTCAGCTGTTTTGGCTTCGTCCCGCCAGTGACCTGTCTGCAAGTTTGCGGGGCAAGTAGTTCCTCGCTCCTCCGTTTTTTTTTCGGAACGTCTTTTATTACAAGCCCCTTTCCTTTTGCCGGTCTTTAGATTCGACAGTTTTTCCCCCCCGCCCTGATTTTTTTTTAGTAATCTGACCAAAGTCTATACAGTTTGCAATGATATGCGCCTCCTTTCCCCTTTTTACATTTTGCCCCCCCGACACCTTCCAATCTCGGCAAAGCCGTTCCTTCCGCCACAACGTCTCGGCCAATCTTCTCTAGGCCCAAGCAGAACAAGGACCAGACCCCGCGTTTCTTGTGCCAACCCCCCCAGTCCCTGTTTTCTGTTTCCCGTTTTTTTTTTCTTGCACCTTCTTCTCAGGCCCTTTTCCCTGTCACTTTATTCTTGGTCTGAGTTCCCAGTGGCTGAGGGAGCTCGGATTCCTTTTCACATTTCGCTGACCACGTATCTAAGACATCCCCTGCCTTTTTCAATCCTTCCCCCGGTTTTTTGCCCGTTTCTTTCTATTCGTTCTTTTTTAGCTAAATCTGATTGATTTTGGGTTTTTGCGGTTGATAGTTTTCCCCCCCCTTTCCGTTTGAATTCGTATGCTTTTGCCCTATGAGGACCCATCTTTTTCACGTCGCTCACGGACGTTTGACCTTTAATTTTGCCTTTCCTGTCGTGTAGTCCCTCACTCCTTTGACCCCTTCTTCCCGTCACCGTCTCTGCGACCGGGAACTGACAAACGTTTCGCAACCAAGAGCGCCTCCCCCTTTTTCGCCTCCATGGCTGGCGTTTCCCCGTCATTCGCTATCGAAAACGTTTGCTCGCTATACCTTTTCTTTGACCCGGCTCGTTCTCATCATCGTTACGTAACTTTTTAGGAGAGTGCTTTTTGTGGACAAGAGGGTCTATTGGACGTTTCCTCTTTTCCGCTAGCCTTCATTCGTCTGTTATTCATAATATAGGTGCCGCTCGACTCGTGATTCTTTTTAGTGCATCATTGTCTTGTTAATGATTGGTTTCTTTTTCCTTTTCCAAGCTCCCAAACTGCCCATTAGTTTGAGTTCCTTTTTCTTCGCTTTTTCAGCATGACTAATGTGCACCCCGCACGCACCTTCGACCCTTTCTTGCAGTAGCTCGTCCCACAGCCGTAATCTTCTATTTTATTTTCTTCCTTTTTTTTTTGCCTGAGTCTCCGCGGATTTAACGACCGTACAGCCGCGACCCTGCGTCTTCATTCTTTTCGGGTCACGGTCCCTTCTTCCCTTTCTTTTTTTTTGCGCTTTGTCCTTTTTATTTCATTTGCACACACCCTCGGCACCCATTAATTTTTGTTGGTTAAGCCCTGCACTTCCTCCATTTCATTTTGAGTTTTTTTTTCCCAGACCGGACACCTTCCGACCACCTCGTCCTCTCGCCGCCCTCCTTTAAGATACGCCAGATCAACTTCTTTCTCCCCCCTTCCCGCGTTTAACAGGTATTAAGTTTCCAACAAGCATGTTTATCGAGTCAACTACTAATGGTGCGTTCCGTTTCCATTACCCAGCTTACAACTTTTCCCCACCGCAGCCCTGGACATTGACCCCCCAGTTTAGTAACATCGCCCTCTCATGGCACGCTTTCCCCCTCCTTCCCCCTCCTCTTGTTTTCGAGGCCGCTCGGAGCTTTGTTTTTTTTGCACCCTTGTACCTTAATTATTTAATCTGCGGTGATCGTTGTAGATGTCTTTACCCGTCCTTTCCCTATGGGTTCCTGCCCCATTCAAGTTTTGAGGTTCACGTAGGGCCATTCGGGCTTTACGGGATCCTCGAGGGCTTTTCTGTCTTCCTTTCTTTTCCCTTGCGTTTTTTGCATCGTATGTGTGGTTCTGGCCTATGGTTATGGCCTCTGATCAAGGACAAATAGCATTCTTTTGACACCAATCCCAGTGGTTTTGTTGGCATTGTTCACCGCACTCCTTCCTTCCTCATCCCCACCTTTAAATCTTTCCCAAGCAACGATCCCCCCTCCCTTTTTCAAGAGGACTCGGGTGGTTCGGGCTTATCCGCGGAGACTTGAATTTTGTACCTTTTTCTTCTCCAGGAGGGAATATTCCAAGCATCCGTCTTTTAGACGGATTCTGCCTTGAGTTTTTCTTTTTTGCTTTTTTGCGGTTTCCCGGCATTTTATGCTTTTCTTGTGCGGGCTGCGCTCCGAACACCTTAGAAGGCCCCCCCCTGTTTCTCGTTATTTTTTTCCATGTTCTCGGTCGGTTTCCGCCGCCAGGTCAAGGTTTAAAGTTTCCGTACCATTCTCCCCTTTTTCAACCCGTCACCTTCGCATCTCAATTTTTCACTCGATGGCCTAGACCTGACTTTCGCAGTTTTCTGCTTCGAGAGAGGCACTCCCCTTTTATCGGTCCAAGGTCCTTCTTCCCTTGCCCGAACTCAAACTGCCATCCCCCTGCGTCTGTCGCTTACGTAGGATTTCCTGAATTTATCATTTATCTCTAGCAGGTTTTGGATTAGCTTTGACTTTCCTTGATTTCCGTCCAAGTACTTTGATATGGCAGTGATGCTCCTGGTTCGGCATTTCGCTTTCGATTCCCGCTGATAGGCTTTGAACGGTCAGGGATTTGTTCTGGACTACCACGCAAGGTCCACCGAAGCATTCCCACCCATTCCAAGTCTTTCCTTCCATTTCACTTGAGCTTTTTTGCCCTTTCCGTTCGAGTCCAACGACCCCCCCCAACCTATCCAAGTTGTCCGACTCCCCCCCGAACCCGTTCTCCCCCCAACCCGTTTCCCCTCTTGCCCTCCTGGTTTCCGAACAATCCCGTTTTTCCGCCGAGTCCGGGCCCCAAAGCCGGCTTGCTCGATCTGTTGTATCCTTCCCATGGCGTTCCCCGCTGTGTGGTACGAGTCCTCCTCCGGATGCAGCGACCCGGCCCACATCTTTTGCTCTCATGTTAATTGTCGTTGCCGACCTCTTTTGTTTTTTCAAAAAGCCGTGCTGGTTCCCGATTTATTTAGACAGTCCGAGGTTAGGGGTAATGGGGACTTAGCTTTTTTTTAACCATCGAGATTTTGATGAATTGCCATTGGTTCCGGCGTTAGGAAGCTTAAGTTTCCCCCAATTTGTAGATCGAGGAGCCTTTCTCGTTTTTCAGGTACACCGCCCCCCCGCGGTCTTCGTTCACTCTGACTACACCAACAGAGGGTTACGCAATTACTCCCCCCGTTGTTTGCACAAGGGAGGTTCTACGTCTTAATCACAAGATTGTTCCTTTCTCTCCCCCCGTCTCAAACAGGCTGCGTCGAATTCCAAGTTGATGCAGACCCCTTTCACACTGCGTTTTTTGTGACTTCTTTTTCCCCAGCCCTAAGTGAACGATCGGTTCAGTCCCCTTCCACGTTTGCTTCCCCTAGAGGTGTTTGTCCAGGTTCTTTGTGTGCTTGTCGCCAGGTGCACTTTCTTTGCCACCTCACGACCGCCTGGTTCAACCCTGCGCCGTTCATACATTCCTTTGTTTTAGTCTTGTTCTTCGCGCGTACTTTCCCCTCCCGCGGAAATGCTTTGGTTGGAGTTCGTTCCCGCCTGTCGAACGTCCTCGGTTACATTTTTCCCCGGCTGCGCTGGCTTTTTTTTGCAGTCTCTAGTTTTTTCCTCTTGGAATTACTTTTTGCTTGTCCTCACAGTCTCCATACTACACCTGGCAAAGACAGGCCATTGCCCTCAACCTCTTTTTTTTCATCCTCACGAAGTTTGAATTTGTCTTTCTTTCTCCCTCCGCGCCGATGCGACTCGGACCATGGTTTACAGCATTCCCATCGTGGCCTCAATATTTCTAGGTTCGCACGCTGTATTTCCCCAATCCCTATGCTGTTACGGTAGTTTTTTGTTGGTTATCTTTTGATGTTGCCTAAACCTTTTCCGTTTTTTTTAAAACTCTGTTCGTCAAGCCTGTGCTTTTTTTTTTCCCTTTGCTTTGTTCCCGTTGCAGCAGTCCTTGCCTCAATCGCCGGGGACTTTCCAGACTGTGCCTGATCACTTCCTTGGAATCCCGCACCGAGACTCAGCCCCTCGTCCCCCCCACCTTCTTGTATTTTTTTTGTACCTGCTATTTTTGTCAGTTTATTTTTGTTTTCTCTCTTTTTTTAAGCTCCCCTACTTCTCCTGACGCACATTCCAATTTTTTTCTGCACTCTTGGTCACCCCACGCTTGCATTGGTGCATTCCGACAAAGCACCCTCTAAGTCTAGGTTCCTGGGCAGTGAGTTACTCCGACGGTGGTTTTTTTTTGGACTCTCCCTTTTCTCTTTCCCTATGATATAGGATACGATTCATCCTTAGTTTTTTTTTGGTTTGCATCGTGAAGGCGCACCCATTGTCCTTTTGTCTTGCCGTAGGTGCACCCCTCCGTTTTTCAAGGGAATTTTCCTGCGTTTTTAACCTCTTTGTATTTTGTTGCGTTTTGAGGACTCCCACCTGACTGAACTTCCGGCCCCAATTTCCACATTTCATAAAAGATCTCTCGTCTTGACCTTTTCCCCCGCATTTTGGAATTCCCCCGGATTTACCCCCTCAGCCTTTGCTAGACCCCCACTTCTCTGGAGTGTGAGAATGTTTGTTATTACTTTCCCAAAGCCGGCCTTTTCTAATGACTGGTCTAGTGTATGTGGCTGCTTATTGTTTGTGTTGGTGTTCTGTTTGTGGTTTTTTATTGCCC
>Ga0179593_1659759_pt1 | contig 15373 bp, 14 predicted proteins | sample CZODoug2_1_08_16_FD_185931 | JGI IMG/M metagenome (GOLD analysis project Ga0179593, IMG submission 185931) | Vadose zone soil fungal communities from Angelo Coast Range Reserve, California, USA - CZODoug2_1_08_16fungal (PacBio error correction) | ecosystem: Environmental > Terrestrial > Soil >... | reverse complement strand
TGCAGTCCATTCTTGGAGCTGGCGTTGTGAACCGCGTTCCCTCCCCACTTACGGAAGGTTTTCCCCAAGCAGGGGACATCGGTCTAGCGCGGAGCCCCCCCTCCCCCCGATCCCTTGCTCGTTTTCCCGGAGTGGGACCTCCCAAACTAGAGTTGTCCCTTTCCGGCTTCCCTTTCTTTTGGATGCCTAGAGAATTAATGGGTCACCCCCCCATCTGCGTTGTGTTTTCTCTAAGTTGTTTTATGCGCCCCCGGTTTTCCCTCGTAGGCACTGGACTTCCCCAAAATGACCTCGCTTCACATTTGTCTCCGAATATTTTCTCTTTTCCCCGATTCTGTCTTGCATTGTTCCTATGATCCCTCCTCGTTTTCCCCTTGTCGAACAACTACAACTTTGACGAAAACCTTTGCACGCCTTGTTTCCCTTTCCTTGGTCCATTTGCTTGAACATCCAACCTCCTTACAGATGACTTCGCGACTTCCCCGCCAAAACAGTTATGGGCTGATGTATTACCTTTCGGGAGGAACACCTTTCTCCCACCGTTTTTTTTCTTCCAAATCGTCTTCCTCTTAAGTAGTGTGTTGGTCGCCCAGGCTTTTCTCCCGGGATGACTTTTTTCCCGAAACCAGTTTGTATCGTGATGTAATGGTTGTTCGATGCCTTTAACACCCCCCCAAGAATGTCTAACACCGCAATTGTCTCCCTTTGGACCTAGAGCAGCGTTTGCCGCTTAGCGTCACCCCCACATCTGCGTTTTACCTTCCCTCTTCCCTCCATCTTCCTAAGCATCCGAGGTAACAACATATAGCAGCAAGAGAACAAGTCGAGTCCCCCCCCCTTCCTACCATTATAGTCGCTTCGTCCGTGAGCTCTTCCCCGTTTTCAACGACTTTGTAGGATAATGTGGAATCGCCCCATGTTCGTTCAACACGTAATCCTTTGAGAGTTCTCAAGCCCCTTTTTTTTTGTTTTGTGGTGTTGGTGTGGTTGGGGTTTTTTGGGAGCTCTCCCCGGATCTGTTCCCCTGCTTTCGGCCCAGGTGTTTATATACACCATATTTCTGCCCTCCTCGACTTGCCGTGGTGTTTTTGCTCTTCTAAGTGGATGAGCGAGTTCTGACCTCCGCCGTCACCTAGGGGTGAACTGCTATTTCTGCCCTTTTTGAAGGAAAATTCTCTGAGTTTGGTTTTCTTTTTTTCCCTTGGTTTGGTGACCCCGGAAAACTTAGTCGCGCTTCTCTTTTGCCAATCTGCGCACCAGTGGCCCAGTAATGGTATGTTTTCCCTTTTTCGCCCTTTTGTTTCAGTTTTTAATCTCTTCTTTTTTTAGCTCCCGTTGTTGTTGTTGTCTCCTGTGCCAGCCGTCCCCAAAACCAACTTCCCCATGAAAACCACGGACCCCTCTCACTACGCGGTAGCAAAGTTCGTCAAACTTCCTTTCCTCAACGCTGCCTACTTTTTCTGTGTACCACTCCCCCCTCCCCTCGACATGTAAACGACCGTGGAAGTCCTGTCCCTCTTCTCCTTTATTAAAAGCCACCGTCTTCTGAAGTCGGTGACTACATTTCCCCCTGAACTTCCCAGCCATTTGAAACCCCCCCAAATGCTGGACGTCTTCTTTTTTGTTGACAAATCGGAGATTGTGATCAAAACCTGGACCTCCCCTCCTAAAGTGGATCCTTATCCCCCCTATTGACGGGACCTATACGGCCTTTTTACTTTCCTTGACCATTTTCGCGTTCGCGCCATCCACGAATTTCCCCCTCCCCCCAAATTATCTTTTTCCCACCTGTTCCTCCACGACCCCCTGACTTTTCTCCTTTCGCGAGAGGGCACCCCCGCCTTGTGTCGTCCTGCGTTTTTTTCCTTCGTGGAACACCTCCCGATTGATTTAAAAATCGATTAAGTTAGTCGGCAACTTGCCGTGGTTGCGAAGAATCCTTTTGCCTCCGTTTGGTCCTTCTCACGCCCCTTCCACTCTTTTTTCAGAAGTGGCCTTTCCCAAGGTCACTGCTCCCCTTTAATCGCAGTGCCCTCCCCACCCCCCCCCGAGACGTGTTTTCTTTTTCCCCGAATGTGATTCCAAACAGCGTGAGAAGGTCGGGATCGTAGTTTCCTCCTGCACTTCACCCCCTTCCTTTTTTGTTTCGCTCAGTAAGAGCAGCTGCCCCTTTTTCTAGAAAATGTCCCCCGGTAACCCCCCCTTAGAAACTTTCCCAATTTTGCCTTTTTGTTTTTCTTCATCTGTTTCTCATGCCGCACCCCCCCGTTTCCTTTTTCTTGCCAGCAATCCCCTCTTTCTCCTCTCCAGTATCCAAGGTCCCCATTTTCGTAGGCTCTTTTTTCGGGTGGTCATCTCTCTTCCTCACTTCGGTGTGACCCCGCTCAAAACTGATAACGCCAACCTGACTCCTCTTTTAACGCACCCCGTCTAGAGAGCTTCTTCACCCCCCCTTCCTGGGAACATCTTAGGGTTGGCTAATCCGTTCCCCAGTCAAAGACTTTTTTTTCCAGCTTCCGCTCTCTCCTCCTTTCCCTCGCCAATCGTTTTCAGTTGTCCCATCTATGGTCGGGGCAGAATCTTGTAATAGGAGCGCCTCAATCTCCTTGCCACCCCCAGCCCATGGCAGCGCTTTCTTCCCGTTGAGGGTGCCTTTTTTAACTCAAAACTGGGCTTTTCCTGGTCGACCCCATCACGAAATTGTTCCCCTTTTAGGGGTATTCTTATGCGCTCACTAGCTCCTATTTGCGCGGGTGGCGCTGGCGTCGAACCTTCTATAAAGGCACCCCAGCCAAGCCACTTCCTCTCACTTTCTCCGTTGGTCGCGAGGTTTTCCGACATTTTACGCGGCATGTAACTTCGTGTTGTTTTCCCCCCTTTTTCCAACGAAACAATCCCCCCCTCCCTCTTTCCCAACTGTGCATCGATGAGGAGCGTTCCCCCCCGCTCGTGCACCTTAGGGAATGTTGTCGAGGTCTGATACCTTTTCTTTTGAGCAAAACACCTTCTCCAACCCCCCCAACTGAACCCCAACTCAGAGAAGTCTCTAACCGGCGTTTTACAGTGTCTTATTGACCAGCCAATGTTGACTGAAGGCTTTTGTTCTTTGACCATCAGGTCTTTTTTAACGGTCCTTTTCAAAGCTGAACTACCCCCTTAGAACCTACCCCCGGTTTCATAATTTTCCCTTCTCCCTTCTTGATAATTGCTGCAACCGAACTTGCTTTTTGAGCTCCCTTTTCACATATGAATCGTCGATGGCAATGCCGGAAACGTATTTATGCAAATTCTTCTCTCAAGGACACCCGCGACTGTTGCTAGAGGTATTTACACGTTTCAAAGCAGATCAGAAGAAGAGTTTTTTAAGTTGAGCCTATTTTTTTTTTTCCCCCGTCATCGTAGACTCCTTTCTCTCGGGTACTTCCCCCCCGCCTGGGGGAAAAGAGGTAGATGAACCGGACCTTTTGCTTAGAGAATTCTGTCCCGGGTTCGCCCCATTTAAAAAAGACGATCGTTTTTCCGCAGTCACCCTCTTTTCTTTCCTCGTGGGTTGACTCTTTTATTGTCCCAATTGAACTTCTAATCTTCCCTTTTTAGAAGGTTACGGTGGTTAGACTTTGTTAGTTTTCGAGAGAGACGTCAGTAGCGCCGCCTCTCCCTCCTTACCCGGAGGGATTCTTTTTGTGTGACCCCATAGCCCCCTATTTCGGATCGGCGGCCTGGGCGAGACACTAGACGTGGGTCCACTTGCCTCAGGCCTAGGATGCCCTTCAATCTTCCCCCTAGGGATTTTGTTGTTCTTTCCTGGGGTTCTGCATGTGTGAGCGATACTCCTTCGCATTCCTTTGAGTTCCGAGGGGAATTTCGAGATCTTGGGTTTGTTTCCAGGATTGCTTTCGTACCCCTCTTGGTTTTCTTCTCGTTGTTCGTACCGGACCTAGCCGAGTCTAGTATTTGAAGGCGAAGCAGGAGGTAGTCCCTCTTTTTATCCTTTTTAGATGTCGAGGTCGGGCCCCCTTCTAACCAACTAGGAAATCGCCATTCTCCTTCTATGAGGTCGTCGCTTCTTTTGCCCCCTACGGGGGTTTTTGCTGAGTCCCAGTTCGTGGAATGTGGTCGCTGATTCACGGAACTGGTGGACCCCTCATTCCATCCCCCTTCTCTTTTCCTCTCTCAGTTTTTTTTTTTCTAGATGTCGGATGGCGACCCGGAAGTTTAATAGACCCCTTCGGCCGGCTTCTTCTCCCCCCCAAACACGTAGTAGGCTCCGCACTGCGCCCTCCTTATCCCTACCTGGTAGATGGCCTAGTTGTTTTTTGTACTCCTCTCTGAAGTCGCATAATAGTCGACCTCCTTGATGAGCATAGCTCGGTTTCCCATTCAGATTCCCAATTTCTCCCCCCCCTTTAATCGAAGCCGCCGGCCCCCCCTTTTCTTCAACTCCGCTTATTTCTCTTGCCTGACCATTTCTACATGAGAGACCTTCCTCTCCCCTCTGGGCTGTCTAGTCCCCCAAACGCCCCTTAGATCCACTGTTAATTCCGAGATGATCAGGTCCCCCAGGAAGCAGGCCAGATAGATTCCCCTTGGACCCCCCCCCAACCCCCCCCCCCCCCCCCCCCCCACCCCCCTGGCAACAGATCCCGAACCAATTGGTCTTTGATGTTCCAATACAAGCCCTCCTGAAGCGCCGACATTCGCGTCTTCCTACCTGCTTTCTCTCCCTCTTCAAACTGAAAAGTAACCGAGAAATCAGGTTAAGCTTTAGAGGTCACCCTTCCCAGTCCTTAAAGTTCCAACCTTTTCTTCCTTTCCCCGGTTCTGCGATCACTCCTACGAGTCGGTGTGAGACCTGTCTTCCCTACCAGGGACCCTACCTTAGTTTTTCGAAACCCGCGTCCTCTCTGCCCTTTCCCCACTTCCTTTTTTTTCCCCCCCGAGAGGCTGCAGTCCTTTTCTTTATGACAGTTGGCCCAACGCAGTAGCCCTTTTCCAAATAGTCCGCTAACCTCTTTTTTTGCCGGGCTAACCATCAGATCCTCCCTCCTCTATAGCGTATTTTCTTCTCTCAGTATTCGCTTTCCCTCCCTTGTTTTTTAAGCCCCAGTCCTCCTAGCCTCCTTAGTCGACGCCCCTCCCCCCGTAAGATTTGTCTTTAGCCGCGAGCCTTCAGCTCACTTCGAGGCCACACTTATAGTTTGAGCAGCTTTGTCTTGACTAGCGGCTTTTGGCCCTTACAATCACTTCCATTATTCACTACCTTTCCCCTTAAAGCCGGTCCGCCCCGTAGAGGAGTGGTCAGATTTTTTTGCTATGTTGTTGAACTCCTATTCCTTTCTTAAGCCCTTTCCCAAACACTTCACGGGTTACCCTCTTGGTTACACGAAGAAGTGATTGAATTTCCGCCTTTCCGCTGGTTAGCTTTTTCCTCCAACCAAAACCCGCGCGTATCTCCCTTTACATCTCCGACCAAGACTAATCTTCCCTGTCTCTGAGAAATCTTTCCTCTAAATTACTCCCCTCCATGAGTCCGACAACTCCTTCCCCCCCCCCCCCTATCTTCCATTGCATGTGATTCCCAGCAGTCCCTGCACCACTAATTGCTTCTGACCCCTTCCTAAACCCCCTCTTTTGAATGATTAGGACAAACCTTCACTCCCCCTCTGTTCGATGGGCAGATTCGGAAGCATTTATTACACGATCCCCGCATAGAATTCGGAATCAAAGTCCTTTTACCCACGAGTCGAGAGCTTTTCCCTTCTTTCCTCAGGGAGGTCGGGGGACCTGGAGCCTTTTTTTCTCCCACCAAGAGAACAGTGCAAACTTTGTTTATTCTTGATCTCCCCTTTTTCGACTGCCCCGGGGATTTTAAACATGCCTCTTGTTGTCTCCCGTTGGTTTAGAGTCAAGTTTCCAATCCGTATCCCGTAGAGGTTAGTAAACACCCCCACTTAACGACGTCCGTTTGCCCCTTTGTATAATGAGACGTTGCTATCTCCCCTTGTTTTTTTTTTCCTACTTCCCTAGCGCGCTTTTCTTTTTTCGGTTGCCATCAAAAACCTACTCGTTCCACCCCTGCACCGTCGCCTACCAGTGTTTTCATTTTTTCCCTTCTTTGGTACCTTTAGTGCCCCCCCCCCCACCACGGGGATCCCCCTCCCTATAGCGTAGCGCACCCACCTCATCGGTCGTAGGTAATACGACTGCGTTAGTCCCCCCCCGACTGCCCCCCCCCCTTTCCCCTCCCCTCGTCGTCGAAGCTCACGTTTTTGGTGGGTTCATCGGCTCCTTTTCTGGGTACTGGTTAAGTTCATTTCTTTTTTCCTCGTTAATGGTGGCGATTCACTCACACATTGAAGACTATTCCCCTTCCCCCCATTTTAGAAAAAGAAAGGGTCACGACATTGAGAAGGGTTTCTCTTCAATAGCTCCCTCCCCTGCGTCGTCCCGAGACCAAACCCCTAGACGGCATCTCCAGATTTCCACTGATGGTGGGTTGTGTTTGTGGGGTTTTTTTTTCCCTCTAGTCACAGGATTTTCCTTCTCGAACAGTTCTTTATGAACTCCTTCTATTTGGGAGATAATCTGGACCTTCGTATGTTCCCGCTCGCCAATGGTTGCACGTAATGTCATTCCTCTTCCATCGTTCTCTTTGGCATTGATTGGCTTGTCCCGGTGTGTGGCTCCCCCACTCTATCTTGCCCCAACTTACCCCAGTGGTTTGGAGCACCAAGATGAGGAGACAGCTATCTCCCTCTCCCAAAACTTCCTCCGTTACCCTTTTCCTTGACTGAATTCCTGCGTCCCCCCCCCCTTGAATCAATTCTTCCCCCCCTCGTTACTTGTCGGCGTTTGATGGGGGTTTTTTTGGTCCCCACCAAACTGATTCCGCTTTCGTTTTTCATGCTGCCACATCTGCGAAAGTTTCATTCCCTCTTTCCCCGTTTTTGTTTTTCAGAAGTCGGTTGGAATGCCCACACACATCCTATCCTCCTCCTCCGTTGTTTGTTTTTCCTTTTTTTTTTTTTTAACCGTCAAACCTCCCCCCCTTCCCGCATTTCCCCCGGCAAGAGCATGCCCGATTCTCAAGATTGATTCCCCCATGAATGCGGGAAACTGCCGCCATTTTTCCCCTTTAATGTATGGAGTCCCGAAAACCCCTTTAAAGCCACCCAGAAACGTTCCTTTGATAGCGTTCGAAGCAGGACTTTAACGCCCCCCCTTTCTGGATGAGTTTTCCTTCGGTGCCTCTCTTTTTCCTCCCACTTCGCAGCATTTTTTTTCCCCCCAATTCAGTTCCCGAGCTCCCTTCGTGCACACTTTCTTCTCGTAGATCCCCAACCAAACTGAACGCCCTCCCCCACCGTTTCCTTCTCTCTCAATCTTGCGTTCTCTCACGGCATTACGTTTTTCGCGAAAATTTCCTGCTTCTCCCCTGTCATATCCCATTCTTCAAAATTTCTTTCCCCCCCCTTGTTTAACTTCACGTAGACTCCCCCCCTCCTTATCTCAGAGGTAACCTTAGTGGGAAGTTCAGATGCCCTTCTTTTCTTTTTTCACGGGACTCCGGGTGGGAACCCTCGCTTGCTTCGCCCCCCCCCGTTAATTGTGCGAATCCCTTGTGAAACTCTGACTTTTTCCTTTTCGTTCCCCCGGACTTTTGCGCCTCATCCCACCGGTCTCCCATTGCTTTACCCACCTGTGTGGACCTCGCACCATCCATCCCGTTTTTTTTTCGACGGGGACCTACCAGGCACTCAAAGGGACTGCCCTCTCAAAAAATCGACTTCCGTTTTTTTCTGGAATCAACCACCGTAGAAGTCTTCAAGGCCGCAACTCGAGACTGAACTACACTTTCCAATCAAAGAACGTGATTTTTTCTTTCTGAGTCGCGAAGTTTTTTTTTCGATTTCCCGTCGTTCCCCATTCAGGTACTCCGCCTGTAACCTGTTCCTTTTTTTGTTTTTCGTCTTTATTGGGCCTTCAAGCCCTCCCGAACATTACTCCTCTCCTTCCATTCAAGACCGATAGACCCCTCCCCAAGTATACCCCGTCCTTCCCTTCGTAGGCGAGCGGTGGTCTTTGGGAGCCAAGAGAGGAAGACCGAGGTGCCGTTCCTCTCTGAAAAAAATGGCGCAGAGAACGACGAAGAAAACCCGGAATAGCATCTCCCCCCCCCCCCCCGCACAGCAATCCCATCCGCTTTTAAGATTTGTGAGCTAAGGACCCAGTCCCCCTGACCCATACCGCTGCTCTTCTATGATCCCGTGCCCCTAGAGACCTTCCTGTGAATGGCCCCCCCTCCTGGGACTCTGACCCTCACCTTTAATCAGTATGAGTTATCCCCTTCTTCCCAAGAGAAAAGCTTTTGGGCGACGCTGAAGGCCAAATTAAACCTTTACTGGAGTGAGTGATACTTTTCTCATATCTGTTCTTTCCTTATTTGGGATGGTCACTGAGCTTTGCTGCGTTCCCCAAGGAATGACCCGATAGTCTTCCTCATGGTGCTTTTTTTTCAGGAAATTTTTCCCTTCCCCTCCAAGGTAACCAGCTCCCCCCCCTCCTGAAGAGTCTAGACTTTCGGTCTTTAGTTTAACTCGCTAATGAAGGTTGTTCCATCGACGAAACCATCCCTACTCAAAAACACACCCCGTAAGCCCTGGATTCTGTTTAATTTCCCCGTCGGGAATGGGGATTCCTGTGTGCTCGCTTGAAAAAAAAGGGCTACCGCCCCCCCCAACCCTCAGCAGAACGTTTTTTTAGCACGCGTTTCCGGGTTTTTAACTTCCCCCCCCCCCCCTTATTTTTAAATAAAAGTTTGTTACTTCTTTTGCGCCTCGAAGCCGCGCCCGGGAGAGCCCTCCATAAGTTGAGGCTCCGCCGATGGACCTCCTTTTCCCTGGCGGTAAATTTCCCCCTTTTTTCGCACTTGTTATGGTGTCTTCTTATGTCCCGAACTCAGTCTGCAGACTTCGTAATTGCCCCTTCCAACATCCCGTTCAATTCCTATCCCTCGACGGAGCTTTAACCTCTTCCCCGATCGGTGTCTTTTTCCTGATCAGTGTGAGCCCTCCGGCGTAGCCGAAAGTCTTTTGACAATTGTATCTGATTGTGATCCCCACCCACTTGTCATCGGAGACGACCTGACTCCCCTACTTAGTTTTTTTTTTCCTCCCTGAAGACTTATTTCGGGCTGCACCTCCAGCTCCCTTGTCTTTAGAATTAGCGATCTGTTTCTCGACCAGGTCGCCACCCCGTCCTATATTTATCCTTTGAAGGTCAACATTTGTGACTTCCCTTTTTTCACTTTCCGTTTCCCCCCCTTTTTCCTAATCGGACAGGAGGTTCTCCTGGTTCCTTTGGGTTTCTCTTGTTTCGATATGGGGCGTCGTCATCTTGAAGGGTCCGTAGCCTTCCGCCCCCCTCTAGGGTGGGTTGTGCCTTTATTCTCCAATCCTGGGACATAAGGCTTGGCAGTTTCCTGGACTATATTCGCATTCCAGTTTGGGGCAGCGTCGAGTTTTTCCCTTCCTTTTTTTATTTCCCCCCTTTGTTACATCGCCCTAGTGGTTTTTTTTCCTAGACCCCCAGACTTATTCGTGACCTATTACTCAGGACCCCCGGATATGAATCGTTGAGATCCCTTTTGTTTTTTGCCACCTTCTTCTTCTCTTTGTTCGGTTGGTGGGGCCCAATGTTGGCACTCGGACCCCATCTTCCTATAGGTATCTCATCGCTTTCGTTAGGATCCGCATTTATGCTTTCTTTCAAATGTCACCACCCGAGGCCAGCGACCCCGCTTCCTCACTCTGATGGCTTCTTGAGGAGGGCTTGAATCATACGTATTTTCGATAAACTTCTCCTTTTTTTGTCTATTATTCTTGACTTTTTAGAACTCCTTCCCTCCTCTTAATAATCCTCGGTGTTGAGTAGATTCTCTTTCCCTGGCAGATAATCGTACCCCCCCTTCCGCCCTGTGAGGAGCAAACAAATAAGGCTCCAAGAATCTCCTCCATAATATCCCTGACCTTCCCTTTCCTTTTTGTTGATTCTTTGACCGACCCCTAGAGATCTCTTATCAATGATGAAGCATTTCGATCCCTGGAAGGATTTATCCCAGAGTGACCCCACTTGCTCCCCACCCCGAGTTTCCCTTCCCCTTCTTCCCCCCCAACACAAGATCATCTCCCGAGCGAACTCTGAAACTTTGTCCATCAATGAGAAAATATGTGTAGAGCCCGGCAAAAATCTTGTTCTTTGCCTAAACCGTTCTCTTCATATCAGCGTGACGCCGCCGGACCCCTCTAAAGAAAAGTGAAAGCTTGTCCTCATGCGTTCTGGTTCCCCCCCCACCTCCAAGTCACGTCCCTCCTGCCGACATCCGTTGGACTAACCCCTCAATTTTCTTTCCCCCTCCCCCCCTCGTCAACCGCGACCTTAACTCGACCTCCTTATTCTGAGGGACTGCCTTTTCCTTACGCCCCCCTGTTGTGAAGGTTCCCTTTTCATTCGATCCGAATGCGTAGGTGTTCCCCTTGGGCCTCCCCGGGACAACTCTATAACCCCTCCTTTTAACCTATGTCTCCCGTCCCCCTTTTTCCTCTGGTACCACCCGAGCAGCGGCCATCCGTCTCCGATATTTTTTCTCCGCAATGAGAAATGAACAAATAGTAGGAACGAGTGCTTTTTCTTTACAGCTCTCTCCGAAGCGCTCCTTCCTTTTTTCCCGCGTCAGAATGGAAGACCATCTCTTTTTCGGTCGCCATGCCGAAACGTAATAATAGTTCTCACTCCATCCCCCCCTTCTCCTATTGCGACCAGCTAGCCGCGAAGAACCCTTTCAAAGAGTCTTTACACTCAATTCAGTCTGCCTGCACTTCGAATTGAGACGCTGCTGGCCCAATTCCCCCTTCGCACTGGAATTAACTTCAGCCCCCTTGAAACCCACCAAAGTTTCTCCACCTTAGATGATTTTTGTTGGTGACAGGATCAGGTTTTTTCCGCATTTACCGTTCTCAAATCTCCCCCCTTACCGGCGCGGGCAAGGTGCACGAGATTTCCCTGGGTCCCCCTAAAGCGATGCTTTTATTGTCCCTTCTTGCGTGTTTCGCCTGGTAACCACAAACCTTCCTTTCCCTCTCTCTTCCTCCGGAAGCACTTGCACTTTGAAGAAGCCATGTCCTCTTGAGATTCTTACTTTTAGGAATAGTTTTTTAGACCTCCTCGCCCAGCGCTAGCAGCCCCGCGTCAATTCGGCAATTCTGCTTTCTCCTGAAGAAACTACTTTTTGAAAAACCTACCCACCTGCCCCTCTTTACGCCCCCCCCCTTCACCAGCTGTTGAATGCTTCTTTCACCCGAGAGAGTCTCTTTCGGGAAGCTTAGGGGGAAGGACCACTATTCAAACAATACAGGGAACTGTACACATTTCGGGTTCACCCCCCCTGAGAGCGAGCGTAGCACTAGACAGCCCTTGACGGTTTTCTCCCCCAGTGCCGTTCTCATCCCCAATCTCTGATACGGAAACCTTTTCTTTTAGTGCCTTGACGAGCTCATCTTTGGACTGGTAGTTCACCAGATTCTTTTTCCTCTAGGTCATTCAGTTTTTTTTTTATCTCAAAGTTCCAATGAGTCTTCTATTTTTACCCCACCTGACCCCCAGACGCTACGTTTGATCCCCTATTGTCCCTGTGAGATTCTTCCTGAAGCCAAGTCTTCCCCTCCTTATTTCTCTTCTTCTCCAATATACCCATCTCTCCCCCCGAACAAAAAGCTCCAGCAAGGGGTGAAGTCTTCGTAATTCACAACCAAACACGCCTTCCTATTTCGAAGCCTAACCTCCCCCACTCACTTGTAGTGGTTCTTGGATGATTACCTCTGAATGAGGAGTCCACGAAAGACTCTGGTTTTTGCAATCTCTTAAGAATTCACTCCCATTATCGTGTTGGTTCCCTTCGCCGTAGCGTTTAGGGGTTTAGGGACCCCATACAAAGCAGTTTCTTTCAACGGTTGGCGATGCTTAACATTTGGAAGCGGTCCCCCATTGCTACTTCTACATTCCACTTTGAATCCTTCTCAAGTGGAATCCGGAGACTTCCCCCCCTTATGAGTTTTAAGACTTACCTAGGCCCGGTGTCCCAGTTCACCCCAAATACCAGGCATGTCCCGACTGAGTCTTTTCCCTTCTCTCCCCCCGTGATAGTTTTCAGTCTTCGATTTTTTTTTATCCAGGTTTCCCCTACTTTTCTTCATGATGAAGTGATATGCACCCTTTTCTGCCCTAATTAAGTAGAGCTGCACTGTTCTCTCGCCTTACTCCAACGGCATTGTTGGAGCACCTTTTTTTTTAGCTCCCCCCCCCCCCCCCACACCATTCTCAGCCCTTCGCCGTCCGCCTTTCTTTTGTTTGAGAAAATTTGTGAATGCGTCTTCATTGTACCGTCCCCCCGATTTTCCCCCACTGCATTCTTCCGCCTATACAGGACTGCCACCAGAAGTTTACTTGTCGGCGGTCGTCTTTTTCTTGCTGACACCCCGAAACGATTTTGACGCTCATAGTTTACGCAATGTCCCCCCCCCCCCCCCCAGAAAAGCTGGAATATCTTACTTTGTGTTAATTTTTATCTTCTTTTGGGGAGTTAAATCTCTTTCTTCCGCAGGTGGGGTTTTGGTTGTTTGAGAACTCCCCTTTTTCAAAAAATCCCCCTTCTCCATGTCCCCCCAACGAGTCTTTTCATGATTAGCGATTGGCCTCTGAGGCACTCTTTCCCTCTTATTCCGCACTTCTTCTCTTTTTATTTTGGTCTCACCACCCCCCCAGCGCCCCTCCCTTTATGACGTGAGATAGCGTCACTCCGGCCCTTACCCCCGCCCCTTTGTGGCGCGTCCCCATGTTGTGTTCATTCTTCAAGACTCCAGAAAGTTCTACCTTTCTTCACCCCCCCCCCCAGTAGGGACCCCACAGTTGTGCAAATTGATTTTTCTGCTTAAACACTTGGCGCCCTCATCAGTGTGAAGATTTCCCTCTTTTACCCATCTCCAGGCATTTTTTTCCCTTTTGCGCGACCCTTTTAGCGCCCCTCCTTTCTCCCCCAAAACTCATATTTGAAAAATGTTACATCCCCGCCCTTCGACTCTCTCAGTGAGCGCAGATGTGCACCTCTCAGCCTCTTTTCTCTCTTGTTCACACTGAACCTTGTAGTATCCCCCCTCAGATTTGACAGTCTGTATTTTTTCCCCTTTCTAATTGTTCCCCCCTTTCTTGCGAAGACTTGACAACGGGGTTTAGAAATGGTTTACACTTGACATTCCTGCCAACCACAATCTTGATGTTTGTTCTTCAAATGAACCGTACCCCCCCCTCTCCTTTAGCCCGCCAGTCCAAAAACCCTTTTCTCACGTTGACGAGGCGGTCCCGGACTCTATGTGCCTAAACAAAGGAGTCGCATTTTAGGGGACGCCGCCAGTAGAGTCGTAGAAAAAGTAAGCCCAGCCTCGTTTTGATGTTGAGGTTGTTTTTAGAGAAGCAAGATTTACTCTTGTCTTTGGGTTGCAGCAAGGTAAGCGCAATGTCCCACCCTTTTTCTTTTCTCTCCCGTTTTCGATTCGTTGGTACGGAATGGCAAGAAGCACAACTTTCTTTTCCCAGAACTTGCCTGCCCTCCCTTCTTTTTCAAGCTCACAGTATTTCCCGATCTCACTTAAGGCTATTTTTTTGAAGTGCTATCTAAACTTTCCCTTCTAGTGACAATCGCGCTTAAAACGTAGCTACCCTAAAAGATCTGTTAAGTGAACAGTACCCTTGGCATCTCTATATACGCAAAAATCCGCGCGGTTTTAACGCTTTTTTTTTTCTAGTGCTCCTGGCTAAAAACTACGTTTCCCGTAAACTCTTTCTCTGAGTGATTCCCTTATTAGAGATTTGATCCCCTTGTTGAAAGAACTTTAGCAGTGGGGGACTCTAGTTTTTACCTGAGATCGCCCACCCCACTGGTAACCTAGGTGGAATGGGTTCCCTCAACTCTGGGCGGTTTTTTCAGGTCGAACGTAAATGTTCTTTTTTAGGATTGTTGCGAATAGAATTCCTCGAGCGGCTGCTTTTATTCTGTATTTAGAGATGAAATTTTCGACTCCCGATGGTACCGTACTTGCACTATCGCTATCCCCCTGACGAATGTTTCGAGGCGTATGGTCATTCTTCGAATAGCCCCTCAAGAACCATGTTTTCATCATCCGACCCCGGGAATCTTTTTTTCTGTACGGTCCCGTCCTGCTTAGGAAATTTGTGCTAGGTCTGATCAGGTAGGGCTCCCTTCCCCACATTGAACGGTCCCCATATGCAAACCTCTTTGTTCTCTACTTGTCCTTCTACGTGGTGTTTGTCGGAAATAGACACGACGTGCTGTTTTTTTCAGCTCCAACAGTAACGGATATGCTTCTTTACCTCCTGTTCTGGAAACCCCCCTTTATTTAGTTTGATAGATGTAACCCTGCATCTTACTTGTTTCTAGGTTGCGGCGCCCTTATGCCCGACGGTGCGTTCGTTGCGGAACTCTCTTTCTTCCAATTAGATCTCGCGGAGAATCACCGCGACTTGCTTTTTTTCTCGATCTTCGCTAGCCCTAGCCTCCAAGACTCGTCACCCGTTTCCAATTTCGACGTGGTCTCCCAAAGTGTCCGTCTCTTGAATAGGAATCATTTTTCTGAAGGTACAGTGTTGGGTTCCCCCCCGAGGTCTCTTTCCTCCCCCGTGATGTTCAGAAGAATTATCTCTCTTTTAAGGGTAGTAAGAACCAAGACGGCTTATTTCTTTTTTAGAAGTCACCTTTTCCTTGAACAGGGGTTTTCCACTTCACTCTTCCGTGCCACCTATAAGGAAGAAGTGTTTGTCTCTGTTCGTTGGGCTAGAATTGGGCTTTTTTTTCCCCCCTTCGAGTAGCAGGCCTTCTTACTTCGTTTTGCATGTAGGCTTAATAGCCACTTGGTCGCTTACGATTCTTTTCTTAAATGCCTTCCTTTTCAAGCGGATAATTTCGCTTTCCCCGTGTGTCTCCAGACCATCTGTTTTACTGTCGACCCTCCTCTGTTTATGTCTCCTCTCCTCCTGTTCGCCCCTCCCTACGGCCGATGACTCGGGAGATGATTGTCTGGCATGACAGATGCTAGGTTTTGATCATGTTCCCTAGGAAGTGACCCCTCCCCTATAAGTAGTTAGAGCTATCTTTTTTGCACTCAAGATTCTTATATTGAGAGATGCCCGGGGGAACAAGCCAATTTACCCCCTCGTCCAGATACGGCTTTAATTCTTCCCTGCTGGCGGATCTACGGAGTTGTTGGTCCTTTTCGATTTATAGATGTTTCTGACGACGTGAAGT
>Ga0179593_1566320_pt1 | contig 15373 bp, 17 predicted proteins | sample CZODoug2_1_08_16_FD_185931 | JGI IMG/M metagenome (GOLD analysis project Ga0179593, IMG submission 185931) | Vadose zone soil fungal communities from Angelo Coast Range Reserve, California, USA - CZODoug2_1_08_16fungal (PacBio error correction) | ecosystem: Environmental > Terrestrial > Soil >... | reverse complement strand
CTTAACGTCATTGCGGTCTCATTCTTTCCAGCGACCCTTTTTCTTGCCCAATATTGCACCCAGAGTAGGCTAGCTACGTACCCACTATTTCCTTGTTCTAGTTCTTACGATGGCCCCCAACGGTCCGTGGCGTCACATTGGATGGTCCCGCCCGACGGTCCAAGCCCTAAAGTTCATGCCTTTCCGCATGCACCTTGCCGTATACTTTCTATTTCTTCTGATTTTCAGGAATGCAGGTTACAGACATTTGTGAGCCTCTAAGATTTGCCAATCGCCTAAACGTCGATCGTTGACTTGTGGCTGTGTCTGGGCGAGTCTCCGGTCCCCACCCCCCCCCCACGCCAACCCCTTCTCATCCCTACAGAAATTACACTTTCCTAGGATGGTTTCTTTTTTTTCGCACCCGACACCCCCATGCCCCTACCCCCCCCCGCACTACTTATCTCTAGCTTCCTCCTCTTTTGTGTTGAGATCCAGAGAAATTTTTTCGTCTTCCCTTGGTCCCATTTGCTTGTTTTCGTGACAGGCCCTCCCCCTCATCGAATTCTATAGGGTATACCCAGTTGCGCCGTTTCTAACAGGTGGTTTCTTTGGGGTTTTCGCCCCCCCCCATCGGATTGAAAAGGATCCCCAGCCGAGATTGGCTCTTCTTTTTTGTTCCTGAGGGTCCATTCTCTGGGCTGCCCGGGCCCTCTGACCAATTGAAGATTGATGAACGGAGAAAAGCCCCTTTAGGTGATATATCGTCCTGCATGCCCAGTCCAAACCGGTTTAAACCCCCTTTTACCTTCCCATCCTCCCCCCTTTCACGTAATTGCACCTTTATACCACTATTCCTGGTATTAAGGTAGTTCCCTCTGTTTCCAATGTCGTAATCGTCGACTCTTCCTGCTTGCCCTACACTGTTCCAGGATGTTCCCCCTTTTCTCTTCTTGGGTTGTCTTTGCAACGGGCTCGCTGGTCTTCTTCCACATAGACTCTCGTCCAGCACCTCCTCCCTTTTGTCGTAGCGATGGTCGCCTCCATCCGCTAGACTTCCTTGCGCTCACCTTTAATCCGCCTAGATGGTTCTATTTCCCGGCGCTTGGGTGCACGGGCTTTACCCAGTTTCGTGTTATCACCCCGTGACCTACCTGCTACTTTCGGGCCTTGTTGAAGCCTCTACACACTTGAATTCCTTTTGTTGAGGTGTTAATTTTTCCCATCCAATCGAGTTCCGCGTTGATCTTGTCCTCCCGCTCAGCCTCCTTCTTTTTCTTCTTTTTGGAGATCGCCGTGCTTTAATATTGGAAAAATCCTTCGTTTCGCGTTGTTCGTAGACCACAGTACTTTCTCAGATACCTTTCCACGGGTGGATTGGGATTAACTTTTCCCGCCCCCAGCCCAGGCTAACCGCAAGCTTTTTGTTTTGAGTTTTTTGCCGATTCCGCGTGGTAGAGGAGCGTGTCCACTTTTTGACGCCTTTCGGGGCGGCTTCTTCGGCACTACGTTCAGAGTAAGGGCCCAGCCCAAAATCTGTACAATGCTGACGGCCAAAGCCCTGAGGTGCAATGGCAGTTCCCTCGCAGCCCTCCAACCCTACCCCAAACGATCTCTCGATGGCGCCCTCCCCCTGAATCGTTCTCTTGGTGTTCCTTGGAGGACTGTCCCCTAGACCTGTTTGTCCCCCTTGACGAGGCGATTATAGGCTTCACACCAGGTTGAGGTTTTTGTCTTCTGGGAAGAAGGGTGATGGGTGAATTTTGGGGGTTCCTTTGCATGTACCTAGGTGCCTTTAGTTAGGGACTAAGTTTTTCTAGATCCCACGCCTGTCTATTGGTGTGAGGACCCCCCACCCCCTGGCTCTATTCATTCCCCCAGAGCCGGTACTCTGACCTTACCCAGCACCTACTCCCCCGTCAGCAGGCCCTACCATTTTTCCATTATACCCCCCTCTGGTTGAGAGCTTTCTGGGTTAGAACGAGGATTGCCCCCCCGCGCGGGTTCCGGGATTAGCCTTATTTTTCTCCCCAGGAAACATATCTCTTCGATTCTTCCCCCACGTTTTACTGCTTCGTTGAGATTCACGTATCCGTTTTCTTGGGCTGTGTTTTCCCAGTGCCACAGTTCTTGTTCGAAAAAGAACCTCGCTTTCCGAGTCTTACCGGCTGCCCTGTTTCTGTTCTGCTCATTTGGACCCCCCCCCTCCCCTTCTATTGGACCGGTCCGCCCTTCCCTTTCAAAGCTCTTTCCGGCACCTCGCCCCCTCTTAAGTAACTCATGAGTTTTTTTTCCCCCCCGCGGGGGTAACGCCCTGCCACCCCCTCCTAAGTTCTTTTTTGATGGAGACCTCAAGTATTCAATGATGGTCCCCCCCCCCACCTGGCAGCACCTCAGGGGTCCGTGTGGCCAACACACCCGCGTCCTCCCCGTTCACCCTTCCAACACCACCGCAGCCTTTTCTATCCCTTAAGCTGCCGTCATGATTCCTTATATCTCTATCTTTTCCTCGTTGAGAGATTAGTTAGTCAGGACGCATGCTTTTTTCCCTTTTGGGAATGACTGCTTTATTTTTTTTCCTACTCTGTTCGCGGTAGACTTTTTTAAATTTTTTTCCCTAGTAATTATCGACATTAGTGTGCCACCCCATCTCTAAATTATTCCATAACTAGAACCCAGAATATGTTCTTAATAGTTCCCCCCCCCCTATTGTGCCCCCGAATCTGTTTCCCTATCGGTGGACATTTTTGAAAAGATCTTTTCCGCGTTCGGGTCCGTTCTCTCATTGCGATTTGCAAACAAAAAAGGGACGGGTTAGCCCGTTCACATTTCATTGCGTCAGAGGGGGCGGGGAAAGCGTTTGTTAGCGGCACCCTCCTTGCCTTCTCACACGCGCCACTGTTTTGCGCGCCGCTCGTGGATCACAATATCCGCCCGTTTGTACAACGTGCTTGATGCCATTTTTCATGTGCTTTTTTCAAGGCCCACCCCCCAATCAGGCCCCTCCCGTGCCCTCTGTTGTTTTGTTGTCCTTTTCCATTATTTCTTCGAAACATTCATCAGGATTACGCTTTTCACCGATTTTTCGAATGATGATTGGTAATAACTCTCCTGGTTTGGTGATATTGTTTATTGTTCCCCTATAAAAGAGTAACCTTCTTCCCAAGGTTGTCCGTCCTCACTTGGCATGCTTCTTTCCCCGGCCAAACGAACCGGCTGTTCAATTTTTTTCTTTATGGGTATCTTCTCTTTTCTTTAGAACCTCATCCCCCAGAAATCGATCAATTTCCCCCGCCAAACCTAAACGTGTCCTTCCCTCCTCGCCTGTCTTAATATTCTCTTTCTGACGGTGGATTTCTCCAAATCCGCACCCCCCCACGTCCGTAGACGGTCTTCCTGTGCGCCTCGTCTTGCAGAGCGGTGTTCCTTGCGCCGGTTACTTACGGCGTGTCGGGCTTTGCTTCGCTCCTTTTGTGTGACCATCCCTTGTTCATTTTGGAACTAAGTCTTTTTCCACCACTTTTTAAATACGTGGACCCCCCAGGCCTCACCACTCCCGGCCCACTAGTAGTTGTGAACCAGCCTCAGGCCACGACACCTCTTTGCGGGTTTAGGCCCTTTTTCGGTGCTGGACCGTTGCGACCCCCCTGGGGTTGTCTCGCAGGACTTTTTGTCTACGACCCCTCGCTTTCCCGACCCATTTTCAGCCTTTGGACGCGCCGGTCGTCGCCTATCTGCTCTGAGCGCTATTACCGCCCCCAAGCTCAACCCTTTTCCCTTCAATCGTGTTTCTTGCGCCGCCCACCCATAGGCTTTCTTTGTTATACGGCTTCCCCCCACGGCCTCTCTTAATGGTGGATTAAATTTAATTGCCCCCCCCTCGAAATCCCTCTGATGACGTCCCGCTTACCGCGCTGCGACCGCAATCTCCCGGCTTGACCGTCTGTGACTTAGAATAGCGCCCGTCCTTTTTTTCTGATTTTCGGCGACCAATTCCTAGCCCGATGCTCTTTGCTGGTTCGGGGTACCGACTGCTGCAGATTTTCTTCCTCTCTCCCCAGTATCCCCCACCCAAATAAGTTGGGCTTCCTCCAATCCTCAGTGATTCGTTAGCTTACGAGCGCGGTTTTTATGCCGAGCTCCCTCCAGTCGTGACGGCCCCCCGTCCCCACAACTTTGTACTTGGGCTCCCAGCCTCTGCCAAACGGGAAGGTGTCTATCAGTTCAAAGCTGGGACTCCTTTCCCACCTCCCCTGTTTTTTCATGCCGGATTTTGGATACTCCCCCCCTTTCTACTGCTTCTTTTTTTTTCTCCCTCTTGCTCTGTTCGAGCCATGGTTTCCAGGGGCCTCCGCCCGGCCCAGCCTTTCCAAAGCGCCCCCCCCTTCGATTCGTGATCCCGGTTTGTTGGTGAGAGCATCGCCCCCCACCTCCGCAAAACCTGGGATCATCGGCGCGCCTCACCTACCCCTAAGTGATGATTTGCTGTACCGCCCCACTTCTTAAGTAACAACCCGCACATGTCCCCCAGGCCTGATTCTTTTACTTCCTACGGTGTTTTTTTTTGGATATTATTCTCTCGCCAAGGTGTCAACATGGCCTTTGTTTGTCGGGACAGTTCCCCCCATTCACCAAGACTCTTTCAGGGTATATTTTCCTTTTCCCTCGGCACTCTGAGCATTGGGTTTCTTTTTGTTCGCCGATCCTTTTGGAAAAGGATTCCTTTCTCCGACCTTTCCTTGCATTTCGGGATGGCTGGGGCGACAAACGTGTCTGCCGCTTGTCCCGGGGATTGCAATTCCTTGATTTTGACCCCGAGCTGTCCTGTCAACTTTGGCTCGAGAATTTAATCATGATCCCAAAGTGAGGTACCAATCGGGAGCCCCTTTACTTAACTTATTTACGTCCCTTTTTTTTTGTCTCGATTCCCCACCAAGTTCTTTACGTTTCTCGCCTGTTTTGGAAATATCATCCCCTTCCAATAGTTTTGTGCAAGATTCACCCTTTCTCCTCCCGACCTTTTATGCCGGATGGGACACCCATCTTTTTTTCTAGAGGGTGTGTTTGAATGGTCAAATTCCAGTGAACACCTTGCACATTTCCTTGTAAAAACAGAACCTCCCTACTCTCGTTTTGTTTGTAGATGAGTCGCATTGGTCCGCCTCCCCCGCTAACCAGTCTTGCGCTCATTCTTGACTTCGCGCAAAGTTATCGAGCATGGCGTGCAACGGTGTACAGTCAGCACCGGCTTTTCTCAACATGGCTTTTCCCCCTTCCTTCTTTTGGAAGGTTTTTTTTTCCCCCGCCCTCCTTCTCCTGGGGGTTGGCGGTGTCTCTAATCGAGTTGCGCTTGGTCTGTCGGTCCTTCTTTTTCCAGTAATTAGACGATCTTTACCTCCAGTTCGCTACTGGCTGAAATTGCTTCTTCTCGTTGTGTTAGTCTCCAAACAACTCCTCCGTTCTCAGACAAGGTCCAGGTGGGGGTCGGTCACGGTCAACTTTGTTTTTACCCACCACGCATCGTTCATGGGTAGTTGTCTGTTTTTTTTGGCTCTTGGTGGGGCTTGCGTTTTGGTCCATTTTCTTAGTGGGGCTCGGTTGACCCAGTTGTCCCGTTTCAGAGGTCTCTAACAAACTGGAAAGCTCCCCCCCGTTGACTTCCTTCGCCCCGCCACTCACTGAACCCCTCTCTGCTTCTGGTTTCCCCCCCTAGCCTGTATTTTTTTTTGGGTGCAGTTGATTTTAGCACGCCCGTCATCCTGTCTTTTCCATCTTTACGATTCCTGACGGCTACACATTGGTGTTGTCTTCAGGTTCAGCATTTTTAGAAGTGGCTCGTCCGTCATGTCATCCTCTAAGTTCCCTAAATCCTTTTCTTTCCCCCCGAGCAGTGTCTCTTTTTCCCCCCCCACGAAGATCTTATCCTTACGCGCACCTTTACCAAAAACCGAGCCTGGTACGAGTGGGAATTGTTTTTTTTTTCCCCACGACAATCACCCCGCCTGTCCGCCGTTTCCTTCCCCGAAGTCTTCGAACTTTTTTGGGCGAGGCCTGAGCTGTTCTCCCCCTTAGGCATCCGTAGACACCCCTTCCGGGATTTAGCCGAGGCTTCCCATTGGTACTTTGGCCAGGCCCTCCGGCATTCGCCTTACTCACTACCTTTCCGGAGAGTGTTATTTCCCCTAGCCGGCGCGATTTATCGGCCTTTTTTTCTTTGCCGACCCGTGCAAAGCTTCCCGCCCTGACGTCTTTCAAGCCCCCACATGTCTTAACCTGTTGTTTTTGCTCTTTGGCCTTGCGAAACAATGATCTCACGACCCGGCTTTCCGTGTCCAGATTCCTGTTTTCTGCCATTTTCGATTGTCCTTCAACAGCTCGGTTTCCCCCCTAGTGTGAAGGTCTGTCCGCCCTGAGAACAACGGGGAGATTGAGGACATGCATCTTCTCATCTCTTCACAACGCACCCCCGCCGGCTCCGTACTCCAGGTTTCCTCCAGCGGTTCCCTCCCGAGGAAACCGTTCAACCCCCCCCCCCCCCGAGACCGTCCTACCTCTGAAGTCCCATGATGTACCTCGTATTTTCTCTCTTTTTCATCCTTTTAGTAGATATATGACTTTCCTTCTCATGCCCGGGCGTTTCTGTATTTCTGGTCTGGCGGTGGTGTGTGGCCATTTTCTCGTTCGCGCTGTTTTTTTTTTTTCCTCCCTGGCGTTTCCTCTGGCAGCCGTCTATCTCGGTGACCATCTGCGTTCCTGGAATAACCTCGCACCCCCCCAAATATATTCTTTACGCCTGTCTCTCCCACGGGTGGCGCCTCCTCTCCTTTTGAATTCCCCCTCTTTGGCAGAGTTCCGAAACAGTATCTTTTCAGCTTGTCATCTCCGGGTCCAACGATGAAAGTTTTTACCACACAAAGGAGATCATCCGGTTCGCCCTCGGTTCCTCCCGGTCTCTGTCTGTTTTGGGCTTCCAATACTGTTTTGCACCTAGCCAGACTATTAACGCGTTCCTTTCTCGTGATTCTCCCCATGAACCACTAGGTGTTCCATATGCCGGGCTTTTTCGGGACCGAACCCCACCTTCCCATTTGCGACGCTGCCTGACTGGGTCTACCATTTTTCGTTTCGGACATGCTTCATTCCCCAATCCCCAGGAAGACGTTCACGTAGCGACTGCGCTGGTCCCTCCTTGGCATTGGAGGGGGTGACATTGTAGGTTCTTGTCCCCAACTCTCACCTACCCAATGTTCGTGGTGTACGTGCGCGGAAAGGAATTTCTGTGGTAAAACCGACTCCGGCGCTCGTTGCCGATGCCCCCTTTTTGCTCCCACCCCCCTCTCACCCTCCCACTCTCGCTCCTATCTCCCCCTCCCGTCCCCCCCCTGCTTTCACCTCCCCTCACCGCTCCCCCCTACACCTTCTCTCTACATACTCCCCCCCACCGTCTCTTATCTCTTCCCCTCCTCCCTTCTTTCCCCCCCCCCCCTTTCGCCCCTCTCCGCCTCCGCCTCCTTAATCCCCCCCCCCACTACACCCCTCCCCTTCCCCCTCCCCTCCCCCCCCCTTATCCATCCCCAACCCTCTCCCTCCTCTTGGAGCGGCCATACCCTGTCCCAGCCGCGTTCTCCGCTCCGGCCCGCCCTTGTACCCCCCCGACCATTGTGATTTCCGTCCCTAGAAGGTTCTATGGACTCATGGTAGGAAGGTGTTTAACAAAGTCAAACAACCCCCCCAAGCGGTTAATCTGATAAGTTATAGGGCGCTCCCCAACTCGAGCGCCTTGGTTTACCTTTAGGGCTTCCTTGAGAAGACGTTTAACACCATTGGCGATCGCCCTTCTTTCGAAGGGGGTTTCACACCGGACCTGGAATGAAGGGAAATCTGAAAGAAGACCTCCAAGAGCCCCCCAAACCCCCCACCCCCCCAGCAAGGGTCCACCAAGGAGACAGGACTCCCAGAGTCCCCCCCCAATTTTGTAACCCAAAAGTAATAGAGCAGACCACCCTCCCTTTTTGTTTACACCTTTTCTTGAATTTTTTTCCCCGTGCAGGACCCTACCCCGCCTGGCTGCTGTTATTTTTTTTTGCTTCCCTGTCATTTCCTTTTTTTTTTTTCTCCGGAACCCACCGCGCTGCAGAAACATCCGAGCTTTTTCCGAGTAGAGAAGCGTCTAGTCTCCTTCCCATATTAGATCTGAGCCGAATTTGACTCCCCCCAGATCCCCTCGCCTCACCTCGATCTGGTTAGTCCCACAAAAAGGCTCACTTTGATGGCTTCACCACTCACCCGGACTTTTTTTAATTGGACAATTATAACTTTTTTTTTTTATAAATCGAAACATGTCCAGCCTGGAAACCTTAACCCTTTCGAGGCATCTATTCTTCTCGACTTCCCCAGATGAGTCCATCCCTGGGTGGTATGGATGGAGGCCCGGCGAAGCTACAACCTCTCTCTTCTTTGAGGTTTTGTTACTCCTTTAGTAAGATTTGCCTTTTATTCCATCGGCATTACCCCCCCCCCAAAGATTTTTTTAATCTTTTGTTCGCCAGGCCCTCTTTTGCGTTAGACTTTCCTCTTTTCTTGCCGATGACGATTTGCGTGGGGTTTCCAACAAGATAGTCTCGCTGTACCAATATTTTTTTTTCTCAGTTTCATCTCCCCCCCCGGACGGGACCTCTTTAACTTTTCCTCCCCACCGTTTTGTAAGACAGAGGCTGCAAAATCTATTATGCCCCCCTGTACAGTATACTATGCACCTTTTGTTTTAATGTCATCACTCCCCCCTTCCGATCAATCGAATATCTATGCGATCTTTGGTGCGACCCCCCAGCCGGTACCCCTCCGCCCCCCTCACGTCTCGTGATCCCGTTTTCAGCCTATCGCTGCGCGCCCCCCCACTCAAACCCATTTTTTCTCCCCCAAGCGTTTCCCCCACGAACTACCACTGCAGCGGCTGGTGGTTTCCTCCTCCGAAGTTTTACAACACCCCGACCATTACCCTCTTTTCCCAAGGACGACTTATCCCTCCCGTTGTGTGTTGAGCGTCCCTTCCTTTGTGTTTGGACCTGTGTCCCCAGTGCTTTTGTTCTCGAGGACGTTCGCCCGTTTTATACCTTTCATTTTAGTGTTGGATCCCAGGGTTGGTGGTTGGGCCCCCATCCGGTCTCACTTCCTATCGAATTTGATTGGTCTGGCTTTTCTGCTTTCTGGCCTGTGGCGCACCCCGGTACCCCTGTCTGGCTACCTCCCTTTTTTTGTTCCCCGATTGAAGATTTTTTGTGGTGCCTCTTTCAGTCCTTGCCCTTTTTCCAGTATCATCAATTTAACAGTGGCTTGTTTTTCCCCACCCTCGAGTTTTGGAACCCGCTTTAACTTCCAGAAAACCCCAGCGGCCATATTAGAAGCTACCCCCAAGTACCATGGGGTCCTCGCGCGGAAGATCGGGGTGGCTCGTGGGGGAAACACTTTCGATCTCTCTTTCCCGAACCTGGGAGAATAATCCTTTTTATCGGCAGCGACCAACAGAGCTTCGCTGGGGGGGCGTGTCACATTCTGCCGTGTCCCTTTGCCCATCGGCCTTCTCTACAACGCCCGCACCCCTCGTTTTCTGTTCGCTTCCTCGATTGTTCGCTCTCTCCAACCAGAACTTTAGTCTTTTTTCACCTGCTATCTTTTTTCCCCCTTCCTTCCGTTTGCGCTTTCGAGCTCTGTTGGCTTACCGTCAGGGTTATACAGTTTAGAATACCCCCCTTTCTCTCTCGTTTCCGGTCGTTGACCGCCCAAAGAAATTCATCCCTTTTTGGCGGTGGACCAGAAGAGAGTTCTTCCTCGCGTTCTCTTGTCTTTACTGATTTCCGCTCGATCTCATGATTATCGATCGAAGACGGTCCCGTCCAAAGATCTTGAGTTTTCTTCCTGCCTTCGGTTTTTTTAGCTTTTCCCACCCAATATTTCAAGCTCAAGACCTCCCCTTGGTTGGAGGGTGTTGTAGGTTGGCCACCCCAGCACCAGACCTAAAGAGTTTAATTGGGTCGTTCCCCCTTTCTTTTTTGACCCTCTTCTTGTTGCCTGGTTGGTTCCTTTCCTTTTGGGCGGGATGTTTTGTGGGGAGAGGTCTCTTATTTCCGTGAACCTCTTCTTTTGTCCTGGGCCCTTCCCCAACTCCCCAAGGCGCCAATGATTGCCTATTCACCTCTTACCCACACTTACCACCGCTTGCGCCTCCTTTTTCTTTCGCGCCATCCATCTTCCTGCCCCCTTTCTCGCGTTGTGGGTTTCATGATGACCGTTCAGAACTGCCTTCATCTTTCTCGGCGATTACTGACCACAAGTTTCGGTGGTTTCCTTGTTCCGCATGGAGCCCAGGACTCTTTCCGTCAGCGTCCCCCCATCTTTCCCCCATCTCCTTTTTTAAAGCCACTTTCGACTACCCGCTCTCCGACTCTCTTTTTTATTTAGTGCACCCCCCCGAATGTCCCCCCCCCCTACCTTCAATCCAGTTTAACCAAAGTCCTATATGTAGTTTGAACCAGCCCTACACCCCTTTCCCACCCCCTCCCCTCATAGGCTTTTACCTCCAGTCTCTACAATTGTGTTTGGGATTTCCTAGAGGTCCGAAGACCCCTGCCCTCCCCTAAGCTGCACTATTTCGCCGATTTTTGATCCGTGTCCTGGAACATACCCATACTAAAGTCCTTCACCCCCCCAAGTTTTACGGGCCGTTCGTGAGACGGTCCTTTTTCATTTGTTTCGAGTTTGCGGCTTGGGCGATGTGCCAAAGTTATTGTTCCGACACGCCCCCGCCTCTCCCCCAATCAGCCTCACCTGTTTTTTACTGCGCAGTTGGCAAATCTTCCCCGCCCAGGGCGCTGAACGCGCACTCTTTTTTTTCGGCAACACCCTGACGATCTTGAAGTAACCGCTTTCTTTTTTTTGTGTTTTTTTTTTTTTTTGGTTGTGTTTTTTTGAACCAAGAGTGGGAATCCCAGTCTTTTCACCCAATCCCATACCTGGGGTCGAGGAGGCCACCACCTATCCTCGACGATGAGTCCCCGCCCCCTTCGGAGTCCGAGTACCAGTTCCCCCAACACCATCTTTATCACGAACAGTGGACACTTTTCCAACACACCCTCCTCCTCCCAGAGACGATGTTCCTTTTCATTAGCTTATTTTAATACTTTCACTCCTTTGTTTTTTTTTCGATTATGGAAAAGGTCATCCATGCCTTCTTTTCGGTCTGCGGTGTGGGCCCTTCTTTCAGTTTCACTGGGTTGGTTTAATGCCATAGTAATCTTTCTTTACCGCTGTCTCAGTTTATTGTACTCCCCCTACTTCCTTGTTCTGTGATAATGTAGAGCACGTCCACCCGATGTGGGTCCGCCTCCCCTCATCAATCTTTGGCCGAGGTGACGTACTTCTTTTTCCCGATGGTTTCCGCGCCGTGTCCGAATTCTAGCTGTTCCCAAAATGCGACCCGGTTCGCACCCTAACAGTTTCGTTTCTTTGGTTTCAAGTTTCGGCGAATATTGCCTCCATTGGCCCACCCCCTCCCCCCCTTCCACCCGAGCGCCTTTGAATCTTCCCGTCTCCGCCCTGCCTTTTTAAAAGGAGTAAGCGAGATTTCTCTCTGTAAAGGAACCCCCATTCTTTCCCGGAGCATCCACCGCGCGGGGTTTTATCCCGCTGCTTTTTTCGAACAGCTCAGAATCTTCTCTTTACCAGATGTAGAACTGTTTTTTTTCAATCCCTTCCCTGTGGGGTGACTTTCGTAGTTTGGGTCACACCTCGTCCCCTCCCAACTTCCTTAGTGCGCCCGGAAAGGATAAAATTGGGCCATGCGGGGTCCCCCCCCCCCCCCCCTCCCCCCCCCCCCCCCCCCCCCCCCCCCCCCCCCCCCCCCCCCCCCCCCCCCCCCCCCCGTGGTCGCTGCCAACCTTTAGGTCTCCAGATTTTTAAAATGAAAGGACCAGTTCTTTCGCATCCCTGAATCAATGATTCCGATTAACAACACCCTCCGTGGTAGCCTCTTTCCTTTCCTCTTGCTATGGAAAAGCGCTTTTTTTACCGGTGGAGTGCTAACCCCTTTCTTGACCCCCCCCAAAGTTGGCATGAGGATCAGGACTTCCTTAACCCTTTTCGCCTCCTCTTTGTTTACGTGTTCTTTTTACGTTTGAGAATGGCCTTGCCCCTCTTTTTCTCCCTGCTTTATCATTGGGGTTTACAGGACTCTGAATGATTCACGTGGCCCCCTCCCCCCCTCCCCCCCCCCCACACCGCCAGTCTCCCGTGGACCCCAACCGCTCGCCCACTAGAGTTTCCCCCCTCCCCCTTTCCCGACACAAGAACGATGCGGTTGATGCAACCTTGGTGCTGTGTTTTGACTGATTGGTTTTTGTTGTGTTTTACCCCCTCCTCTTATGGTCTTTTTTCCGTCCCAGACTTTTTTGTTTCCCGTTCCCCAACGCGCGAGCCCCTCCAGATTCTCCGGGACGCGACCGGTTTCATCCCTCCCCTTCTGTAGAGGAAGCATTACCTCCCCCAGCGACCTCCCCCCCTCGCTATGGAGGTTTCCGACCCCGCCCAACCCCAGGCTGACTCTTTATCTTCCCTTAAAACGACCGGCTTTCCTTCTAATGTTGAGAACATCCCCCCTTCCCTCCTTCCTTCCGTCCGACTTCTTCCTCTCTCCATCTACGTCGCTTTCAGATTCAGCCCTGGCCCACTCCAAGGCACGGTTCCTTTCTGTTGTGGCGACCCCCTCCCCTCCCCTCCAGAGCCTGAGGTTTTGTACGCGAGTTTATCCGATTTACCATCCATCTTTTCCCCCCTCACACAACCCTCCTCTGTTTTTGCAATCCTGCTTCAGAGTCTTCGGAGACGGTGTTTTTTGCTTTGTCGAGATTTGCGATTTCCGATATTTCCCCTCCTTTCCCAGAGTACGTCCCCCTTTGTATACTTTTTTTTTTCTCGCCCCCCCCCCCCCCCACGGGTACGGGAAGTCATTGAAGTCAGATTTTTCCCCCCTCTTTGCCACGTTTTCTGACCCCTAACGGATACTGACACCCCTTACTTCTCGGTTTACTTCCTATTCCCCCTGAGGGGAAGACTTCCTTTTCTGTCGCCAGAACGGTGGTGAACCCCCTCAGCCTAGCTTTTCATCATCGCCCCCATCATGTGAATCCGGTCCAGGCCCCTATAGCGGCGCTCCCCCAACCCCCGCCTGGGTCTCATCGGCCGCCAAACGGTCCCCAATACCCGGCAGGGAATTTTCGAGTGTTTTTGAACGCCATTTACGCAAAAAGTCACTTTTTTTGCCAAGATGGCCCCCCTGGATTTTGTTTCTTTTCTTTTTAATAATTCATCTTTTGAGTCTCGCACTAGTTCGTTCCTCGTGGCCCCCCATTTTTGAGGACAGTGTTCCTTGCCCAACTTTCTTTTCTCCTTGTAGGTATTTCAGTTGCGTGACGATTTGTACCCTGCTTTGGCGGCTGGTGTGCTCTCCCCTAAGGCGCCCCCCTAACTGCCCGGACGTGAGTCCCTGCCCCCTTTTCGGATGGCTGGGTCTTTCCACCCCCTTCCTCCATTTTCTTACCGGTCAGTTCTAACAGAATTCTGAACGAGGAGCAGTTACTGCATTTCTAGCCCCGTAAGGCTATTGAACCCCCCAGTGGGGGCCACCGGGAGTTCGGTTGATTTCGGAACCGATTTTTTTTTTCCCCCCCTTCTCAATTTTAACTTTGATCGTCCTCAGCACTTTATTCCCAACTATTGTAGTAGCACTACTTGGTTTAAATAAGGACATGCAGTTCACTAGGGTCGATGACCCTTTGTATCCGCACTTTTTCTCTCTTCTTCAGAATGAGGGACCCCCCCGGGTGGGTGTCTTTACCCCCCACTGTCCAATTTGCACCTGACTCTTCGTACCCCCTCCCCCCCCCCCAGCACCCGCTCTTGGTTTTCTCTTTGGTCGCCCCATCATTCCCCCCCCTTACTGAGTAATCTTTTTTCTGCTTTTCATTTCGAGCCGTTCCCCCGTATCTTTTCGATCGCCGGTCGGTGCCCCGTCCGCAGGTTGTTTCTTTATCCAACCCTTCTATTGGTTTGTTTCCATGTCAGCTCGGGCCCTTTTTTTTTTTTCTAACAAAGATCTTGTTGGCTCCCATCCCCAGCATTCGCTTTTCGGGCGCTGTATCTTGTCGGTCCTTCTTTCGCTCATTTTTTGATCTACGATTGCGCACGGACCTCCCTTCGAAAAAGCTTTGGTCTTCGTTTTTTCGTAGACACAGCAAGCCGTCACCAGGCGGTTGCTTTTTCCTCCCCCTTGTCCCCTTCCCCGTCACCGGTTTAAATCCACCCTCCGCTGGTTGTGTTTTAGGTTTTTTATGGGGCCGTGTGGTAGCCGGAGCTGTTTGACTTGCGTGGGTTGCTTCCCCTGAACGTTCCCCTCTGTTGTGGCCCCCAAAAACTCTTTCCAGGCGAGCCACCTTTTTCATTTACCGTCGCCACCTCCCTCAAATCTTCTACCTATGTGTCTCGCCATCAGAACTCTTTCCCCGCTTTGTTTGTTTCTTAGCACGCCACGTAAGACTTTGCTTTCCCTTCCCTCTCCCCTCTATATTTGACTGATCCTTCGGTTTTGTTTCCAGAGTTTGTTTTCTGATTGCGGCCTAGGCTGTTCCTTCCCAATCTTCTCTCACTTCCTAAAGCATTGGCAGCGCGCCCCGTCGCCCCTACCCCCCTTAGCATTTCCCTCCTTTTTTTCTCCGCGCACTCACGTACCAATCATGCCTCGTGGACGGGGTGACCAGCCCATTCAAGTTCCCCCCCGCATGCAGCAGGCTTATCCCGCCTGGTTGCGTTCATCGCCTTCCCGCGCGACGAATGGTACTAATCCACCCTGCGCGGCCATTTCTCGAATTGGCCTCATGGGGGACCCCCCAAGAAAATGCATTTTGTTCTCCCTTTTCCAAAAGTTGCCCATTTGCCGGGAGGGTGTTATCACGAGCTTTTTCCGCGCTTCGTTCTTGGCGAGGTGTCCACTTACCACCAGGTATGTTCCCTCACACCTGAAGATTCCCATCCACGTTCTATCGGACAGGCTGAATTTACCTGAGCCTTTTTTTTACCCTTCCCATCCTTCTTCCCCTTAGATGCCGCTTTACCCAGATCTTTTTCCGGAAACTCGGCCCCCGACCCCCGCTGCGTTCGGCGTCCCCCCCCGCGTGGGAACTCCCCCTTACAGGCGCACCCCATTCACCCTTTTTGCGTTTGAGGACAAGAGGATCGATGTTCACCCCAACCCCGCTCATAGTCTCGATTACCCGGGAGCTCAACCAGCGTTTCTCTTTGAACCTTGCCAAACCCCCCCCCTCCCTCCCTATTCAATCGTGACGTC
>Ga0179593_1580993_pt1 | contig 15374 bp, 11 predicted proteins | sample CZODoug2_1_08_16_FD_185931 | JGI IMG/M metagenome (GOLD analysis project Ga0179593, IMG submission 185931) | Vadose zone soil fungal communities from Angelo Coast Range Reserve, California, USA - CZODoug2_1_08_16fungal (PacBio error correction) | ecosystem: Environmental > Terrestrial > Soil >... | reverse complement strand
TTCCTTTCCCCGAGACTCTCCCTCCCGAAACCCTTAACGCCCCAACAGCGAGCTTCGAGCCAACTTCTTTTACGTGCCTCTTTGAGGCCCTTTGTTAAAAGAGTTTCACCCCCCCTCCTCCATAAAACCTCTTTTTATAAAACCCGGACAGAAGATTAGTCCTTGCGCTCCCAAAGCCTTCCCAATATCCTCCTAACTATGAAGGACCTGGAACCCCCCAATCGGGAGTTGACGCTGCCGGCGTTTCTTTATTCTCCTGAAGTTTTTCAAGTTCGAGCTCTGCTGCCCGAATTGTGTTTTTATGGAAGAATTCCCAACAGACTCACCAGAGCTTCCTTTCTCTGCCCCCAGCGATTTTTCTGATGGGGCAGCAAACCCCCCCCAGTGCTTTTTCCCTTCGCAAGACCTTTTTCTGCCGACTTGTATTCTTCCCATGTTGATCGAGGACTCCCTCAATGGAGCCTTTTTTCCAAGTGTTTATCGGAGACTCCCCCTGGCGTTCTTCCCCCGGATCCCGATGAACGAGTTCAAACCTCCCCTCCCGAATAGTGTTGGGCCCCCCCTTTTTCACGTACGATATCTTTTTTTTCTTTTATATTTACGAAGGCCTTCTTTCCGTGCTTCTAATTCCCTCGAGGCGCCTTTGCTCCCCCTTGCATCACCTCCTTCCTGAATCCCCCTCTCGCTTCCTTGAGATCCTTTTCGTTCTTCCCCCCCCTATCCTATGCCTTTTCGGGCCTTTCCCGATTTCTTTGTACCTCCATAAGATTTCACACTATACTCAAATAAATAGAGATTTCTGGATGCCTGTTTTCTTGCACGAGGCCCAAGCAAATAGATCTCCCCACACTTTCGTTTTCTAACCCTCAAGTTAGAAGCTACTTCGATACGGCTTCTGCACAGATCTCCTTCTACTCAGTAGTTTCTCGGGACTCTGGTCCTCTTTGATAGGGGTCGGTTAGGGCACCTAGATAGATTTAATTTCTTTCAAGGAGCTTTCTTCAGGAACTCTCTTCTTATTATTTCTAGTTTGTCTGCGTGCCTTCCCGGTGCTGGAGTCTCAGGAATGCTTAGAAGTTTCCATTCCGAGTTTTTATTGATGAGACTATAACGCTGCTTCGAAACTCTGGAGTTCCGTTAGTCAGGGGATCCTGTCTAGACCCCTACCTCTCCCCAGTAATTTTTTCTTATTGTGCGGCTCTGTTGTCTTTGCCTCGGTTCGTGACGAATCAGAATACTTCCCTTCCCAGCTTCTCCTTCCCCAAAAATGATTCTGCCTTCATGAACTGTGCCCTAAGACTTTTCACGATACCTTTAGGAAGTCTCTCCTTAGTTCCAATCCTTTCTAGACCGATAGGAGTGTCAAAGTCCGAATCAGAGGACTTGGTTGCAAGCTCCTGTTGAACTTCCCCCCCCAAAGAAGATGGACTTCCCCCACCCCACTATGATTCCTCTGACTAGTTTCTTAGTTTACGGACCCCTTATTGGTTCTCTCCTCTGGACCCCGTCGGATTTTCCCCCCAGATGAGCCATCCATGTAAGGCGGGACGTCGAGGCTCTTACTCGAAGACCAGAAGAATTGGAGCATATCGAATTGGGCAAAGTATATTCAGACTCCGCACCTTTTTTCCTAGTCTGGAACAGAGAATCTCCAGAAATCCAAGACTTTCTGGACTTCACCCTGATGCGACCCCCATGATCATTACCCCCCCACGATGCTCCAGGCCCTCTTCCACCGGAGGTTGAGATCTTCTCCTATTGTTCTCCATAACCTCTCTTGCAGTCTCTGGGACCTGACTATGGGCGGGGAATCTCCAAGCCCCCCGGCCGTAGAGAGATTTTCTAGAGTTTCAGATCTTGTATCCCGAACCTTCCCTTTTTTTCAGCCGCCAAGTAAATGAGCTGTTTCCCTGAGGTCTAACTTTTTTTTTCTGAATGCGCTTCTTTATCTTGTTGATGGAATCCCCCCACTCATAATGAGGCCTTTCTCCTAAGAATTTTTCGATTTTAATTCTTGCCGTCTCCCCTATGAGTTTTTGAAGCCTCCCCCTGAAAAAACTTCCCGGGGCCCTCCTTGTTTCCTTTCTGGAAGTCGCTCTACGGCCTCAGCCCTGACGGTCCCTTTTCTAGAACCGAACCTTAAAAAGCAAATCGATTATTTCATAAGGCAAGAGTCACTAGAGAACCTTTCTTTAGAGTCACAGGTTACCCGGGCCTCATCTTCCTATTCCTTTTATCACTCTAGTAAAATAGAAGCTCAGGGCCTCCACGGCTTCCTTTCTTTCTCGCCTCGGGTACCTATGGGAATCTGTAGTAAACCCTGGAGCTTCCAGCTCTAACCCCCCCCTTGTATTATCCCCAGGATAGATTGCTTTGTTTCACCCTCGGAGCTTAAGACCCATCCCCCAAATTTCCTCTTTGCTGACCCCGAGCGAATGCATCCGAAGCGGTTTCAAAGGTTTCCCCCACTCCCCCCCTTTCTAAGATATAGGTCTTTTTTCGACAGGAATGTTTGTATTTTTTAGGGAATCTTTCTGAGTTTCAGATGTCCTTAAGTCAAGGTCTTTAAGAGAGAAAGTTGTTTAGAATGCTCGACCAGGACCCCCCCCCCCCCCCCCCCCCCCCACACCCCCCTGGGGGTGGGGGGGTGGGGGGGCCTTACAATAGACCATATTCTCCCCACAAGATTTTCACTACGGCGAGGCTCTCCCCCCTGAGGTTTCTCTAGAAAGTTTCCTTTTCTGTCCAAGAAATTCCATACCGCTTTTGTGTGAGTTTTTTTTCTTGCTTCTTCATTCACTGATTTTATAAGCCTGGAGCGTCCGCCCTCCTCGCTTCCCCTTTTGGAATGAGAAGTGTGAGAGTTTTGTTTTTTTTTTTTTTTTTGTAAGTTCCAAAGAGCTTTTCCCCTTCGAGGCCCCCAGAGATTCCCTCAGAGTTCCTCTTGACTACTATATACAGGAAGAACCCCATCGAAGACCGGAGCTTCTGGTAGCTTTTATTCTTCACCCCCCCCTTACGCCCACTATATTGTTGAGTTCTTGCTTTTTTAGAGTTATGGTGTTCCCTCAAGCGTTCCATTGAGCACAGATAATCCTTCCTAAATAACAGTTTCCAATTTTACCAAGATTTTCCCCCCGGTCTCCGTTCGCATCTCTTTACAATCTTTTGTCAGAAATCCGAACCTTTTTGACTACCTGCTTGACATCCACGCGTCGATTCCCCGGCAACCTCTTCTTGGCTTCCTACATTGTGTACTTTTCTGGGATAGATCACCGATCTTGCCGGCAGTGGCTTCGATCTTCTCGTGTCCTGGTTCCTCCTGACCCGGGTTTTTTCAGCCTTCCGGTTCTGTTCTTTCTCTTGACCCCCTCCCTTTCTTTTGACAGTCTTCCCGTCATTCCCGTTTTCCGGATTCCCCTGAAGTTTCAGATCGTACGGAAGGCTAATAAGGATGTCTTCTAATTTCAACAACTTTTGCTGAGGACTTCATCCCAGAAATCCTCAGAACGATGCTTAACACTTTGGCGGCTGAGATCCAGTATTAGGAGATCCCCCCTTATAGATCGATCCTGGAAGCCCGGATCCTGCATCAGTTTTTTGACTCTTATGGACGTTCTTCCCTTACTAGTCCCTTAGACCCTAGGAAGTCAGTTCTCCTAACTTTTAGGAGCCCCGATGTGAAGATTCCGGCTTTCGAACGGGCAATTCTGTCTAGCAAACTAGCATTAGGTCTTTCCTCGCCCATGTCTTTATACTATCCACACATCCGGTGATCGCCCACTTCGTTTCCTTCTCTGAGTAAAATGTTCCTACTCCGAAAAAGAACGATTCGAGGAGAGGTACTGCCATCCCCGTTCAATAAGGCTTCTTCTAGTGGTACCGGCATTTTCCTTGAAGCCCTTAAAGAGACCCTTATTGTGTCCCTAGAGAAGCTTGCATAGAGATGATCCCCTTGCATTACTCTTTTGATATACGTCGATGATCCTCGCTCTTTGAAATATTTCGAACATTGAGAAGTTTCCCCCGATAGAGGATAGTTAAGACCCTAAATCCGTTTGCGCTTCCTCGTCAAGAATTAGGGCTACCTATTCTCTTACTTGATAGGAGTCCTGACTTGCGTTTGAGATCTTCTTCTGTTTCTAGTAGACCTCATGAGGATCTCCTGGAAAAACTCGATCATTAAAAGCTTCTCTCCGTGTTTTAGTGACTAGTCCCCCCAGTTCCGTCCGCGCAAGGACTTCAAGCAATCTACATAAGTCTGCCAAGTCTCTTTTGAAGATCGTTCGGCCGAAGACCAGGGCGTTTAAATGTTCCCCATCAACTTAGGACCCCCAACCCCCCCCCACCCCAATACCCAAACCAAAACAAACCCCCCAGAACCCAACCCCAGAACAGACTTGAACCCTTAGAAACACCTAAATTTTCCTTCCTTTCCGAAAAAAACATCCTACGGTTAATAAGAGATAGGTGAAGTATTTCATGTACCTCGATCTCCTTTCCTTCTTTGAGAAGCGGCCTTTTTAATAGCCCTGCGGGGGGTTTTTGGGTTGGAGGGACAGAAACCCCCTGGCAGACTCCAAGGACGCCCCCCACTAATGGTCTTTCCTGATTCTCTCCCTCAGTGTTAGAGGATCCTCTCATGAGACTCTCAGTGATACCCTCCCTTTGATACTTCGAGGGATTTTTAAAACTTTTCAGTACTTTTTATGACCTCCTGTGATCAGATGTGCGTTATTTTTCCTTTAACCATAAACATTGCCCAAGTTCCAACTATAAAGCTGGCTCTTTTGGGTGTCCCCCCCCCCCACAGACTCTCACGAATAGACATCTCTCTCGTTTGCAACGGCTTTCGCCCCCCACCATGTTGAAGCGTGACCGACCTCCCTTGTACGTCCTTAACTCTCCGGGATTCCTCAGAGCCTCCTCCCTTTTTCCTTGGACCAAGTTGAGTCCTCTGACGCGATAGATATTCCTTGCCGAGAGGTTTTCCCCTCCTGGTTTCCCCCAAACCTTTCCCTTATAGAGCAGCTCTCACTAACGCTCCGCGCCAGTTTTTTTTTTAATACTTTCTCGATTCCGAACCCCGCGAAAATCTTTTCACCGTTTTCCCACATTAGATGCGTCTTTCCTTGCCTTCTATGTGTCCGACAGGGCGCTTAGCGCTCTTCCTGATCCCTCTTCGTATGGTCTTCTTTTATATCTAGGAGGATCAAGAATCGTAGGGTTTCTTTCACGAGCCGACTAAGAGACCACGGAGATAACCGATCCCTCAGGAAGTTCTAAGGCCCACAGCGCTTCCATGTCTACTCGATTTTTAGACGTTAAGTGTCTTCACAATAGTAGTTCTTTGAGCTTTTCTAGAGCCTCTTACGACCCCTTTACCCCCCTCCAGTATTGCGCGCGGTAATCTGTAGAAGTCCCCTAGGGATGAATAGTTTTTTTAATTAGTGGAACAGAAACCATCCAAGCCGGACAGAGAGACCTTCATTTTCGATACGTTTTGTTAGTTCTTTAGCTTTCGAATGATTTCTTCTATTTCCGAATTCTACCGATTTACGGGGGGGTGTGGAGCTTGTGTTCTGGAGACCCGTATCAGATTCAGTGTCTTCCCGAAACAGAAGAAGGACACCACCAGAGAGCCCATAATTTTTTCTATTTTTGCTAGCTCGAGCGGGTACGGTCTTCCCAGTTAAACCGTTCAATCCCCAGGTACTCATGCGTTTTCCCCCCCTGCCCCCAAGACGTCCTTCGTTTTGACTCTTCTTAGAATCGTTTCCAGAGACCTTCCCAGACATAGGAACACCTTGGATAGGGGACACTGTCCCCGCGATTGACAACCCATCTTCTCTCGGGGCTCTCCTCGGAACCAGTTACTGGGACCGGCTAGACTCTAGGGACGAGAATGGCATTAGGTAGACCTTCGAGAACCTCCCATCTTCGTTGGTTTTTGTTTCGAGTAAAGGGGTAATCCCCTTGATAGACAAGAGACTTTTTAAACTCTTCAGCTTCCATGTCCCCCCCCACGGTTTTCCTCCAGAGAATCCATTTTCTCTCGACCTTACCTTGGGAGCTTGACATGTTATTTCCTTGATTGATGATATTTCAGCTCCTGGGGACTCTTTCCAGCGACGGACTCCATTTTTTGGGTGGTGGAATCCTCCAGTAGATCGCAGAGCCGTATCCCTTTCTTCCCCAATGTTTCTCCCTTTCCTATGACCGATCCGCTCTCGAACTTGGAATCTGCGGTTAACCCCCCCCCTCCTCAACCTCTCCAGCTCTTCACGCCTCAGCTTTCCCTGCCGACTAATTCTCGCAAATCTTTTCGCCGTCCTCTTTTCACCACCCCCTATGCCTTCGGGATTTCTGTTTGACGGATCCCGATCTTTTTGAGGTTGCCCATTCTCCCCTTGCCCCTAAAAATTTTCCCCATAAACCCCCCTTTTTTGGGATTTTATTGATCTTCCTTCTTTTTCTGACGAACCACATACTCGTACATCTTCCTACCGGGAACCGCGACTTCCTAGCACATTTGGGAAGATTCCATGTATCCCCTTCCAGCGTAGGCCCCCCTTTTAAGGGCGTCCCGGTTCTACTTTGGACCTTGAGGTTGGGCCCCGATAGATCCCCCCTCTGATAATTTGTGTGTAACCTTTTTCTTGGCATCCCTAATGATTTTTTAATCAATAACTACTAGTCATTGTCGGTTCTGCGTTCCGTTGGGTCTAGATTTTTGTTACTCTTGGCAAGGCCCTTTCTGATTTCCCAGGACTTCGGGTTCCCTAAGGACATACCAGTGATTTTTTTATCCTTTTGAGTCACCCCCGGCCCTTCATAATGGTTCTAAATACCCCGTCACTCGACGCTTCTTTGTCTTTCTTATTGTTCGCCTCCCCGCCCGACGTCCCTGAAACCTTCGGTTTTTGCGAGTTCAATAGGGCGGCATCCCAATTTTTCCCCAGATCGCTTCGTTTCTCTCCGATGGCTACGCCGGGGACTCAAAATAGTCTCCCGTCCTCACTTTCTCCCCGTTTTGACACAGCCTTTACTCAGGACTTGTCAGCCTTCCAGATATAATTTTTTGGTCCTCCCCCCCCCCTCTGCGTGCCTCCACAAACTCTCCGGTCCTTCCCCGATTTCCGGTTTATGGTTTCGCTTTGGCGGCAGATTTGAAAAGATCCTGAGCACCGGGTCCTTCCCTGACTCCCCCCTAGTCCTTTTGGAGGGAGCTAGATCCTTCCTGGGTCCTTCCTCGGATCCCCCGAAGGCCTCGACCTCCTTCAGATATCTCTTCTTTCAATAGTTCCCCCTAATATGTTAGTTTAGATTCCTTTCCTTAAGTCTCTGGCAAACCTATCGCCTCGCACACATACCCTTCTGCGGCTCGAACGGATACTAGCGGATAGTCCCCTCCCCCCGAGCTTGACCTTGGCAAGAATTATCCGACCGGTTCTCGCCTGCCGCAATTCTTGGGCGCTTTTTCGAGGACTCTCGGACTATTGAAGCAGAAACTGCAGTCTTTTTCCCACTGAGCTTTCCCGGCGGAGGAGTTTTCTTCGAGATGTCCCCCCTCATATGTTTCCTTGATGTATTAAAACCCCCTGATCTCCCCCTCGACCCCCCCCCTTTCCCCGATTTTTCGATCCTTGTCATCCTACACAAAGACGGTTCTGCCCGGTTTTCTTTCGGTGAAGGTTTCCCCTGGAAGTTCTTGTTAATCACCAAGCTAAAAAGATGTGATTTCTTTTCCCCATAAGGGTCTTTTTCTCTGACCTCCGAGACCTGTATTTCTTTTTTGCCAGGCCCCCCCCCTACCCTTTCGAGGCTCCTTGTCTACCGTCTCCCCCCAACTTCACGAAGCTGCCTCGTGGCTAAGACTTGACTGTAAAGACCGGTTAAACGTTAGTCCCCCCCCCGTGGATAGCTCAGGATTCAAACCCTGACTCTTTTTTTTTTTCGCCGATCGGCCCCCTCAAGCTTGTCTTTTTGAATCAGATCATTTTTTCCAATTAGCTTCTTGATGGGTACGACTCCCCCATATTACAATTCTCGAGCCCCCCCCTTAGCAAGTCTAATGGTCCGATGTAGGTTTCTCTTGACAGATAATAGATTCCATTTGGGTTCGTGAGATGCATTTCTATTTCGTATTCTTTCAAGTTCAAATATTTTCAGTATGATCATTCCTCAGCAGAGACCGATGTCGAGTCTCTTTTGAGTCCTTTCACCAAACACCACATATTTTCTCCTCCCGGAGAACTTTCCCCCGGCGCCCTTTACGAAGATTTCCGCTGACTCTCTCAGCTGCATTCAGACACCACTAATTTTTGTTTCTTCTTTCCGCAAGATTCCCCGATGGATTCTCTTAAGAAGGCTTTTTTGATTTCGATGCCCCTCCTCCTCTGCCGTACGCTCTTCGTTTGAAGACTTGTTTCGCTCTTAAGGCTCCCCCGAGAGCCCCCGTCTTATCCTGTGAGACTCTTTGTGACTTTCCCTCATCACTTCACCGATCTCTTCCCCCCCGGCGCTACTTGAAATCTTCCACACGATGCGGCTTTCTCAGATTCCCCCCAGGTACTCTAGAAAATTCGTTCTAAAAGTCTACAACACGATGCGTTTTGAAGATTTTACTTTTCCGCACCACTTTTTCCTTGTATTTACCTTTTTTCCTTAGGAGTGAGCCCCTAGTTCCTTAGAGCAGCTATGTCCTACTCGAATAGTTTCTTTCATCCTCAGGACCTACGAAGGTTTGAAGCTCAAATCTTCAAGAAACTTATTTTCCCGTAAAGGACCCACCTCCGGCATTTTCTGAGTATTTTCTTTTGCTTGGCTTTTTTTTTCTAGGGCTTTCTCTTACTTGGAAGTTGGTAGTCCACGGGTAGTCCTTTTCTGTAGTTCCCCCCTTGATTGCGCCCCAGGTCTGAGCTTAAACTTCCGTTTTTATTTCCTTTTAATGTTCTTTTCCCAAGCCTTTCTGAGACTCCTTATCCCCCGTGCAGTCTGGCTTTTTTTTTAGATTGATCGGCAGTGCTTCTCTTGAGTTCTCTTTTTTCGCTCCCCAGGATGTTTTTAGTAATTATAGACCTCCTGCGTTGTTCACTCTCATAGAGTTCTAGACACGAAATACGAAATAAACTCTTTGATTCTTTTTTGACTTCTTTACCACTTTTTTGTGATTTTTTTCTTTAAATTTGCTATCCCTCCCCCCGAGAGGACAATCTCCTCAGAAGCTGACAATAATCTCCAGGAAAATTTCTTTAGAAAGTGATTCTCCCCTAGATCAGATCCCAGAGGGTTCCTTCTCAGACGATCAGGCGCCCCGATTTGTACGAGGACTTTTTGTCTAGAGACCCACGATTCTCGATTAGACTCTTCCAAGCACTTTCGGTTGCGAGTAGGCCTTGTACCCTTAGAGATCAAAGAATTTTTTCCCCGGCCGGCAGATCCTGAAAGTCCGACCGGGTACCTTTTTCGTATGGAGGTTTTTCCCTCCTGATTTCGCCCCCGACGCGCAGGTAAGATACGATTTTTCAGCTATTTGGGCATCGCCTGATAATTGTACGGAATTGTAGTCTGCGGCGCAGCCACCCGTCCTTAAGCTTTGTAGATTTCTCGTCCCTTACCTTTTTTTCCCCCTCAACTCTTCATGCCTTTCAGCAGGAACCCTTCCCCTATCAGGCCCCCTAGCTGGACGTCCGGAAGTTTTTCCAATCTTTTTCTGCCCCTGCAGTTTTCTCTGCCGCCCCTCGCTCAGAACCCTCTGATAACATTCCCTATAACCCCCCGGGTTCGGTGTCTCGCTCCCTTAATCCCGGTCCCTCTTGCCAGGCCCCACTTTTTTCTGTGAGACGTTGAATAGTTTGATTTCGCCTCCTACAACTTCTTTCCCCCCAGGTCCTAGATTTTCCTTCGCTTCTCTCCGTCACCCCCACTCTCCCTCTGCCTCTTTCTACCCCCTCCTTTTTTCACCTTACCTCACCTCCAATCTCTCCCTTCCCCCTCTCTTCCTTTTCCCCATTCCTACCCTTCAAATCATCTCCCTTCTCCTCCATTTCCCCTTTCTTCTTCCCTAACTCTCTCCTCTTCCTTTTTTCCCCCTCCCATTTCCTTCCGCCTCTTCCCTCCCCCTCCTATCCTTTTCCCCCCTTCCTTTCCTTTTTTTCTGAAACCTCTGTCCCCTCCCCCTTCCTCCACTTATCCTCTCCCCAACCTCGTATCCCTTCACCCTACCCCCCCGTTCTATCTTTTTCCTCCTCACAACCATACCCTAGTTTTGGCCCCCTCTTCTCCATCCTCCTTTTCCTTTTACCGCCCCCCTCCCCCCTCTCCTCCCCTCCTTCCGGTATTCCTCTCACTCCTTTCTTCTCCCTATCCTTCCAGTTCTGCCCCCTCCCCCCCCAATTCGTCTTGTCCTCCTTTCTTCGCCCTTTCCCCTTCCCCCTTTCTCTTCTCTGTTTCCATCCCGTTTCTGTCTCTCCTCCCTCTTCCCACCCCCCCCTCTCCTCTCCTCTTCCTCTATTCTATCCCATGTTCCCTCTTCCTCCCATTAATACACTCTGCTCCCTCTCCCTCCTCTCCCCCCCTCCCTTCGTCCCACACCCCCCACATTTTGCCCACCCCGCCCCCCCACCCTGCTTCTTTTTTTTCTTTCCCTCTTAACTTCGCCTGCTTCTCTCTTCCCCTTCTGTTTCTCTCTCCTTCAGTCTTTCCTCCCCTACCTCCCTCTCTTTTCCCTCTAAACCTCTCCTCTCTGCTCTTTTCCTTCCCTTATCATTCTTTTCACCCTCCTCCTCCCTCTTCTTCCCTTTCTTTCTTCCTCATCCGTTATCCTCTTCTCCCTCCTTCCTTCTCTCCCCCTTCCCCTTCCTCATTCCCCTCCCCTCTCCTCTCCTCTCCCACCTTCTGCTTCTTCCCCCTTCTTCTCCCTCCCCCTCCCTCCTTCTTACTCTTTTCCTCCTTTTTCTGGTCTTTCTCTCCTCAGCGCTTCTACCGCCATTCGCTCTACCCTTCCCTTTCCTGTTCTCCTTCCCTCTTCCTCACACCTTCCCCCCAGCCTCTACACCCTTCTCCTCCCCCCCCTACCCCACTCCTTACCCACTATACCTCTACATCGCTTTCCAATTTTCTCTTATCCCCTTCCTCCACCACACCCACTTACTCTAAGCCTCCCTCTCGCCCTCTCTCTTTTCCTGCCTCCCCCTCTCTCACTCTCCCCCTTTTCCGCACTGTTTTTTTCTTCACATTCCCTACCCCTTCTTTCTTCCCCCCGCCTTCGTTCCCTTGCTTATTTCCCTCGCCCTATCCCGCTTTTCCTTTCACTCCTTCTTCCTCATATACCCCACACATGTACTTACCATCTCCCTTTCACTCCATCCTACTACCCTCCCTCCCTCTTCCCCCCTTCTCTTTCTTTTTCCTCATTACCGTTTCCCCCATTCCTCTTTCATTCTTCCTTCTTTCCTCCTTCAACCCTTGCTACTTAACCTTCGACCTTTCCTCACCCACGCTTTCTTTTTTCTACCTCTCTCTCCTCCCCCCTCCCTCTTTGTCATTTCCCCTTCCAATTTTCCAAACCCTTCAGCTTTTCGAACAAATACACGATTCCCGACTTTTGTGTTGCCAGTTTCCTCCTTTTTTCCGCACAGGGGACCCCAAAGGCAGGCTAGAACCTTCAAGACAATCTTTTTAACCCAACCTTCTCCGACTCTTTCCAGCCTTTCTTCGGGTGCAGCCGGGCCCCGGGGAGATCCTGCTATCTTGCTCATCGGTTTATGTGCCGCCCTTGGGAAATTTTTTCATCAAAACACAGAGGGTCTGGAGAATTTTGAGGGTCGATAACCAGTATTACCCTCTAGTTTCCCCAAGGTTCCGCAGGATCTTTGGTGGTTCCCCCCCCCCTCTAGGTCCAGTTTCTCGGAGATTCGATTGAGGTATCGACCCGTTTCATGCAACTTCTCCAAGAGGTGTCCCCCCTCGGTCTCAGTCCCTTTCCCTGGCCCTTTCGAGCGGTTTTATCTTCTCTCTGCGCGACTCCTTTGCCCGAAAGCTTGTTTCTTCTCTTCCCTGGGTTCCTTTCTTACCCTTCTTCGGCCGTCGACCTCTAGCCCGAACGGTGAAGTTTTTGGATAAGACCTTCTCCCAGATCTCCTTCCCCCCGCACCTCTCCTACATCTTGAGCCCTGGCGATGCTGGTTTAGTTCTTGATAGGTTTCCGACGAGTCTCTGGCACCCCCTAGCAAAGAGCATAAAGGCTTTGTAGCCGAAACTTTCAGAGTCTCTCGCGGGATTCTGAGTTATTTTCTTTCAACTGCAACTTGTTCCCCCGCTTCTATCTCCCCGGGGACCCTTTTTATCCGTTTTAGTCTCCCGGTATTCTTCTTTTCCTCGCTCTCGAACTTTTCTTCGCGGTTTTTTGTAGCTGGTCTTTTTTTTTCCCTCTCCGTGGAAGTTCGTCTTATTCTCGCGCACCATCCAAATTTTCAGCAAACTATCCAAGACGACTACTCTTTGGTCTTCCGTAGGGTCGCGATTTCTGTCTCCGCCTCCTGTCTTTTCGACTCTCCCTTTGGGGGCCTTTTTTGACCCTTGACAGCCGAACGGGATAAATTCCCCTGGCTCCGTTCTTCCCATTGGCCTTCGATTCTGCCTAGGGACTGCTTGTTTTTTCCCGATTCATTAAATTCCTCCCACTGCGATGTACCCCAAATTTGACCCGCATTTCTTCTCAAACTCTACTTCGTCCCTCGACTAAATAGACGAAGGTCAAAAAAGGACCTTGAGGGAGGAATACCCCTTTCGATCAGGAAGTTTTTTATTCCGATTAGTAGTTTTCTTTCCTCTTTAGTCCCCTTAGAGCGGCCTTTTCAAAATGGGTGGATTTTTCAGCATCTTTCCCCTCTAACACTTCTCCCTGATCCTTTCCCTTTAGATACAATAGACCGCTTCTACAGATCCTGAGGAGCCCATCATCCAAGCTGTGATGCCCTTTCTTTCCGTTTTTTCCTCCATGACTCTTATGATCTGTTCTTCGATGGGCCGTCTTTGGAGGTGGCTTTGGATTTTTGCGTTTTCCCCAGATCGCCTGACTGTCCCGCGTGCTTTTCAGATCAGCCAGAGCCCCCTCGAGTTAAACTCTTTCTTTCTGACCCGTGCGGTCTTTCCTCCCAGGATTTGCGCAGCCCCATAGATCGAAATCTCCCATTTCGCCGAAAATGGTTAGGAGTCTACGGAGCACACTCTCGCCTTTTATTGGAGGGCGCTCCGAGGAGGGTCTTCTCTAAGCCCCCCCCCTCTCCGCAGATCTTTAAAGACTTCTTTCTTTTATTGCCCCCCCGGACTTATCAGCTGCGCGCCCAACGCTTTTCTACTCCGCAGAACGGATCGAATCTTTTCCTGCCCCCCTTAACTCTGAACCGCTGAAGAGGTAGGTCGGTTGCAGTGATGATCCTGTTTTGTTCATTTTTTTTCCGGAAAGCGCTCTTCGCGAGTCCGATTCTTATCCGAGAAGTCCCGTTTCCCGGGCCTGGTGCTCCTTATAATTCCCAGGGTTCTTAAAGGGATAGGTCCTTCCCACATTTTCTCACCGTTCTCCCCAAACTAACATCGCAACTTTCAGGCGGTTGACCTCATCCTTCTCTTCCAGGTTTTCGAAGTTTTCACCAGGACCTCTGTATAGGTCTTGTTTTCCGAGTATTTTCTTACCCCTTTCATTCGCCGGTAGTTCCTTTCGCCCTTTGGGTCCTCGTTGAAAAATTCCCCCCCCAGACCCTCCCTTTCAGCGTCCCCACCTCCGATGGTTGGCGACTTCTGACCTAGTGAACGATCGACGCTCCTCGAGATCCTTACACTCCGCAGATTCCTTTCATTTTTTTTCGCTCTACGACCGTCAGTAGTACTCTTGATCTCCCTCTCCCAAATGGGACCGAGCTTTTTTCTTGGATAGGTTTTGACGGCTTTGTCTTAAAATTCCGGAGAAGTCTAGAAGTTTCTTTTTAGGCCTTTTCAGAGACCTCAGGCTTGTGGAGAGGAGCCCCTGGGAACCCAAGCAAGATTTGCTTAGGTACTTCTCCCAGATGATCCTAGTCCGTTTCCCGGTCTTTTTTTAGGTCCTTTCCGGCCCGCCAAGCTAATGCCCTTGCACATTCTCAGGCTGATTTCTAGGTCCTTCTGTTTTCTCTCAAACGAGGTAGGATTTTTCACCCCTTATTCTAAGCTTTTCATTACACTTTTGATCCCCCGTCTTTCTCTCACTTTTTTATAGCGATTTCGAATTCGGAAAAACGCTCAACTGGAAATAGGGCGGCTTTATGCGTCTAGATATTTCCAAGCCTGGATATTTTCATCCCCCCATACTGATTATCCGAGCACGATCCCCTTCCTAATTCACAGCCCCCCGCTGCATGTCGAAAAGTGCCTTGGCCGGGCTTCGGATCCTTCTTTTTTAACGCTCTATCAATTCATAAGCATCTCTTTCAACCCTGGAGTGCTAAACTCGCCCCACCCTAGTCCTTCCCAGAGAAAGTCCTAAGGCTCGTTTTCTCCGCCCCAGTCGGTCAAATCCCCGCTGGACTTCCTTATCCTTGAGGGTTTTTAAATTCTTCGTCTCCAGCATTTTGGGCCCCTCGACGAAACACTCTTTCTTCCGACTTTCTCGATTTGCTTCGACCCCTGCGCGCCTTCCCTCCTCGTTTAATCCCCCTTTCGGTATTGCCTCCCTCAAATGCCTAGCTTCAATGTGTTATCTTCCCCGCGACCCCCCCTCCTGACGAGCCTTCTCTTACTGTTTCTCCATTTTCCCCTCGACTTTCGCTTTTATTGCGCATCGTCGGACGTCTTTCCCCCCTTATGCCTGAACCCGTCGTCTTTTGGTAATTCTTTCCTATGTTTCCGTGCGAATACCCAACATCCCCATGCAAGAATTCCTAGCCTTTCCCCTTTCGAGTCCGAGGTTCTTTCAGTCTAGCTCTTGCGGATGAATCCTTCTCTATATATTTTCCCTTTGTGGTTAGAGCTCGAATTCCCCCGAGGATCAGTTTTGAGATGCGCGTGACCCGAATTTTCCTTTTAGAATTAGGATCACTTTCGTGACGACTTTCCCCAGTTCCCCTCTCGATAGTGGTCACAGGACATGAGCTGATCGCGACGGGCCCCCGTCAACTCTCCCATCTTAGGAAAATCTTCACTCTTCCTTCGACTCTGCCTTTTTTTTTTCGTAAACCTACAGATAGCCTCCTCGCCCGGTTCTTGGAGAGCCCTTTTCACCCAAAGATGTTATTTCCCTTTTCGTCCAGATGTCCTTGTTCTTCACGATGCTCCCTTTCCTCCTCGGTCCTTTTTAATTATTTAGCACCATCCCGCGTGTTGGAACCGAAAGGTTT
>Ga0179593_1418687_pt1 | contig 15374 bp, 10 predicted proteins | sample CZODoug2_1_08_16_FD_185931 | JGI IMG/M metagenome (GOLD analysis project Ga0179593, IMG submission 185931) | Vadose zone soil fungal communities from Angelo Coast Range Reserve, California, USA - CZODoug2_1_08_16fungal (PacBio error correction) | ecosystem: Environmental > Terrestrial > Soil >... | reverse complement strand
TACAATTTTTTTTGAGACGCCGCCACAACAGGCGCGATTTTCCAATTCTCAATTGTTTAGTTGCCACGTACAACTTTAGGATCCGATTTTTACTCGTAATATGGCATGAATCACCGATTTGGTTTCCCCCCTTGCCTTCCCCGGGGCTTTCCGCAGGACGATTTTTCATCCTTTTTTTGTACATTTTCAGGCCTGTACTACCCCCCAAGCGAATTTTTTTTCCGAGGATTTTTGACAAGGTGGCCCTGAACTTACGATTTTTCCCTTTCTGTTCATTACTCACGGTTTCGTTATTTTTATTCTTGAGGCCCTAGCCTACCTACCACAGTGCCCGTTCCTAAGAAAAGTTAAAAGTGATCTTCGGGGAACGCTTCGGTTCTCCATTGTAAGCTGGTCCACTCCGGTCAATTGATTGTCCATTTTTTTTTCAGGCTTCTTCCCTTTTTTTTTCGCCTCCCCCCATTGCTCTTTCCGTACCCTCAATTCTCCCATCCCTTACGGAACGTCTGCAGGCTTTTTTGGTTCCTTTTTTGCTAACCTTGTGAACTTGTTGTCGGCGCCCTTCCATCCCCCCTGGAACGTTTTGGACCGCCCCCTATTTCGGCACCCCACCCTTTTCTTTTAGGGAGCGGACCCGAAAGCAGATTTGACCGTGATAGCGAAGTGCTTTGTCTTTTCCACCCGTGACATCTGTATGTGTGCTTTCCCACTCTTGAACAAAGGGGCACATTAAACTTGTTTCTTTCACTGGTATTCCATGAGCACTTGTTTTCTTGGCTGATGGAGGAAGGCAGGGCAACAACTAACCTCGAAGCCGGCAAACAAGCATAACTCAGGGCTTTACAAACTCTGGAAGCAATGAAGAACTGTTGTTCCCAGGCTCTTAGCCCGCTGTCCGGTAATGACACTTCCTCTGGTTACCCCCGTTTACATTGGCCGTTTCTATTTTGGTGTCCCGACGGTCGACCTTGTAGCAAGATTCCACCCTTCGGCGGCGGTTTTGTCCCCCTCCCCCTTTCCTTCACATTCCCCCTTTTTTTCCCCCCGTGCACCGGAGCAGTTTATTTTGTCTTATGTTCGTGTGCCCCTCCTGTTCCCCCTCCGCTTTTGGTTCAAAACAAAGTTAATTTTAAATTCCGCGTTAAACCCCCCCTTTTTTGCTCCCGTCCCCCTGGTTGGAGTCCCCGCCTGCGGCGTTGTTCTTCCCACTTTCTTGCCAACAAACCCTCTTTTTGTCCCCGTGGGCCGTTCAACTTTTTGTAAAAACCTCTTCTTTGCTTCTCCGACCCCCTAGGGGCAAGTTTGTATCTCTTCGTCCCCCTCTGAATTGAGTCTTTTTTCTCCTTCTCCTTTAACCCTCTTTCTCCCGGAGACCTCCAGCCCTGCTTTGATGACACCCCCACCCCTCGCCCCCCTTTTTCCTTTTCCCCCGTCAGCTTTTTATGCACTGACAATTCGGGGCCCTCTTCATTTTTTTAATCCCCCCCCCCTTTCGTTTACACACCACCCGTCAGAGCAACCCTCCACTTTCGAGAGTTTTCTTTTTCCTACAGAAAAGCTCGTGCTCTTCCTTAACACACAACCCCACCACCTCCCCTTTTGGTTTTTGTTTTTTTTTTCCGTGGTTTTAATGTTTCCGGGTCCCTTTTTGTCTTGATGTTGTGGCCTTTGCGAGATGGGGTACGACTTATATCCCGCAGGGTCTATTTTTGGGGGTTTCTTTTTTCGTGAATTCCTGTTGTGCCATTGTGGGAGTCTTTCCCCTGTATATTTAAATGTTTGTTCCCCTCCTTCTTTTATTACACCTTTTGGCTGTTTCCGTTGTTAGTTTTCCTGAGCGTTTTTTTTGTCTCTGTCAGTAGTTGTTCCTGTTCTCTCACTATTTTTTTATACTGTTGATTCCTTTGACATTATTTTTGGAGAAATTTTTTGGCCCTTTCCTACGGTTTTATGTTGAGGTTTCACCCCCCGCAAAAACCCTGAGGCAACTTCCTTTTCCCAAAGGGGCCCCCTGTGTGCAGTGTCAAACGGTGTCTTTTTTTTTTTCCCCAAACAACCCCTGTACCTTTTGGACTTTTGACTTGGGGGTTCCTATGTCCCCCGTTCCCTACAATGGAAACACCATTGCAACAAAAGTGCATGTGACAAACAAATAAGTCTAGGGCGACGTTTAGGAAGGCACACCCCACATCGCGTTGCGGCGCTAACACTGATTCCGGAAAATTTCCGGCGGACTTACGCTGCACACAAGTGTTTTGCCGCCCACATGTTTAAAAAATAAAACCAACCCTTTTGCTCCCGTCTTCAGCGTGCTGGCTTAGAAGACCTGGGAAACCCCCTTCCTTTACTGTGCTGGAACCACTTTGAGCCCCGCCGTCCTTTCCTTCAATTTTCATAACAATTTGGAATTCCTTTTGACGTGATTACCCACGGGGTCCTTTACTTTGCCCCCGGACATACCCCCCCCCACTTGTATCCTTCTCCCCACCCCTCGTCCCGCCCCTGCTCCCCGCCCCCTCTCCCCCTCCGAAGGCAAGGCCGTTATTTTATTGTGTGGGACCGGCCCTGGCTTATAATTCCACACACCTGTTCAACGTACCACACCCCGACTCCCCCCCACCCCGATACTCTACTCCTGGGCACACTTGGGAGTCCATGCCCTTGCTGCGTAACACCCAAAGGCCGGGGCCTACATACCTTTCCACTCCTCCCATATTTTCTTTATTCCTCCCCCCCCCACTAAGTAGTTGGTGGGGTATTTACTGATGTGGAGGACCCGCTTTCAGGGGAGTACCACTTTTTCTTTCCCTCTTTGTGTTACGGGGTTGCTTGACCCAAAAGTGCCCCTTTTCTGCCCCACCTTTCATCAACTTTCCTTCGTTGACTAATTCCAGTTGTCGTTTCTCATGTGCATCCTTTAGAGGGTGGGAGAACTTTTTTTGTCCTTTCTTTACGGTAACGTGGTACGCGGGGATTTCTTTTGGCGGGCACATAACTTTTGCTCAGATGACCTTTTGGTATGCTGTTCTCCCTTATGGCCCACCTTGATTCCCTTCCTCTCGCCCCAGGCTTTTGGTTCGGGTTACCGCCACTCGTCCAAATCGGTCCTGCCAAAATTTGGGAAGGACTTTATGTAGACCCGCCCTTTTTTTCCAGCAATCCAGTTTTTTTCAGGGAGGGTCTGGACCAGACCCGCCAAGGTATCCCAACACCAAAACCCACTCCAAATCCAGGGAGGGTCCCCAACTGCACGACACAAAACGTTTCACCCAATGGTGCAGTGCGGAAGGCTTTCCCCCGAAAACTGGCCCGGAGTTCACGCCCATACATAGCTAGGTTCCACTTTTCAAGGCCGCCCCACCGTTTTCATTAGAATTTTGTGGGACTTTTTGCCTGTTGGCGTTTCTTCCGGATGGAAAGTTACTTTCCGACGTTCCATTGGTACTTTTTGTATGACAGAATTTGCCGCACAAAAAACCCTACCGTGATGTCTTCCACTGGTTTTGAGTAATGTTCTTCTTTTTTTCTGTGGGTTCAGCCGTCCTCTTCCCATTAATGTTGACATCATGGACTTTCGCTTTGAAACCCATCCTATCGAGCACCCCGAGCCACAACCCTTTATTTCTCCCCACCTCTTTTTCTGAGATTTTTGCTGTCGGGGACAATGGGTTTTTTTTCAGGGACTTTAGACTTCCCAATCGTTCCGCAATTTTATCTCTATTTTGAGGCCCTAACACTTCTTCGACCTTTTCTTTAAGGGTTTTTTTCTTTAATTGTTAGATTTTGCTTTCCGCATAAGACGCTTCTGGGCTCCCCCCCCAATTGACTTCGGGAACACACTGTCAACTTCTACTTTTTCCAAAAAGCCTCACGACACAGTTTTTTCTATTATCGGAGCCAAGGTCTTGCTGTCCCACCTGACCCCAACTGCGCCTTTTCAAGAAAACCCCTCCGGTCACTATCTGACTTTCCCATTGTAGGTGGTCTTTCTAAGTTATGCTAATCCCTGTGGCTTATTTCTTTCTTTTTTAACGCTTTCCAGTTTTGGAATCCCGGGGTATTTTTACCAACCCGCTTCAACCCCCGGCTTTTTTTATTTCCGCCTCCCCCGCCCCTTTTGTCAGAATTCTGGAACCACCGACCCACGTTGGATAAAGTGTGTGTCCACCAATTATTCTTCGGGCCCTGGTTTTCCGGTTTTGGGTGGAATCTCACTTCCCAGTGTTCCAGGTTTATCAGTCAACTTTGGGCCCCAAAAACAAGTACTATGTTCGGGGAGGGAAAGTACCATCCGGATCATTTGCCTTACCGAGACGTTTCTCGTCTACACAGGTGCCCCCAAAAGACCTACCAAGTCTTGCGGCACACAGGTGCTGCCCGTCGCACGGACTGTAGTTAGTGGGAATTGGAAAAGGAAACGAGTTTCCTTAATCTTGTATTTTAACTTTCCCTCTGTGGTCACCTTCAAGTTTTCTTCGCGGGCGGTTGACTGTGGGGGTAAGATCCTGGTATGTCGTCCTTCACCCCCAAGGTTAACACTAAACCAAGTTTGAAAGCCCCCGGGCACAGTGTTCAGCAGACCCCCCACGTTTTCACCATCTGAGAAAACAGTGTTTTAAACCACAAAAGGCAGAGGTACAACCAAAAGACACCCTGGAACCCGTAATACAACTCTTTTACCAGCCTTGGGTTCGGGGGTCTTAAGGCAACCCTATAATGTATTGTACTTGGTCCTTCCCCCCCTTTTCGGGGGCACGTTCCTCCCACCAGGCGCTCGTTTCTTCAGCGACAACCCAAGACAGCTCTTCCTCACTTTCACCTGGTTTTGATGTATTATTTGGGGAGATTTTTCCTTTTGGTTTGATGGACCCAAAATTCTCCGAATGATACCTTTCCTTTCCAATTTTTTTTTTTTGCTCATGGCAATGTCCTATTGAAATGCCCACCCACCCCTCTCCCGATAACCGCGCAACAGACCTCGCGGTTCAAAACAAAAACTGTGTGATTTTTTTGGTTTGTCCTCACACCTTTAATAATTTCAGTTCCAGTAAGATGGACTTTACCTCCAGTTCCTAAGAACCGAAATCCCCACAAAACGGCCTCATTTTTTTGCTTAATTGGAAACTCGAAAGCCCGGGGGAACCAATTGTTTCCACAAAAACTGACCTTACCCGTACTCCCCACAAATCACCGAACGCCAGTGGGACAAGGACACTTCTACCTGGGCTCCCCCAACGACGGACAACAAAAACAACGAGAACATCGGTCCAGCAAAGTGCCACGGGGTAACCCACCAACTCTTCTTGAAAACAACACACCCCTTGCCAACCCCTTTTCTCGCCAAAAGGAGTGTACTACCCCCTGTATCACACCATTTGTGGGGTAACTCTGCGCAGAGTAGTCTGACCCGTCTCCCCGCTCTTTCAACCCCTCTCCCCACACTCCCTCTCCCCGGGACTTTATTGCACAAAGTCTTTAAAGATCCCCCTGATCACACTGACACACACCAAAAACATACGTGTGCATACTACCCCTTTGCCCCTTTGGTTCAGGACGATTTATGGTTGCCTCAATAAGTTAGCCCCCTTAGTAGTGCTCCCCCCCTTTTTTTCTTTTTGGGCCCGTCTCCGCCCTCAAGTCCGCGAACATTTACCACATTACCAGGGGGCCCTCTTTACTTTGTTTGTTCAATGGCATTTTTACAGTGACCCCTTTCCCGAGGTACTTGTCGTCTTCTGTTTTCTTGTCTCCCCGAGGTTAGGGTCTGCGGAGACCATTCCCGCTTTTTTCGTCCCAATGGTTCAGTACTTTTCCCAGTTATTCCCGCCCACCCCCCTTACCAACCACACAACATTCCAAAATTGGAACCGACCCCGCGTTTTAACACTTCCTGCCCGGTTTTTCTCGTCTTTCAGAATTTCCGGTCCCAAAGGGGGTCAAGTGCACACCCAATTTTGCGTCGTGTGTAGCTCCCGCCCCCCACCCCCCCGCAATTCCTGGGGGCAGATTGTGCTCTCTGAAGAGCATCCCTCCAAGTTTTCCAGTGTCCCCAGACCCCCACGGGGACTTGTTGGTTGTTGATTCCTCTCTGCATTTTACCCTCGAATAAGGAGAGATTGTGATTCTTTGTACCTATCGAGTTCCGTCCCCCATTTTTTTGGCTGTCCTTGCGGCGTTTTTCCCCAAACACACCAAAGAACCTGGGAATAAAAAATACCTTTGAGATGTAACCAATTTAAAACCTCGGCACTCTGGCTTGGGGAGTTACTTGGTGTTTTTCCCCATTGTCCTAAAACTCCCCCGGTCACTTTGAAGTTGAGTATGTTTGTGCCCTTGCCCACCCTGTCCTCTTTTTATAATTCAGCAGGGGAGTGAGGCCCTCCGGCACTCACAACTTCAACTCCGACCGCGGAATTTTTGACACCGGACATGTCTTTAACCCGCAAAGCCCCCAACTGATTTTCTTTTTGCCCGTGAGCCCCTTTGAGCCTTGTACGGCGAGAAATCCCCCCGTGATCCACCCTTTTTTTTTTAGACCTAGGCGAAAGTCCTACCAAACTTTACACACGGAGTATCCAAAAGTCCCGGCGTGTTGACCCCTTTGAAGGTGTTTCCCCGTGCAATCTCTCAGCGGCCCGACAAGGGGTGGCACTGGGAAAATAGTATTTATTAGGGGGGCGGGACGTCAACATCCCTCCGGGCTGACGAAAAAAAGGGCACTACAGCTGCAGATCCTACCACTATTCTTAAGTAACAAACAATTCGGTCTAAGGCATGTCGGCCCCTTTTTTTGGTTGAAACCCCAGGGATTTGGTTTTCCCCCTTCTATTCCGGCGTGGGGTTTTCCTTCTTTTGCCTGTTTTTTTTTTTACTCACGTGTCGGGTGTGGGGCTACTAGCTCCCCGTTTCGCATTTACTCCCCCCTTATCGGGAGTTTTCCCGTCCAAAAATTTCCTTGACTGGCACGGTGCCGAAACCCGTTTTCCTTTGATTCTGAATTTCTTTTCGAGCGGACCCTACAAGTTGTTTTCTCTTTGTCCATCGACACTGGGATGGGGTAATACCCAGGCTAAGTCTTTCACGGACGTGATAGGAAACGTGGGGTAATTTTTTGGTAGTGACATTTAAGGTCCCCTTGTGAGCTTTGTGCACAGGCACCCGGATTACATGTCCTGCCGCCCGGCGGCCGGTTTCCTCTTATAACCACACGGTCTTTAGCATTGCGACGTCACCAGACCAAGACCCTGAACCAGCTTTGCGTCTTTCCCGGCGCCTGGGACGAACCAATGGACGTATTTGATTTGTCCACGCGGCGGTGGTACAACGTGTTTGGTCTCGGACCCCCTCGTACAAAGCGAAGATTTCCGGAGACCGTTGGACCCGATCTTGGAGTGATAGTCCTATGTGTGTTTTCTTGTAGTTTTCCGTGGCGATCATGGGACAACCGGGGAAATACGTCCGGTTTTTTGGCGAACGGCCCCCCTTCTTTGAAAAGGTTGGTTGGGTGGGACCCGACATTCATCTAGTACGGAAGACGGGAATAAGTTCAGGGAGGTACGACATTGACTGAGCCGCTGACCCCAGCTTTGGCGATCCAACTCGCAGGAACTCCTACCTGGAACCCCGGGGCCCAACTAGGTGGTATTGGCCCGGGTGTGCCATACAATGGGACTCTTCCAGACCCAACCTCACTCTGTTTCGGGAAAAAACCCCCCACGACAAACGTCTCTCTGGGGAACCTTTATGGTGTCACCCCCCTGATGTCAGTTGGGATGGCCAGTTAGATTTGACTTTCCGGTTCCCCTAATCCAACATTCTGGTAGGGGTGGGCCCACCACCACTCCTCCGGAGAGTGGGACACCCGTGTTCTACCCCTTTTAGTTTTGTCCCCCCGTCCCCCTTTCCACAGACACGGCGGGGTTTTCACTCCCCTTTAAAACCACCCACTGCTCTTCTGGGGACTATTTACGCCTGGAATCGAACTGTACGTCACTGGTTTTGCACTCCCCCCCCTGCAGCAGGGTTTTTCAATGACAATGCTTTTCTGCATGACTCCTCCGGGGCCTTTCTTTTTGAGAAACTTAGCAGGTTTCCCCTAGCCAACACGTCATACAACGAATGGCCTTGCCCCGTCCGACTGCTCGTTTCCAAGCCATCGAGCCCTCCCTCACGAAATGCCCCTGGCACAAACCTCCCGATCCCCACACCGGTACCCAGCTACACGATTTTCCTTTCTCAGAACGCACTAAGACCTCAATTTTGTTTTTAATAGGGGGTCCCCCCGCCTTCTCCATTTAGGCCCCACGCACATGTCCCGATCAATTGCTTCCCCTCCAAATCCGCCATCCCTGCGTTTGAGTTAGAGACTGTTTTTGAGTTTTACAAGTCGAAACTCCCCATTGGACACCTTTTTTTTCCCTGCACCGAACGTCACAGACCCCAAAAAAAGACTTACTTCCTTACCCCCTTCAAGTGGCGTTCCCCTTAGAAAACGGTGCGCGCAAAACCCAACACGGTTTTTGGGACTTTCTATTTCCGTTCCGTGAAAGAAACGGGGCCCCTTGCAAACAAATGACCCATCCTTTTTCGCCCTTGACGCTGGCGGGATCACGGTACTCGTGGGATCTGGGTAGCCCCTTCTCTGGCAACAAAATGTTTTTCCGGCCTTTTCCTGGACCTTAGGCAGTTGTTTCCTCGACCCCCTTCGGTTTTCCCCCCCCCCCCCCCTCGACTTCTTGTGGCTGGCTTGAAGGTCTGCGGTGCACCCAACTCACTGGCATTGTCCCCCCCCCCCCTTTGTTGTCTAGCTGACAGGTGTAAGCCGAGGTTTCGACGGCGGTTTTTTTCTGACTTCTTGTTCTTAACCCCGGCTTGGACTGCCGGGCCGACCCCACCCCACACTAGTTAGATTTAAGAAACTCCGGCCCTGTGACCCGATCCTTTTTTCGGCCCTCCTCCTTCTTTGTGTTGCCTGCGGAGGAGCAACCCCTGCCACCCCCCCCTCCACGTTCTTCCGTTAACGAGTTACCAACCTTGTTTTACTGTCTTCAATCTTCCAACTGCACCGACTTTTTTACCACTATCTCTTATCCAATCGTTGTCGGCTTCAGCCTTGGTTTTTGTTGCTGGATGATGTCAGGGCTTTCGGTAATCGTTGCCTGTCCCAAGATCTGCCTCAAGGTGGACAGGAAAAGCCTTTTGGGCCCTCAAAGGTGATCTTATAGTTCCCTTTTGTCTCTTAGGTGTTTTTTCTTAACTAGACTTTTCAGCCTTTCGGCGGCCTTGAGCGTCTGGAAATTTTTTTTTTTAGAGGTGTCTTCTTATCACCCTACTTTACTGTCCCCTTCCCGGAAGTCGGTCCCAAGTGTATTCCTTTAATCCGGAAGGACTTCTTAGGTCCCCCGATTGCTAGCAAATCAGGGAGGGAAGCGCTTCCCCCCCCCGTGGCGCCAAGCACGTTTTTAGGTCTTCCCTGGCCCTGGCTCAGCCCCGCCCCACAGGTCTTCTCCCCCCCGGGATTTTGTGAGGTAGATTCCTTTGACCAAGGCTGCACCCATATTGCCTTTTTTTTATTGACCGCATTCCCCCCATCCGGCGATAAATCCCCCCCTCTTAATCACTTGAGCCCTTAACGGACTCCTGGTGTACCCTTCTTTTCCTCCCTTTGTCGCGCTTTGCCTATTTTTTTTGCTTGACACTGCCCTACCCCCCGCGTTTCCCCCTATTTTTACAGGCCCCCCATGTGTCAAGGATGGTTTTTCGCACGACTTTTTTTTTCCCCCATCCCCCGCCCAACTTGACCCTTTGGGGATGTCCCCTGTCTTTGCGTCTTTTTGTATTTTTTGGATTCTTCCCTTTCCCCCGGTGTACATTTTGACCTGGGCGTAGGCGTCCGTGCCCCTTTCCCCCCCCTTTTCCCGTTCCGCACCCCCCCTTCCAGTTTAGTTCGCGACACCTTGACTTTTTGTCTTCCCTTCCCATGTCTCGCTTTTGACTTGTTTCCATTTCCGTTTTCTTCCGTCAGTGGATCTTTCCTATCGGGAGGTGACCTGCTTACCCCCCCGCTATGATCCAAATTGGCGGGTTTAGGCCCGTTTCTTTCTCCTTTCCCCTTTTTGTCCCGACTGGGGAATTATCTGCGGTCACAAATCTTACCCCAACCCTTTCGTTTTTTCATCCTGGCGCCGGGCCTCGGCGCCAGCTTCAGCTCAGGTATTCCACGTTTTGTTTCAGGGCTCTTACAGAACGACTTCCGCCCCCCGCTTCCTCCGTGGGACGGACGACCCTTCCCTCAATTTAGCCCCCCCCCGGGCGTGTACTCCTGTCCCCCCCCCCTACATTCCCCCCAGTACAAACAAAAGGCGACAGGCAGTGTGTGGGGCAAACCCCCAGCCCGTGCACACGACACCGTTCAAGCAGGGGCTTTCCCCCCCCCCCGCCAGCACTTTTTAAGGAGGCTTTAACAACAACAACCCAACCCCCGGGTGAAAATTTTTCAGGCCTATTTTACCTGGGTGACCACACCATGGCCTTCTATTCCCCTATGCCGTGGCATCTCCCCCCCCCCCCCCTGAAAACTTTCGGGTTTTTTATAACTTTTCCCAACTACTTCTTTCGGGATTTTTACGTGATTCCCCCCCCCCCGCCACCGAATTTCCTTCGATCTTTATTTTCGAGTTCGTTATTTTTGCCCCCGCCCCCCAAAAAAACGTGGAACTACACCAACGCGTGACCTTTCAGAGGGTACCTTGTCTTTTAGAAATGGCCCGTGTATGACCCCCCCCAGGGCAGCCTATGTAGCCTCTGTTCTTCAATACTTATTCCCGGACGGTGAACGATCGGGACTTCTAGTTTTCCTCACTTCCTATTTTTTCATGTTACGCCTTTTGTCCCAGACCTCAAAACTTTCGATTGGCCAAGGAAGAGTGGGAAATAGTGAGAGGGCCCACAACTTTGGTGGCCTCCTTCAACCACAAGTGACCCTTACGTTGGGGGAAAACAAGACAGAGACAGGAGGCCAACCATGATTTTACCCTTTCTTTTTTTTCGTGATGTCTCCTCTCCTGCACGCGGGCCGCCCCCTTTTCTGCTTTCCTTCATTAGCATCCTCTTTTCTTTAGGCAACAAGTCCCCCCCCCCCACTCAGCTGCCTGTCCTAAAATTAGGGGTTCTATCATTTTTTTTTTTTTTCCGCGTCCCCTCTGCTTTCGGAATAGTGAAAGGAACTATCTACCCGGCCCCGAGTCCACTGGCCCGGCTCCAAACAACCAGCAGAGCAGAGGGAACATTAACTTTGTACCCGTTCTGGTACAGCTTTTCCTCCCAAAATGTCCCAAACCTTGAGGGTACACCCACGCCCAGTGCATTTGCCGTGCCCATAAGCAAAACACTTTCGATTCAACGCGGCCCATTAGAATTTACCCCGGTGCACTGCACTCTACAAACCAATAGATACTGTCTCAGTTTTTTCAGAAGTACCCATCGACCAAGCTTTTCCCACCCCCCCCACTGCCGTGGGGGCCCTGCCCCCCTTCCCCCCCGATATCACCCATTCTTTTTTGAATTGTCCCACACAACACCCGCGGCCATCACCTTTCCTCCAATTGTTTCTTATCAAACTCGGACCTGGATTTCCGCGCTCGTCGGGTGCCACAATCCTCCCCCCCCCCTTAGGAATGCCACAAGTACGACCCCCCAGGACCCCAAATCCCCACAAAATCAGAAACCTTGGGGCCCCCTCTTGGAAAAGCATTACCCTTTCCCATTTCAACCCCCATTCGAAACCTGGATTTTTTGTATCATTACTCGTTGGCACCTGGTTTTATACGACAGGGCCGTGCTCCCCCATTTCTGTCTATCATGAAACCTTTTCTTTCGCAACGATCTTTCACCGGTCCAGTGTTCCAGACACCGGAGCCAAGAACCCCTTTTTTGGGTGGTGATGGTATCTTTTTCCACGTTCCCACCCTTTAGGTTCTTATTTCTTTTCTTTGTAGCCCTCCTCCCCTGGAGTGCATCCCAATCCTTTCGAGGAGGTCTACACTCATACTCACCGTTTCCCGCACCACAAACATAAACACCTTCCCCCGATTCCTCGTTGGTTCTTCAACGTTTTTCCGGGTTAGTAATTTTGGTCACATTTTTCCCGCCCCGCCCCCTCCCACCCACCCCCCTGTTCTTTTCCTCCCGTGGAGGGTCACCCCCCCTACTTCCGGTTGTTCCTTTTGTTCTTATCTTCTCTCTTTCTCCGTTTTTGTTTACGTCTCTTCTTCAGAAAATCTAAAGCCTTGGGCTCGTGTGGGTATCTTCTTTTCTTCCGCCCCGAATTCAACAGGCCGCTATTGGGGTTTTTAGGTGGCGAGCACTTATCGTACCTCAAGGATACAACACAGACTTAATAACACCCCCTGGCGTATACCATTCACTCTCGTTTCACCTCGGTTCATGTTTACCTTTTTTTTTCCCACGGTGATAAACACCGGTTTCTTTCTACTACTGGCCCCACCCCTGCCCCCCTAAGTAAGGTGACGCTTTTCAGGGGCTCTCCGGATTCGGGGTAAGACAAAAAACCAGGGCACCCTACACCGGTCGTGGTTTTGCTGTTTTCCAACCCCAAAAAAACTGTTACACTCTGATTTCCCCTTGCCAAACCTTTCCAAGTTTCTTTTTGAATTTGTTTGACCGCATTTAGGGGAGCGCCCCCATGACTTGCGAAACAATACAGTGAATTCCCACAGTAAAACTGGACAGACGGGATTTCACTTTGCAAAAATGCTGGAGTTCCAAACCCTTACCCCAAAGAGTATCAAAATCTCATGTTTTGGGCGAACACTTTTTCTGTGTCTGTCCAGTTCCAGTTTAAATACGTGCATACAAGGACTGTTTTATTTCTTTTGGGACTTTGTTTTTCCCGATACCGCCAACGCATTCCCCCCCAGAGAGCCCTGAAGGACCGTTTTTAAATATGTTTGAGGGCGGGGGGTTTGGGAGTTAAACCCCCAACATTTTTCGAAGTCGATTCTCGCTTGTTTAACAGGGTTGAGTGGTTGGAGGGGACAGTATCGCGCCGGTTCCCGTCCGTTCCTTTTTTCTGTTTTATGGACAGTTTGCCCCGATCTGGTAAATGGCGTTTTGTTCTCGGCATCGGGCCTTACCGTAAACCAATTTACGATGTCACGTTTGCTATCCGTGTTTAGTTTGTCGTTCTTGTCGGGTCAAGGTTTTTGTGGAGCAGTGTTCCGAAACCATCAGGTGGTTCCCGGGTGCCATAGACGGACCACATAGGGGACAGCGATGTGAAAACGTTTCCGTCCTTTGTACTTTTGGTGAAGGGGCGCATTTCCGTCTCCGTGGCAACAACGTCATTCCCGAGAACACTGTGCTGTCCGGCTAAAAAAACGGAACCACCCAACTCACCTTTGATTTCAGATTAATAGGGTTTTTTTTTTCCCCCGCGCGCACGACATCCCCCCTCTAGCCGTGTCGCCACGGTTCACGCCCCCTGGCGTACAAAATTTTATCACGCACTTATGTCGTACCCAGACGGAGGCAGTGTCTCTCCTTTTTTTCCGATTGACAGATTTCCCTGGCGACTTTTCTTTGTGACAACCCAGGGCTTAAGACAATGTCAAAGGTGATGGTGCGTCCATTTTTTTATTAGGCTGGTTTGGACACAGGGAACCTCAAATTCAAGAGTCCCCCGAAATCGGACCAACCCGCTGACGCCCCCCACTTGAACCGAGTTATTTGGTGGTTGACCCCCCGCCTATTCGATCACTTAGAATCATTATGCCGCCCCAGTGGGCCCCTTGTAAATGGCAATTTGTTCTTTTTGTATCCCCCAAGGGCCTCTCCGGAACAACGATTAGGAGTTTGCATCACGGTTTTAATGAATCACCTCAACGTCGAAGTTTTTCCTCTGGCAGGTATGCACAACTTTTTTTTTCTCAAGTTGATGTTGACCTTCACTTCTGCATCGGTGCTTTCTCCGTCTTTGACCCCCCATTTACCCTTTTTCTGCACCTTGTTCTCATACAGACCCTTTTCATGCGACATATCGGTGAGGGGTTTTCTCCCAAATCAGTTGGGAAAAACCACAACCCCCAGGCATGAGTTATGTTCTTTTTCCCTTTTTAAACTGAGGTTCCCAATGAATTGACCACGGAATCAGTCTTTGAAGCGAAGCGCACTACGTTATCTGACAGCCTTTTTCATTTTGCCAAATCGAATGGTCCACAGAATTGCTCCCTTTGTCACCACATCCGGTCTGTCTTTGAAACACCGATCCCCAGTTGCCCTTTTTGCACCTCAAATACTTAAGTCCCAGGGGCTTGGCAGGGCCCCGGGGGGGGCTTTTGACAAATCTCTCACTCCAAGCCCCCCACCCCACCCCCCCCCCCCCCGTATGGCCCCAGGTTTCCTGTCCCCCGAAGACTTCTAATCAAGAACATGCCCCTGAGTCATGTTCTGCCCTTCCACAGAGCAAAAAAGTCTCCAACCGCGGCAGCACTCGCCCCCTACCCCCCCCCCCCCCCGCCCGAAATCCCTATGGTTTGGTTTCTCCGAGTTTTTGGTAGGAGTTCACCCGAAAAAAGGGCCAATAGGGGACCTGAAGGGGGCCCTTATTACGATGTTGTTCACCCCCCCTCCACCCAACAAAAATGTGTGGGGTGAAGGCACCACAGTTCCAGCCCCCCGGTTGTCTGTTCGTTTTGCGGGCACGTTTTTTTCCCACCCCCACAATTGAAGGGGCTTTTCCGTGGATCGGCATGGCGGCCCTAAAGATCCCCCAGGGTGCACCCCACACTGATTTGGGAATTAGTGCATGGGCCCCAGAAGGGGAGGAGGTTGACCGCTGGAGGTTGTTTCTTTGCATTCACCACCCCGCCCGTATTTCTCCCGGAGTGCTCGTCCAAGATGACCGGATCCATGCCGGACCGGTAAGTGGGTGTGCCGGGAAAGCGAAACCAAATGTCTGGCCGGACCCCCGTACCACTTGAAACCCGATCACGCAACTGGTTTGGCCCCTATTGAAGGATTTCTTAACCCACCCTAATACATGAATTCCAAAACGTTTTTTGCCCGAGTGAAATGACCTCTCTTTGTCTCACCAGGTTTTGATCTACTCACTTTTTGGCCGCAGCTGTCATGTTAGCGTACCGTATTAGAACTAACTTTCCAGGCCCCCGCCCCAACTCTGAGGAACGGGGGCGTCCCCTTACTTACACCGCGCAGTCGGTTCCCCGGACTTGATTCGCCACACAACCCCTGCAAAAACCCTGGCCCAAAACACCATTTCCTTCCGATTCTCATTTCGGAGAACAATTGCGTTTTTACATCTTTGGGTTTCCTCCCCAACGGAACCTCCGGGAAAC